>JABAOF010004470.1_pt1 | contig 38442 bp, 38 predicted proteins | sample 7062171 | NCBI WGS metagenome assembly JABAOF01 (sample SAMN14538628, study PRJNA623070) | marine sediment metagenome | biome: marine biome [ENVO:00000428]; feature: marine pelagic biome [ENVO:01000023]; material: deep marine sediment [ENVO:00002113] | place: India: Gulf of Khambhat ...
CAGCCTTTGAAGGATAGGCAAACTAACGAATTCTTCAATAGTTTTTCTTTAGAGATTTCAGATTGAAATGCTACAAATCAATTTTCATGTATAAATTATGGGGATACCAATCCGGGGTTTCACTACCGGGATATGCATCTGTTTCTTGAAATCCTATAGACCTGTATAATTTGTGCGCCACCGTCATGAAGTCTTGGCTTTCAAGGCGCAGAGACGTATATCCAAACTCCTTTGCCTTTTTCAGTAATTTCGTCAGTAGCCTTCTTCCTATACCTTTTCCTCTATGTTCTGGACGGATATACATGCGTTTGATTTCGCCAACTCCGATATCGAGTGAACTTAGCGCCCCCATCCCTATTGCTTTCCCTTCCGATTCAACGATGTAGATTATTCCTTTAGGGGGTCTTATTTTTGCGAATTTGTCGAGGTGAATTTCAACATATTCTTGTATAGTCTGTCCTCCTCCATGAACCTCGGGGTCAATATTATGGTGAACACGCATTTGATTCGCGATGAATGTTATAAACTCAATATTCAATTCCAAGAACTGTACTCGATGGGAAGTCGGATTATAGGGGACAAATCTGACCACGATAGGATCCTCCTCCTTAATAAGATGAGAGCTGAACTTCCAAAAAAAGATACTGGGAATAAGTAGAGTGAGAGTGCGTATTTTATGGAGTTCGCCCCTAAAAACGCCTTCTTAAATGTGGTCTACTCCACAAAACTCGGTTGTAGCGCATCATCAAATCCCTATTCTTTTGTTGAAAAATGAAAAACGGCTATCTAAGCTTTGATTTGTTTTCTGATACTAGCTGGCTATAATTATAGATACATACATAAATAGACAGTTCGCTGAATCACACTCAAGAATTCCTTCCATATCTGTGGTGAAAATGAGGTTAGATCATAAGAACATGGGTCGGTTAATTGAAGGTTATACAATAATAATTGGAATCGGGGTAGCCATCGCCATAGCAGGAATCATTGCCTTTGGTGCTCTGCTGATGCTAACCATCCCATGGTTTTCAGTCCCTCTCATTTTTGTCTTCTTAGGTATATGGATTGCTACTAGTCAATGGAACGAAGTTGGTAAATTACGAATTGTCGCAGGGTTTGTCGCTTCCGTTACTCACCCTACACGGATAACTACCGCTAGTACTCTACTCAGCCTGAAAAAATTTGATTTCGTTCGGTGTCTAACTAAACTAATTACACGCGGAGTTATAGAAATCGACATATTCCCAGAAGTTGATTCGTTCGGTCCCAAGGGAACAAAACGACCCAAATCGATTCCTAAAGACTATCAGCCCGATCCAATCATATCTACCTTTTCTCATCAACGAATCACAACCAGCCTCCAATGGATTGGACTTATTGGCACAATTATTGCAATAATCTACCATATCATTGGTCTCATCCGCTTTCTTGGACTCTTCTGAACTTTAAAGAATCGAAGTAATATTTTCTGGTGCGATTCTAGTAATTAGTGGAGCCATTTAACTGATCTTTGTTTAGATGTCCGATTGAACCGGAGTTGAGTGGTCACCTGCTGCTCCTGGTGAGACGACAGGTGCGTTAGACACTTGTTGGACTAGCTTGCGAATAGACGATCTGCACAAGAGCGAACGTGGCTTCAAATAAGCTGAACAAGAGCGCTGTTGAATAGAAGGCGGGTTCTAGATGCGGGTACAAGCCAAACATGGTGAGAATTAGGGGGACCTGAAGTGGGACCTCGAGCAAGAGCCAAAAGAGCACATTTATCACGGGCCTGGTCTGTATTTCGGTTTTCATGAGTTCTATATTCAGGGGATCTCGCAAAGACAAGATGAGCACAATCCAGTTGAGCGTAAAGAAGATGAGGCTAGATATGAACCAGAGAGCGTGATCAGTGATCCCGTAGAGGTCAAGACCGACTGGTATAAGGGCGACGACGATCACCATAAGTCCGACCGTGACGAGACCGCGAATCCGCGCAAGTTGAGCCGGCTCAATCTCGCCCCAGCGTGCTACACTGATGAGAGCGCCGAAGCCCACAAAGATTCCTGCGATTTCCGCGATCGCAACGAACAAGAATAAGTCTAGGGCCACGCTTCCACCGCCTAACTTGTTTTTACAATGATATTATCCCTGTATCTCTTACCATACAACTGAACGTTAGGCGCTTTTATGTATTCCCGAGAAATTTTTGAAAAAATTTGTTGGTTATCGCCCTCAAAAACGCCTTCTTAAGGCTTTACAGGTAGGTCCCAACGGATGACAAAATTTACAGGTCCACAGCTGTTCTAACATCGTCTTTTTCTTGTTCGTTCTTATCGATTTCAAGAGATACTTAAAAGGGAGGGCATTTACAAGGGAAGAACTTCATCAATACTTATTCAACTCTAGAAAACGAACCAATTGAAGAACGCATTCTAAACTAGGGTTAAAACTACAATTTTCTGTTCTTTTTTATCCATCAAATCTCAAAACCAGTATTTAAGAAGACTCGAAACTCTCAAAATACAGATCAGCCCTTAATATTTTGACAGGAGAACTCGTTATGCGAATTCCAGAGTTCAAAGATGTGTTACAAGCCCAAAACCGAATAAAATCTTACCTGCAACCCACTCCACTCCATAGCTATGCTTCCATAAATGAACTGATTGGAACTGAGGTTTATATCAAACATGAGAACTATCAACCAATTGGTGCTTTCAAAGTCCGAGGTGGCATTAACCTAATTTCTCAACTCTCAAAACAGGAAAAAAAGCAGGGCGTGATAGGTGCATCAACAGGGAACCATGGTCAATCGATAGCTTATGCCGCGAAGATCTTTGGTGTCCGCGCAATCGTTGTAGTTCCTGAAGGAGCCAATCCGGGAAAAATCGCTCCTATGAAAGCGATGGGAGCAAAAATCATCTTTCATGGTATTAATTATGATGAATCAAGAATTCATTGTGAAAGATTAGCAGAAAAACATGGCTATCGTTATATACATTCTGGTAACGAGCCTGAGCTGATAGCAGGCGTAGGAACTCAAGCATTAGAAATGCTCCAACAAGAACCTAAACTTCAAGTAATAATTGTGCCTGTCGGAGGCGGAAGTGGTGCTGCGGGAACATGTATTGTAGCCAAAGCGCAAAAATCTAAAATCGAAGTGATTGGTGTGCAATCGGAGGCATCTCCTGCTGCCTATCAATCTTGGAAACAACACAGATTAGTTGAGGCACCCAATCAAACCTTTGCTGAAGGACTCGCAACAGGAACTGCGTTTTCATTACCACAAGGAATCCTTCAGAAGTACCTCGACGGGTTCATTCTGGTCAGTGATCAAGAAATACTTCAAGCAATGGTTTGGATGATTACAAAAGCCCACACCCTCGCTGAGGGCGCTGGGGCTGCACCGCTTGCTGCTGCTTTCAAAATTCGTCAACAACTCCAAGATAAAAGAGTGGGTCTTATTTGCTCGGGTGGAAATGTATCACTTAAACATTTGAAAATGGCTTTATCAGGCAAACAATCTTAGACCTAGCTCATCTACAATTATGCACACTCTGGAGGAATTGTATGAAATCCTATCATCTTTGTGTAATAGGGGGTGGTAATGGTGGTCACCAGATGGCGGGACATCTTACATTCGATGGTCACACCATCAATTTTTTCGAACTTCCCCAGTTTAAGAAGAACATCGAACACACACTTAAAACTAGGGAAATCGAGCTCAAGGGGCTTTATGGTGAAGGGGTTGTAAAAGTTGAATTAGCAACAACGGATATCGCTAAAGCCATAACAGATGTTGAGTTTATCATGATTGTGGTTCCCGCCTTTGGTCATGCCCCAATTGCTGACCTATTAGCTCCTCATTTAGAATCAGGCCAGTCCCTAATTCTTCTTCCGGGCAACTTCGGATCGCTTGAAATAGCCCAGCTTCTTCGCAAAAAAAACGTGGCTTCTGATGTTGTTATAGCTGAAACTAGCACCCTTCCTTATGGCTGTCGTCTTTATGGTCCTGGACAAGTTGATTGTTTATTAGTTGCTACAGAGTTTTCTGTCTCAGCATTTCCCGCCACATTCACCTCAAAAATACATCAGCTTCTCGTTGATCTATATCCCGCACATGAAGTCAATGGGCTGAGAATAAAACAACCTCAAAAGGCAACCAATGTCATCGAAGTCGCCCTGAGCAATCCGAACCCCTATATCCATCCCCCTGCGACGCTTCTCAATACAGGTCGAATTGAGTATTCTGGTGGTGAGTTCAATCTCTACCGTGAAGGTATTACTACATCAGTTGGTCAAATCATCGAAGCCACCTACAAAGAATTTACTGCAGTAGGTAACGCTTTAGGGCTTGAACCTCTCTCCCATCCTTCACCCGAGTTTAGAACCTCTGTAAGTCCAATGGCCCGAGTTTTTCAGGCACCAAAAAGAACCAATGAAATCATTGCCTCGGTCAAAGGCCCTCATTCTCTGGATGATCGGTATGTAAGTGAAGATATCCCCTATGGACTAGTTCCAGTTGGACTTCTTGGTGATAAACTGGGAGTGGAGACACCAATTATTGATGCACAGATTAATCTGTACTCGTCCATAAAGAAAAAGAACTTTTGGAAAGAAGGACGAACGCTTGAAGATCTTGGAATTGCAGATATGAGTAAGGATCAACTTTTATCGTATCTTGAGAGCGGCAATTTGTAAAAAAAACGCCAAAAATGGAATGATAGAGTTTTTATAACATATGTAACGAAATGGAGTGCAGAGGGGTTCCTAGGAATGCTTTACATTCATGAAACACCTATTCATTTTGCTCTCATAATTCTAACTTGGATCTTGATACTGTTTCTAACAATCGTTACATTCCGAACAGTGATTTCTAATGAAGAACGAAAGGAATATAATTGGCTCAGCTTCCTCACCATTATCTTTCTTCTGTTCGCCTATTCAATCCTCGCATCAATGATGTATCTGCTTCCTGCGATAGCCACGCCGAACCAACTCCTTCCATATTATTTAGGAGCTTGGTCGTGTGTTGCTCTTTACGCCTTTTTCATGGTCTTCTTTATATTCAGTGCAAAAACAATTCCTCTGCCACAATGGATGTAGTATCTTTTTCTTATTGGCACCATTTCCTTTCTTGCAGTGCTCTGGTTATTCACCACACCCACTAGCACTGTCACCGTTTCAGACGGTATTTTACACTGGCTCGCAATGCCTTGGGGTGTTGTCATTTACGGTGGTCTCCTCGCAATTATCTATATGTTCATACTACCACTCATTCATACCTATCGAGTTACAAAACAGCAGGAAGGCGGTATGAAAACTGGGAATTGGATTGCCATGATCGGCCTATTACTATGGGCGATCTCCGCAATGAGTATGGCTTTCGTCTTATTCCTTGCCCCGATCATGCTGTCGATGCTAGCTCTGGGCTTTATCGGAATATTGCTAGCTGTCATTGGACTTTCGATGTTTGCTCGTGCAAGTGCAAACAAACAATAGGCTCACATTGAATTGTGCCCGAAAACTCTTGGTATAGGTTGCCGGGCATTTTCTTCTTTTTTCAGAAAAGTAAGTGTTTTGATTCCCTGTTTTTTGCGAATCGATACATGGAACCGTGGCATTAAAGACCTTGAGACCAAAAGTATAATAGGTTCGATTTGAAGGATTCTCTGGAAGGTAACGATAATGTCTGCTATTCGCCGATTTGTATCATGGTTGGGCGGCGGAACCGATTTGAAAAAACTCATCTTCCGCCTCGATGTATTCACGCGGAAGCTCGATTTACAACGCAAGATGCTCGAAAAAGAAGCGAGTAAAAGCCGTCAACGAGCTAAAAAATACCGACTCCAAGGCAATATGGATGCTACACGAATGTATTTACAGCATCATCTGCGGTTCCAGAAATGGGCCTTAAGCGTAGATGCCTATCGTCTGCGAATTGAAGGATTACAAACACAATTGCGTCAAAGCGAAGCTATGGGTGAGGTTGCAAAAATCCTTGGACAGCTCAACTCTGCGCTCGGTGGACTCAAGAGCCAAGTTAAGGTCCCTGAGGTTGCCAAATTAGTCGATCAGATTGAAGGCAACCTGCGCCACTTCGAAATGACTCAAGAGGTAGCTGAAGCGGGAATGGAGCGTATGGCTGTGTCCACTGAAGTAACTGACGGAGAAGTAAAAGACGCGTTGAAAGAACTCGATTCGGAAATCGAAATCGAAACGGGTACCTCACTTCCTGAACCCGAAAAACGGGTTTCTGAACTAGAAAAAGAGATTGAACGACTTAAGGAGGAGGGCTAGACAAATGGCAAAATTCTGGGAAAAACTCTTTCCGAAAAAACCTGAACCCAAGGAAGATACTATTGCTCGGATTCACCGGGTGACTGATAAACTCGAAGTCCGTGGTCGTCAATATGAAACAAAGGCTAAGGATTCTCGGATAAAGGCGGTTAGATATGTTCGACGGGGGGATCGTAAAGCTGCCAAGCTTCAACTCCGTCGACGTCAACGCTATCTACGAAAAGCTAGATTAATTGAGCAAGAAATCGATCTAATGGAACGCGGTGTTGAAGCCATAGACCAAGCTCGTGGCGAAACCGAAGTTATTGGTGCTCTTAAAGGTATAGGCGCTGAACTTGAAAAGCTACGAGAAACTGCTTCACCTGAAGTTGCCCGTGAGGTCATTCTTGAAACTCAAGCCCTCATCGAAGAAGCTGAAGCAACCGAAGAAATTCTTGGTCTAGGTCTTGACGATGAAGAAATGGACGCTGAAGTAGATGCAGAACTCGAGGATATCGAGACCATGATTGCCCTTGAAGAAGCCGGTCAATTGCCTTCTGTACCAGAAGGAGAAGAAGAGCTTCTCGAAACTTCTGAGGAAAGGCGTGAGCGGACAAAACGCGAACTTGAACGCCTGAAAAAAGAAGTTAAAGAATAGTATCGCCACACGTCATTGGTATTATTCACATGAATCTGGCTCTTTCTAGCCTTGGCGTCTTCGAAAATCCCGAATCTGCGCTTCAACCAAATAGAGTTCTTGAGTTAGGGAACGATACTGTTTGAAGAATTTTTCATCAGACAGTTTCCCTTCCTCGAACTGCTTCTTTAACAATCCCATAGTCGACTCGATACTGAATCGTTGCTGCTCAAGTTGAAATACTGGGTCTCGTTCCAATCCATCAGAACTCGTTGAAAACCGAGGATAATACCCCTCGGGATATGAGTAGGGGCGGGGAACATCAACTTGGCTTGAAGGATCCAAGTCCTCTGATGAAATGGCGTAATTAATAAGTTGATCTAGTTCTTCACGTAAAGGAGTCACGTCAACCTTGAGGTTCAATACACGTAATGAGCCAGAAGTAGTTACCAAACTATGATCAGAAAAGCTTGTAGCCATATTGATGGCATCTGGTGTCTCTTCTAATACCTTGGAGGGTCCCCCAACTTTCAGCTCTTCATTTTCTGTAGTGATGCGGAGTCGTCGGCGAAGTCGCCCATGCAGTTCGATGTCAGAAATTTCTCTAAGCGCGAGAGTGTGAACGACACGCATTTCTTTATTGAAAAAGCCTTTTCGACCAAGAAATAGAAGACGCTGCGTGGTAATAAAAAGGATGCCATTACCCATCCCTTCATTTGACTCGGTTTTGCCAAGATTTACTGGTTGTATTGCTGCAACAGGGCGTTCATTTTCCATAACTGGCAGATATTCAATGTGATCATTGAAGAGTTTATGCCACTCCGCAATTTGAGTCAAACGTGTCTCAATCGTTGCAAGGTTCACATCTAATCCATTAACCAGGTCTCGACAATAGGCTTGGTAATCTGCAACATCTTCTTGAATTGCTTCAATTAACCCTGCTAGAAGTGGAAAATCAGTGATAGTCCAACGTTCAGGATGGATAAAACGGATTTTACTCGCTCGGTGTCGTTCCACAACATTCCGCGCCCGAAAGAGTATGCGTTCTTGAACACTGGGCAAATCCGTTTTCATTAAATCGAGAAGTTCTTTTTCTACTTCTGGGTTGTGTAGAAAACTCGCAGTCCGAAGTTCCCGGACCCGCCATCGAAGTATGCGCAATCGTGCTGCGAATCCTGCCAGCAATTCATGTCCAGTACGTAGTCGGTAGTATGTGGTACGAAATCGTCCCACTAACTCTTGGCGCATGTTATGGATAGGTACAATTTCCTCAGAACCACAATTAGGGCATAAATATACACGGCGTGTTGCCATCTGTGCGGGTTCTTCGCATTCGGTGCATTCCCATTCGCCTTCTTCCTGCTCTTTGATATTATCTGGACCGCATCGAGCGCAAGTATAGAATTCGCTGAGGTCTTGGCGAGAACAGGGGAGACAAAAGACTTGTCCACATTCTTTACAGTAGCGTTCAGCCATGTTGATGTGGCAGGAGGGGCAAAAACCACTGTTTTTTGGATCCACCGCTGGCTGGGACATGAAGGTTTTGTCGCGTGAACGACACATATACTTTTCTTAAATCTTTAAAACAGGGCTAAACGCATTTAAAAACGGGTTTCCTTCCGACCTAAATCCTTGAGATAGCGCGCGCGGATTTCCTCTGCGTGGTTCTTGTCAGGGAATTTTAATAACAACAATTTGGCGATTCAATGAAAGAGTAACATTATAGACGTGAGTATTATTTAACTTGGTTTTCCGTAATCCTTGATGTGCATGACCATGGATGGCTAGCGTTGGGGAGTGACGTTTGAGAAGTTCCTCTACGCGCCTACTTCCCATTTGAGCGAAATCCCTTTGTAATTCACCTTTCAATGTAGTGAAAGTGGGGGCATAGTGTGTTAGCAAAATAATGAAGGAACTTAGCGTTTTAGCTTCCTTGAAAAGTGAGTCAAGAGTGACAACTCTTTTTGTGTATGTTTCTCGAATATCCTTGATGTTCCGTGATTGCCAAAATGTTGGGTGATCAAGCACACCCCGACTGCCTATTACTGTTATCTTCATTCCGTCGATCGTGAACGTCATGAGTTCATCGTCGAGAAAAATAAGCGTGCCTTGCCCTTTGGTTCGGAGTATATCTTTGATTGAATCGTAGTCATCATTCCCAAAGCAGGCGACTACTGGACAGTTGAGTTTTGCTTCATTGAGTTTTTCCACAATGGGTAGAATGCTCCTTGCATTACCACGACTGACAAGATCTCCCGCGAGAAGAAAAAGGTCGAGTTTTGAGGGGAGTTGTCGCAATGATTTAATGAACAATCCCTGATATTGGGGCCAATGAATGTCACTTGTGGCAGCAATTCGCAGCCTTGTTGTCTCTCCTGTTAGATAATGATAATAGATCCAAGTAGAAAGTTCAATAATCCCAAATATGCACCAATTTTATCAAAGAAACTTGCTCGTGCTGCGTTTCCCTTCGGATTTCGAAGAATAAGAATAGCAGATAAAGCTACAAAAATGGATCCAGGAATTAGTAGAACGATGTATAGCGCGCTGGTCCAATTCAAACCCAATATATTCACAATCCAGGGTGACCAGAAACCAATGATACCAATAATATTACAAATAGCTGCAAGAATCGCCGCGGTTCGAACGCCATACTTCCTTGCAATCGTTTGGACATCTCGCAATACATCGCCTTCGATATCTTCAATTCCTTTGATTATCTCCCGACCTTGGAGCACGCTAGCAGCGGTAATGAAATAAACAAAGATGATGGGTGGAACGAATAGGAATGTAATCAAAGCTCCATAGAAAAGCCCAAACGCGAAGCTTATCGCTACTGTGAAGTTCCCCCAAACTCCCATCACTTTTCCCTTAGCCGCATAAATCAACCCAACTAATGCGAAAAGGGCTGCAATGGCGACAGTCCAGATACTAATAAAAGAATAGGGAATTGTAAGAACCGAAAAGAATAGCGATAAGAGGATTAGGATCACCGTCCACGCTTTCGCCTGTCTAATTGTGATCTGACCACTTGGGAGCGGTCGGTTCGGACGGTTCACCTTGTCAACTTCTAAATCGTATATGTCATTAACAACGTTCCCGGCAGATGCTAAGAAAATGTAGGTTAGGGCGGCTAATATTAGCACAATGATGAGATCAGAAATTGTCCAACGGACCAGTCCAAAGTTGACGATTATGAAATAGTTTGTCGTAAGGACACCGATTATAGCGGTGAGGCTACCAAATAGTGGATTAGCTGGCCGCATAATTGTGATGAATGGTTTCACTTTCATGGATAACGTTCCTCGAATGAATTTTGCATTAACGCTTCTGGCTTAAATAGGAAACGGCAAGGCAAGGAAATCCTCGCGAATACTTTCAGTGACCTCTCTGCAGTATGTCTGTCTGTTGTAACAGATAAGCACGAATACCTAAAAAAAGGTGGAATCTGCTTGGAGTGCAGGGAAACGAGTTGTCAGACGAAAACTCGCCTTTTAATTTCGAACCACCAAATACGAATGGGATAATCCAGCTTGGTTACCTTGTTCAAAATCAGCATACCCACCCCTTCGTATTGACCTTTCATGATCTAACCAACCTATTTGTGATGGGACCTCGCGCTAAAGACATTTACTTCAACCTGTTCATTCAACTCTGTGATGATCATCAGATTCCTATACTCGTTATGAAAGGTTATCCTTCCGAAAATCTTGAAGAGCAAGTCTGTGAAGGTCAACTATGGGAACTTGACTTGGACAAAGATGCCATTACCTTTAACGCATTAGGGTTTAGCGTCCGACAACACCTTTCGAGGCAGATTAGCATCCTAATCAATCTCTTCGAACAGTTTGCCCCTCTTTCTCAAGTGGCTCGAAACCTTCTTCATGTCATCATCTGGCGGGTTATTCTATCGGTTTCCAAACCTACAATTCAATACCTTCAAGATACGCTTCTCTTCTATCAACATCATAAAACTGCTTATTTCGAAATACAGCGATTATTTGACGCCATCCCTCTTGATATTCTAGATGTAAACTATGACAACATCGCCTTATCGCGGATTCAAAACCTTCCAACGATAATATCTGGAAACAATTCATCAACCCTCACATTCGCAATGAACCTATTGCTTATGAAGCTGCTAGCCGAAGAAGATGAGAATCTTCCTCCCCTCTTCCTAATCAATCCCCCCCGGCTTTCTATCCACTTGCTCCAATGGCTTCATGCCCGATATTCATCTGCTCAGAAACCATTTGTAATTTTTGAAACTCAGGACAAAGAGTTAAGTTTCCAGATTAGTCAATCAAGTAATTTCATTTTATCCAGTGGTCTTGACTCAGAGCTTTCATCATATCTCCAACTTTCGGAAAAAGAACGAAATATCCTTAAACACAACAGTGATCAAGTTGCTGTAACACTTCGAAGTGAGCCTGCAACTCGCTTCATCACAATCTTCTGAATGGAAGATAGGCAAAAATCGTTGTTCTAACGCTGGATTATTTTAGATTATTCAATTTCTTGTCTATTCGGGACGTGAGTTCTTGGTTACCCAAACGTTCATACATCGCTCGGGCTTGAGCATAGAGCTCTTTAGCTTGAGATATTTCACCAATCAATGCATGATGGTCCGCTAGTTCTTCCAAGTTCTCACCCTTCTTTTGGAAATATGCGCCCATTTGATCACTTGGTTTTGACATAGCATCACCAACTCAACATGAATACTCTGTTCCTCTTGAACTTACCTACTATTCACTTATTCAGAATTCTAGGGCACTAATCGGGTTCGATCACGCGGAAAAAGGACCGCTTCCCGGATATTAGAGTAGCCAAGCATCTGCATTGTTAATCGTTCAACCCCGATCGCCAATCCTCCATGAGGTGGTGCACCATATTTGAAAGGCTCTACGTAAAAGGCAAAGGTCTTCGGGTTTAGCCCTTCATCCTTGAGTTTTTGTATCAACATGTTATATTGATGAATACGCTGGCTTCCTGTTGTTACCTCCATTCCACGGTAAATAAGGTCAAATCCATGGGTCAACGTTGGATCACTTTCTAAGGGCTTAGTATAGAAGGGACGGATTGTCATTGGGTACCGTGTTAGAAAGAAGAATTCTTCACCCGTTTCCTCCTTCACCTGTTGATAGAGTTTTTCCTCTCCTTCACTGGGGATGTCAGAATCTGGAGGAAGGTCAATTCCTATCTCTCGCAAAAGCTCAATAGCTTCTCGAACCTCAATTCGACGAATTGGGATTTTTGGAATCTTGATATTTACACCCAGTTCTTCGAGTTCCTCTGAACAAGTTTTTTTCAAATTAGTGAACGCGTCTACGAGCATTTGCTCTTCCAACTGCATTACATCTTCTTCATCTTGAATCCAGGCCATTTCATAATCAAAACTTGTATATTCATTCAAGTGGCGGGGTGTGTTATGCTTCTCAGCCCGATAGACCGGAGCCACCTCATAGACTCGATCAAATCCTGCAACCAAACAAAGCTGTTTATAGAATTGTGGACTTTGAGCGAGGAATGCTTTTCGTTCAAAGTACTTTACCTCAAACAAATCCGCTCCTCCCTCTGTGGCTGTCGCCACAATCTTTGGAGTGTGAATTTCACGAAACCCATGGCGTTCGAGGAATTGTCGCATTCGAGAAACTGTGACATGTTGCACTTTGAATATGCGTTGAGCTTCGAGACGTCTTAAATCCATTACTCGATTATCAAATCGGGTTCCAATATCCGCTTCCACTTTTCCTGATGTATCTAGGGGCAAAGTTGCAGGCGCGGAATTGACCAATGTAATTTGCTCGGGAATCACTTCAACTCCACGTTGAGCTTGTTTTTCTGCCTTTACTTGACCCTTGACAACCACTGCATATTCGTTATCAAGCTTGTCTATCATTTCAAGTAGTTCCGGAGCAGATTTCGCGTGTGGGATGGTACATTGAGTGATTCCTTCGCGATCTCGAACTAGCAAGAAGCTGATTTTGCCTAATCGGCGGATTCGTTGTACCCATCCTGTGATTGTCACTTCTTGTTCTGCCATCTTTGGATTCAGTTCATTAGAATAATGAGTACGTTGTAGCGGCTCTGAAGCAGATACTTTAGGCGATTTGGATTTGGGCGATATTTTCATCTACTCCTGCGGTTTCTCAGTCAATACGTGTCTTAAACGTTTCTTTCCACTGCTTCATTAACGGTTCTAGGCTAGATGGTGAAATTCTCTCGAAGTTCCGTAATGAACTCTTGTGCTTGTGGAATCTGGAGCTCAAGAACTGTTGATACAGCATGATCAACGAATGTTTGAAATTCTTCAGCTGGAAATCCAGTTTTTACCAGTTGTGCTGCGTGTAAAGCCGTGGCAAGGCGATCAGCAACTTCTACTAAACGTGCTTCAATCGATGTGCCTTTACAATACGCCGACCAAGCAGCGGTAATAGTCGGTTGGAGTTTTTTAGGAATATAGGTAACTATTTTCTGCATTGCAATATTTTCTATTTTCTTCTTTGCTTCTCGGATACTTGGATCAGCTCTTTGGGCACTCATTGGAATGTCACCAGTTTCTGCTTCTGGAATGTCATGAATTAATGCCATTAGGAGTAGTTGGTGGAAATCCACGGATTCCTTTGCTTGTAGTGCAAGTAGATATGCAAGGATGGCTGTGGTGTGTGAGTGAGCTGCAACATTTTCTGCAGAGGAAGGTGGTACGCCGCGAAGAAGCCACCCGGTTCGGAGTACCCGTTTAAGTTTATCACATATTGTGAGGAATTGAAATACCGTCATCCCTCAAATTATGGGGCATTCTCTGAAAAAGACTCACTTTTTAGTAAATAAACTAGCAATTTCGCGCCCAAAGTGCCGAAAAACAGAAACTACATGTCCCAGCGATTCAATTTTTACGCCAGCACCAATGAGTACCAAGGGTCCGGCATCAGTAACGACAATAATACCCTTTTCTCCACGAACGATCAATTCAAAAAGTGGTTCAAAGGCTAGTTTTTGAACCGCTTCAATCCCAGTTTGCAATAGGACGGCAGAAATCGCAGAAAGTAAATCAGGATCAATATCGACACCCTTTGTAGAACTAAAGGCTACGCGTCGACCGGCTTTTGTGACCACCGCAAGCGTTTCAAGTTCTGTATACAACGTGATTTCACGTAAGTACATTGCCAATTGTTTGGCTTCTTCTTCGCTCATAGCAAATTGTTGCATTATATCCCCTCACTGTTTCTACGACTTTTGACGACCCTTTTCTCTCCGGGACGCTTCGATAAGTTCGGTAATTTGACGAGCCATTTCTTCCTTAACAGCTTCTTTTTCATGAAGGTACTCTTCTTCTTCTAAATGCTTAAGGAACTCGATGGCTAAGACTTGCCCATCTTTAATGACTACTCGTGGAGTATAACCTTGGGCAAACACAGTGCCCTCAGGAAGTGAATCAATACGTTGTAATTTTTGGGTTTTAGTAGTTTTGCCCAATACACTTGTTGATTCTTCAGTTATTCCAAAAGCATCATAACCGATTAAAACGAATTCTCGGCGGAAACCAGGAATTGGTTCCAGCTTTTCAACCTGTTCTATGATGTCAGAAGGGGGACGAGGTACTTGGACTGTTTGACGCTCAGGTTTTCTGGTTGCGGATACTACCGCTTCTCGATAATCCGCCGGTTTGGGTTCCTGCACTGGTGCAGGCTTTGGTGGCTCGGTGATAGGTCCTACCGGTTCTCTTGGTACGGGTGGTGCTGATGGCGGTGCTTCTTTCATACCTTCATCGGGTTTGGTTGATAAGGGTAATCCCATGGCTTCAAGGAATTTTGCGCCCTCTTGTCCTTCATCTTCTGAAACAATCTTGTAGACAAGTCCTCGCTGGTCTCGGATACCTGATGCACGACGGGCTGCAATGAATTTTCGTCGGACGGGTGCTTCAGTACCTTTCCAAATCCAGATTAGGCGGTCCTCATCATCGATGATGATAAGTACCTCATCTGGTTTCATATGGGTCTTCGCTGGAGCACCATCGGTGATTTGAACGGTTTCACCGGTATCAACAACGCGGAGCATCACTAATTCTCTAGGCACGCAGGTCACCAACCCCAACGGACAGAGTTACATACCTCTATGTGTTAATAATTGTTTTCTGGGAATGAAGAGTCTATCTCAAATATTTAGTGGTCATTAATACTAACGGATGCTCCAATTTAAGGTAAACATCAGTTGGGTTATTCTGCTCATTTCTTTTTAAGATGGGCTGGAATAATGTACTTGTCTGGCGCGGACTCGATGTGCTTGAAGTAAGACAGAAGTGGTTTCGGAATCAAGATTCGCCCATCTTCTTGAAGATTATTCTCCAAAATAGCCGTAATAGATCGAGTAGTAGCAATAACTGTTGAGTTGAGCGTGTGAACGAACCCTTTGGTTGGGTGCCCTCGTTTTTCCGCAAAGCGTGTATTTAACCGGAAAGCTTGGTAATCCGTGCAATTACTACAGGATACAAATTCCCGATAACGTCCTTGTGAAGGCATCCAGAGCTCTAAGTCATATGTTTTCGAGGCTACACGGCTAAAATCACCACTTGGTAAAATCACAATTCGGAAGGGAATACCTAATGGTGTCCAAATCTCTTCCTCGATGGTGATCATCTTCTCTATCCACGTCCAAGAATCGTCTGGAAGGCAAAAGACAAACATTTCGACCTTGGAGAATTGATGGACACGGAATATGCCCTTAGTGTCTTTGCCATGAGCACCTGCTTCCTTTCGATAGCATGGGCTGTAACCTGCAAAGCAAAGAGGAAGTTCCTCAGTTTCAAGGACCTCATTCATGTATTGAGCAGCGATAGGGTGCTCAGAAGTGGCAATCAAATAGAGATCTTGATCCTCTAATTTATACAATGAATCTTCAAAGGCAGTGATATCCGTAACACCACTATATGCTGAATAGTTTAGCATGTTGGGTGGTAAAATCGGGGTAAATCCCCGCTTGGTAATCTTGTCAAGAGCATAGAGGGCTAGTCCAAGGTCCAGCCACACAATATCATCGATTAGGTAGTAAAAACGTGAACCAGCGACTTTTGCGGCTCGAGTAGTATCAATAAGTCCAATTTCCTCAGAAATGTCATAGTGGCTCTTCGGTTGTGTGGAGACAACCTCATAATCCGCTTTCAAGCCTTCTGCCGCTGCAACAAATTGGTCAACATGGTCTGCCCAAACGCGAGGTTTACCAAAATATTTCACGGGCTTTGCTTCGGTTTCGTCCATTCCATCAGGAACGGATTCGTGCACAATATTTGCAATGCCTTTTAATCGGTCCATACGACGTGTTTCGAGGTCAGCAAGTTTTCGTTCTCCAGCTGATACCTGTTCTGACAATTTCTTGGATTTCTTAATGAGTTTTTCTTGTTGAGTCTTATCCTTGATTTTACCAATTTCTTTTGCAACCTGGTTGCGTTGGCGCTGTAATTCTGCCAGGTCAGTTCGTGTTTTTCGCCAAGCTGCATCAAGTTGCACTGCCTCCTCTACGATGCCGGTGTCTAGTCCACGACGTTGTTGTGACTTTCGAAGAATCTTAGGGTCTTCACGGAGAGCAGCAAGTATAGACCNNCTTACCTCGAGAGCACTCATTATTCTGCGATTAAAAAACCTTCCCTCCGCTCTTAGGGGGTCTAGTTTTTTTTGCTCTTGTTCTCTTGGAGTTTAGAACCATTCAGAACGACGAGCAATGATAATGCATAAGACGATAAGAATTACCACCACTGCTACTCCAACGATCCACCATGGAAAGATATAGAGCTCTGGTCCAACTGGCTGCAATAGTGTGGTCTCTTGGCCAAGTAAGAAAATTGTGGAGACTGCGAAATTGGTCTGTGGAGCAAAACCAGTAGGTACGGAGACATCAGCAAACCCCCCATCAAGAGTTTGAGTGCTAAGGATCCACGAAGTAATATCGTCTGAGGAAAGCTGGTTTTCTGCTCCAAGAATTTGCATCGCTGCCACAGCATAAAATGTGGAAAGATGTGTTGCCACAGGATTGTCAGGGGTATTACTAAAGCCTCCATAAAATTGCGGATAATTTGTATCGTCGCGATAATGAAGGAGGATATAATCTATCGCTGCTGCTTGATTGATGATGGAAAGTGCTCCAAGAATTTCTAAGCTTCGTAATGCCATATAGGTGGTCTGTAAATCGGCTATCGTAGTATTCCGTCCATTTGCAAATCCTCCATAGCTACTAGATGCTGGATTTGACAAGAGTTGGCTAGAGTTAAGCCATCCAATAGCTAATGAGGTGTTCATTTGTGAAAGTTCGCTGTAAATATCAAGGATTTGAATCGCAAAGAATGTTGCTGAGACAGACGCTGAACGGTTTGCAGTATCTGTAAAGGCTCCGACGGTACTTGGGTAAATTGTGGTATTCGTTTGCTGGAGATTCACAACAAAATCAATGAGAATGGAGGGGTCGATGCTATCCGTCTGATTAAGTTGGTCAAGGGCTTGAGCTGCAAAACCACTAGCTGTTAAAGTTGCATTAGGATAATTAGAGTATGGGAGGAACCCGCCATAGTTTGGGTCTGCTGAGGAGTCATTGACGAAAAGTTCGCTAATCCACGCGGTCATATTGTCAATAAGAATCCGGTCAGGCATGAGCAAATCCGCGGCAATCAAGGCATCCAGTATTTCAAGAACATTAACGATGGCAAAGGTATTGAACATCGTCGGTATTGTTGCGCCTGGGTGCTGGACTGAACCACCCGAAGTATCGATACAAGTCACGGAGAATGTGATTATGACATCTTGTCGGGTTGGTGCCGCCATTGCCGTTAGAGGGCTTGCCAATACGAGTATGATAAGCCCGAGTATCAAAGGACTAGTGAACCTACGCAAGCAATATTCCTCCAAATTCAGGTGTACGGACGTTCACAGCAAAATATCCCTTAAAACCTTGTGGTCAGCGACAATTATTCGGTGGGTCTTACCGTAAGCCAATGGGTTACGGCTTTTACGGCATCGCCACAAGCTTTCACAATTTGTCGTGGTTCCCCCGTGATATCGCCAACCGCATACACGCCAGCAATATTTGTTTGCTGATGTGAGTCAATTATGATATTTCCCCTATCATCAAGATTAACACCAACAGGTGCACAGTAAGAACTGTTTGGTTTACACCCTACTGCAATGAACACCCCGTCTGCAGCCAGAGTCCATTCTTTTTTGGTCTTCTTATTATGTAATTTCACACTCGTGACTCCTTGGTCTCCCAGAACTTCTTCTAAACTTGTGTTCCATAATATTTCGACATTAGGTAATGTCATAAGGCGATCTGCAATTGCTTGTTCAGCTCGAAGTTTGTCACGGCGGTGCACAAGATACACCTTCTCAACGATATTTGCTAGAAAAAGTGCATCCATTGCAGCAGTATTTCCTCCTCCTATTACAAAAACGGTTTTTCCTCGATACAGTGGCCCATCACAGGTTGCACAATAACTTATACCTCGTCCATAATATTCAGTTTCTCCTGGCACTCCAAGTTCTAAATCAGAGGTTCCCATGGCTAAAATCACTGCAGGTGCATGAAATTCCTCACCATCTGGAGTGACCACCACTTTGGTTGGATTCGAAAACTTGAATTCCACAGCTGAAGTCATCTCTCGGATTTCTACTCCTGCCTTTTCTGCTTGGGCTTTCATTTTCATAGTCAATTCGCTTCCACTGATTTTCTCGTAACCTGGATAATTTTCGATTTCCCAGGCGTTTATCATTCGCCCACCGCAAATCCCGGATTCTAAAATAACTGTCTTCAACCCCATTCTTGCAGCATAGATTCCTGCGGTCATACCAGCAGGACCACATCCGACGATGATGATGTCGTATGTCTCTGCCATTTTTAATTCGCCTTTGTTTCAGTGAGACCGTGTGTTTGCTATATGTACGTTTTGGCTTTGCACGTTAAATTCGTGTCAAAAATTATATGATTTTAAAGCTCATGGATCTTTCCTTGTGCGACGTTCTCTAAATTCTCAACGGCTTCTTTGTAACCACCTGCATAGATAATGTCACCAGGTAATAACTTGAATCGTCCTCGAGGGTCATAGGTCCATTGATCATTTCGCTTGACGGCAAAGATCCGTGTTCCATGATCTTCTAAACGAAGCTGACCTAGCGTTTTGTTGGCGAGAATTGATTTGGGATCAACAATTTGACGGCTGACTCGTTCATCGGCATCTTTCAATGCCAGTCGCATGATTGGGTGAACATCCACGCCCCTTAACACAATTTCTGCCATTTGTGCAGCTGCGTCTGCCAAATTTTCTGCTGCGACTCCAATTCGAATGAGTCCTAATCGGCGTTTTTCCTCGCCTTCCTCTAATTCCAAGCGCAAGACACCTAACTCGAAATTTGTATGAAAGCTATCAAATTTCTCTTCTAATTCGAAGATGTCTTCTGCAATTTCCTTGTTATTAGTAAGTAATGCAGTATAGGCTAGTTTGATGAGGAGCTCGGAGGTGTCTTTCATTTGGATGAGCATTGCTAGGACATGTTCCTCCGGCGTCTCTTCTCCTGTGGGTGTTTTAAGCAATCTCTTCAAGCTCACCGGCAGCTAGCCTCTGTAACTTCTTTATACTATCTGCGGACCCTCGGGCAATTACGCGGTCACCCTTGGTTATTTCATAGGATTCAGGAGGGTTGATTGTCCATTCCCTTTTTCGTTTAATGGCGATGATGTCTGCCCCGATTTCTTCTTCGAGGTTGATATCCGCTAGAGTTTGCCCAACGAGCATCGATTTCTTTATTATCGTTGTTCGCCCAACAATTTCATCTGCTTGGCTCACCGCTAACCAGAGGATTCCAGGAATTCCAATATCATGGAGCACGAGTCCAGCAATATCCGCCGCTGCATCACTGATTTTATTGGCTGCAGACGCGGTTTTCATGATACTAACAATTTTCTCTGCATCATTCTTGTCGCGAACCGCTAAGGATGCATTCATGAGTAACAAATACCCTAGGTAATCAACACGTTCTTCCATATCCATGACTTCTTCAGCCAAATCCCTGTCGTTAAACATGACGGCTGAATAGGCTAAATCAATCATTAATTCGCTGAGGTCTTTCATTTCCACCAGTAAATCACGCACTGGTATTGGCTGATACTCAACTTCGTGAAGTTCCTCTTGCATAACGGTGTCACGGGCTCCAAGAAAAAATGGAAGTCCATTACTTCTAATAAGCTATTTTCGGAAAACAGCCTTTTGAGTCTTTCGAGTTGTCTAATGATGCAAAGAAACTTAATAGGCACAACTATACAGAGATGTAATCCACCAAAGAGAGTGTAATCTGTGGTAATCGGACGGCTTAAAGAGCAATTCAAACGCACATTTTCTCCAATTGCACGTGTTGTGGCGAAATCGAGGATTCCGCCAAATGCCCTAACTCTCTTAGGACCTGTTATCTCAACTATAGCAGCTTGGATGTATGTTCAACAACAACTGGTCTTAGCGCTTCTATGGCTTCTATTCTCTGGTTTTATAGATGCCCTCGATGGAGCTGTAGCTCGAGCGATGGGAAAAACTTCCGTCTTTGGTGGAATTTTAGATAGTATTTGTGATCGCTATAGCGATGCCATTATTTTATTTGGTGTAATCCTTGGAGGTTGGGTATTTAGCTTCTGGGGCATCCTCGCAATTGTTGGAAGTCTATTAGTAAGCTATGCACGAGCTCGAGCTGAAGCTGCAGGTGTTACTCAACTCGGCGTTGGAATTGCCGAACGCCCAGAACGATTAATTATCCTTATGGTAGTAACACTGCTCCAATATCTCACAATTATTAGTCTCCTCTTTGCACCACCGATATTTTTCGGAATTGATAATTGGATAGCCTATGGTGTTGTACTAGTTGTAATTCTTACCCACATTACCGTCGTGCAACGGACAGTCGCTGCCTATCGTGTATTGTCTAGGATGGATTCAGAGTCTTCACCAAAAGTTCAAGATACTTCCTAGCTTGACTCAGGGTCCTTCGCCCTGTCTCAGTTACGCGGTAATATTTCCGAGTTGGTCTTCGTCCCTCTTTGCGCTCTACACTTAGTTCGACCAGTCCATCTCGTTGCAGTTTATAGAGTAACACATAGGCGGTAACTGAGGCCATTTCCACGCCATAACGGTTCCTAATAGCGTCTCGCAATTCATAGGCAAAATAATCTCGCTCTTCTAAAAGCGTCAAAACATACAGCCAAAGGTTCTCCTTCGTCGTACGAGTGATTAGCCGCCTCATCGCTTTTGCATCATGGTTGGAGTACTTTTCAATGGCATTAAGAAATTCTGAATTATCTGTCATTACCTCTTGCCTCTTCGCTTCATTATTTTTCATTACGACGCATCATCTCGAGAAGAACTAAACTTATCACTTGACTTCCCAAAAGACTACGTGTTCCAATACTAACCTCTTGAATTGGTTGTGTATAAACTTCTTTCTTATGTTCGTCGGTTAATCCTTGGTCGTCTCCTAAAATAAGTACAATCGGTTGATCGAGATCTAATTCGATTTTCTCAAGCAGCTGACCCGATTCAACCAAATAAAAAATCTGCTTCGTATCTTGAGTGATATCCTTCAATGTCCTACGAAAATCTTGCTTTTTAATTGAAAATTGAGGCCATTGTGTATTTTGTGACATGTTTAGGGTCCGATATCGATAGAATAAGTCTTTCAAAATGAGTGCACATTCTAGTTCACTATTAGGAAACTCGTATGGAACTACATCCTTGACTTGAAGTCGGAGCGGTGGGTTTGGGGGTCCACCTAAAACCGCATTAACTTGAATGTTAGGTGCGAGCTTTGGAATGGTTCGGTAGGCAGATACAAGGATTCGACAAATGACATCCAATCGTCCACTGGTTCCTGGAACATCACGGATAAGAAAATCATCAGAGGTTCGAGCTCGCCAAGCGTCAATTAAGATTCTCAGATCCAAACTATATCCTTCCGTTGGCTAGTTCTCTGCGTCGAATGAATACAAGTTTTTCGTTGCAGCTTATCAGCTTTTTCGGTCTTTACGACTGCGGATGGTAACCACACCACGATGTACCGCACAACTGATACAATACCACTTGGTTACACGACGAGCAGGAATGAATGTGCCCGAGCGGCGAAGCTCCCGAGCCATCTGTGGATCGACAAAAGAAGCACGTGTGGTTCGTTTCTTAGCTTTATCACGGGGTACTACTTTGCCACATTGAGTACACTGGACTGTGGCTCCACGACCGGTCGCGCCTTTACTGCGACCACCACTTTTCCGTTTAGATGGCAATATTGATTCATCTCGAAGATTCACAGCGGTTGCTGTCAACTGTTACATCAGTTGAATCCACGACCGCCTGAGTGGAGCATGTTTCCCTAATTCAAAAACTTTATGCTCTAACACGCAGATTAATCGATGCTTCTGCCTGTCTCTGCCAAAGGATGACCATAGCATTCGAGTTTAAACGCCTTGTACCAACCAAATGGTGTCTGATGAACTGAGAATCTCTGTTCTTGTAATGCCTGCGATAGAGATTGTAGCAGTCGAACGGCAAACTTAGGTTTTGCAAGTTTTCGTGGGAAAATATGCGCGTGAGGATACAAAACAATGTTTTTTACTTTCACACGATCTGCCACTAATTGAATTTCTTCCACGGCTTTATTAACAACTTCTGATAACCGTCCCTCATCAGAACTTTCAACTGCACCAAACACTATCAGACAGTTTTCAAAGTCTTTCCATTCGTCCACTTCTGCGTCATCTCGCACACTGATCTTCACGGCTTCTGTGACTTTGTAGGCAAGATTTCCATGGAAAATTAATAAGCGCATTTCAAATTACTCCTTTATTTTCATTGTTTTAGCTGCTTCAGCAACTATTTTGAGCCCTTGGTGTGCTAAAGTTTTAGCTCGAGTCTTGTTTTTTGCTTCTGTGAATATTCGGAAAAGTGGTTCTGTTCCTGAGGGGCGGAAAAGCACCCATCCATCTGAATAACGTAATTTTAGCCCATCAATATTCTCACACTTTGCATTCTTAGGAATAAATTCCCTAACGTGCTCAAGCAATGCATCTTTTTGTTGGGGTAGACATGGAACCCCCTCTTTTATTTGATAGTAAGATGGAAATTGGCGATCAATCTCTTCAAGCGTTTGATTTTCTGCAGCCATTAAATCGAGAATCTTGATGGCGGTTAACATACCTTCGCGAGTCCACGACCAACCTCGATAAACCACTCCGCCATTTTCTTCGCCTCCTATAACTGCGTTTATTTCTTTCATCTTAGAGACGATATGGGGTTCGCCTACTCGGGTTTCAATTACTTCTGCATCAACTAACGCTGCGATATCGTAGATAACGTCACTTGTTGCAACTTGTGTTACGATACGCTTTGGTTCCTCTTGAAGGTCTCGAAGTGTATGAAATGCTGCGAGCGCAAAGATGCGGTCGCCCATTAAATATCGACCTTTGTTTGTAATAAAAACAACACGATCTGCGTCGCCATCCCATGCCATTCCAAGATCCAGATTGTTCTCTTTAACGCATTCAATTAATTGCGTCAAGTTGTTTTCCTTCGGTTCAGGTAATCGATTGGCAAAGAGTCCATCTGGCTCACAAAACAACAATTCCGTTTGAGCATCAACGGCATTCAAAAGTACTGGAGCTACCATTGTGGCAGCGCCTCCACCACAATCCGCTGCTACACGAAACTGTTGTTTTATTATTCGTTGTGAATCAACCTGATCTAATAATCCTTCAATATATTGAAGTCTAAAATCCTCTGCAGGAATTAGGCGTCCACAAGTTTGCCAATTTTTCTGAACCTTTTCTTTGGTAAAATAATGGCTTTCAACTCCACGTTCCATTTCTGGGGTGAAAGACGCGCCATCCTTTCCCCATAATTTGATGCCATTAAATTCTGGAGGATTGTGGCTGGCTGTTATCATTGCACCGCCATCCAGATTAAGGTGTGGGATGGCATATGACAATAGGGGTGTCGGAATGAGACCGAAAAGATGAACATCGCACCCCCCAGTCATAAGGCCTGCACTAAAGGCAAATCCTATCATTTCGCTGGTTTTACGTGTGTCCCATCCTAATCCAATGGTTTTCTGAATACCCATAAATTCCGCCATTGCCAAACCAATATCGTGTGCTACCATTGATGTGAGTTCTTCATTGACAATTCCTCGAAATCCTTGGGTACCAAATAGTCGGGTCAAAAGAGACTCCTCTCGTACTTCTCAAACCTACGTGTTAACTAATTAATGTGTGGGGTACTTCAATTCAAGCTAGCCTGCTTAGAACATATTCGCGGGGACGTTTTGCCGTGAAACCAAGGATCGCGTCTCCTCAATGTGGGTGCCAATTTCTCTGCGAATGGCTTCGATCCGATCCGATTCCAGATATGGCTCCATAGTCCATAATAGAAGGCTTGTATAGAGTTCCTTCGGGTCTATTAGTTCCTCAATGTTTCGGATGGTCTTCTTGCGGAAGAGATATTCATCCTCGTACATGCACACAATTTGTCGGAGTTTACAACTCAGTGCATCGACGTTGTCAACTAGCTGTCGAACCCGTGGTTCATCGTTGCCTTCTCCGCCTAATAAACTAGCTCCGCGACGTTGTAATTCGAAAACCCGTTTTTCCATGAGTCTCATTTTACGGATTGAACTTTCAAAATCAGATGCAAGGGCTAATACTTTGGGAAGCACCTTGTCAAGAAGACCCATGTTTTTAGTAATAGCACGATCAACAATACCATCGAAGGAATTGAGTTTTCCAAGATCTTCGATATTACGGAAGTAATTAATTTTTGATAACGCGCCCAGAATAACTCGGATGGGTCGAAGTGAACTACGATGCGCTGATTCCCAACGATTCATTGCATCATCTAAGCCACCAGTAACTTCACGCATAGATCGCCCAAACTCACGTATGACTGCAGCAAGATGGTCTTCATCCATTTGTGTTGAATTCCCAAGGGAATCCGTAGTTTTAACGACTCTCATCCTAATCTCCTTAAAGTAGTCAGCAGATTTAACTTCTTTGCTTTATGCATTGTAGAAAAAACCAGCCTATAAAAAGGGGTATAAAAGCGTGCCCCTATGGTTTATTGGAAAGTTGTTGAAAGAGGCTTCATCATGGCATGGACTCCGTCCTTTGGTACAAGTGGTATTCGTGGAAGTGTTCCTGATGAATTAAATTCTGAAATCGCTTGGCAAATTGGTTATAGTATTGCCACGGTGTTTAATCAGAAACCCATTCTAGTCTGCCATGATAACCGAACCAGCAGTCCACTTCTTACCAATGCAGTCGCTAGTGGATTAATGGCAGGGGGTTCAGATGCTCATTATGGTGGCGAAGTCATTACTCCCGCCGTAAGTCTTTATACTCGTCATTGTGAGGTGGGAGGGGCGGTTCTTATTACGGGAAGTCATATTCCTGCTCATATGTCTGGAATTGAAGTGCTTGGTGCTGATGGTGCTCCGGTTTTTCATGATATTGAGAATCAAATCGAACAGCTAAATATGGCTAGAGCTAAACCCATTGATTGGCTAATCCATGGGCAACTACGCCGAATAACTGATGTAGGTGCCTTTTGGGTCACTAAGGTTTTAGAACAAGTGGATGTGGACTTAATTCGCAAACGGCAATTTCGCATTGTTGTCGATGCTGCCAATGGAACAGCTATACCCTGGTTGCTTGACGTTATCGACCAGTTGGGCTGTACCATAATTGGTCTGAATACGGAGCGTGATCCCAAATTTCCTGGGCGGTCACCTAATTTACGAGTCAAACTATTAGATCAAGCAGTGCAACTTGTTAAGGAGCAGAAGGCGGATTTGGGAGTAGCTACAGATGGTGATGCTGACCGCGTTTTCTTCATTGATGATAAAGGGCGTGCATTGATGGGTGATGTGTCGGGCACGCTCTTGGCTTACATTGAACTTTCACGGGAAGGTGGAGGGACAATTATCACTCCCATTAATTCAAGCAATCTTGTCGAAGACATAGTTGGACAATTCAAAGCTCGCGTTGTTTATAGTCGCGTAGGTCCACCCGCAATAGTTGCTGCGGCAAAGAAACATAATGCCCTCTTTGCCTTTGAAGAATCTGGTAAAGTTATCTATCCCCGGCTCAACTATCTCTCTGATAGCGGTCTTGGTATCGCCCATCTCCTCGAATATCTCGCCCAACACACAAGATCGCTGAGCAACATCATCGATGAATTTCCCCAATACATCCAATTGAAAAGAGCAATCGAATGCCCGAACGAACTCAAAGAAGCTGTTACACTCCATGCTTTAGACATGATCAAAGAACAATTTCCTAAAGCGCGAATCATAACCATAGATGGAGTCAAAGCAGTATTCGCTGATGGATGGCTGCTTCTCCGCCCTTCCGGAACTGAACCGGTCTTTCGCTGTTTCGCCGAATCAAGAAAGAAGAAACGTGCCCAGGAACTTCTGAACCTCGGCCTAGAATGGATTAATCATGTTCTTAGAAATGCCTCCACATAGAATGCTAATATCAGTGGTGTAAGTTATAATGCCATTCACGCAGTCACTGTTTGGTAGCTCTGGCATCAGAGGTAAAGTCAACGAAGTTATCACTGGTCCATTTGCGATAAAACTCGGTCTAGCAACGGCTCAATTTCTCCGAACTCATTACCAGACTCCACAAATAATGGTGGGGCATGATCATCGGATCACTGGTCCCATGCTGACCTCAGGATTGACGGCTGGACTCCTTCAAGGTGGAGTCCCTGTTACTAAAACAGAAATGGCTCCTACCCCGTCAATCGCTTATGCTGCAGGAAAGATTGGATTGAATGCATCGCTGATAGTGACAGCTAGTCACAATCCCCCTGAATATAATGGATTTAAATTTCATAATCCTGATGGAGCAGGATTTTCAATATCTCAACAAGAGGAAATTGAAACCTTTCTCAAAGATGCGGTTGCAGTTGGTTGGGAAGATTTTGCAGATTTTCATTCCTTCGAAGCCCTTCCCCCTCATATCAATGCTATTCATGATGCAACTCAAGTAACGAAAACATATAATGTTGTTTTAGATGCTGCTCTTGGCGTTGGTAGCCTTGTCACGCCCATTGCATTACGTCAGCTTAATGCTCATGTCAAACTCCTCAATGCTCCTCCTAATGGAAAAGAATATGCTCAACATTGTGGGCCCTCAAAAACTCAAAGTGCGGCGGCGGCAGAATGGCAACACTTTGTTTGCTTAGATGATTTGAGCGAGATAGTTACATCAACGAATACAGATGTGGGAATTGCCCATGATGGTGATGCAGACCGCGTCCTTGCCGTTGATGACAAAGGACGCATTCTTGCAGGTGACACTCTCCTAGCTCTTGTAGCTGATTATTATCTTGCGACGCGCGGAGGAAAAGTCATCGCTACAACTGTATCCAGTTCGAGTGTAGTTGATCATGTGGCAAAGCAACATGGAGCAAGAGTCGAACGAAGCCGTGTTGGAGATGTCTTTGTATCTAACCTGGTTAAGGATCATAATGCAATTATCGGTGCTGAACCCTCTGGACCTTTTATTTTCCCTGAAGTCCATCTATGCCCGGATGGGCCTCTTGCGGCCTGCAAGATACTTGAACTTTTAGACTGGGCTAATCGTCCCCTAAGTCAGCTTGTAGATGATTTACCCTCCACATTTTTGCTTCGGGCTTCTGTATCCTATTCAAATGCGCAAAAAGCTAAAGTAATGACCCAAATTAGTTCCTCACTCGAAAAGTGGAAAGACGTACAAGATGTGAATAAAATGGATGGTGTGCGGGTCAGTTTTTCTGATTCTAGTTGGATACTTGTTCGCCCCTCTGGAACCGAGCCAGTAATTCGTTTAACCGTTGAAGCATTTTCAGCTCAGCGTGCCAATGCTCCTAAAGGATGCAAAAACGGCGTTAACTCGACTTACTAAGTAGAAGGGCGTCGTTGTTTTTCAATGAGAGTCTGTTTCAACTTCAGGTGCGTATTATCCGCAACATCTCTTTGTACGACAATCAAGGGGTCAATCCACGAATTATATCCAATGGTTCGACCTGGTAGTACAACAACCCCACATCCAATTTTTGATGTATCACCAACAACTGCCCCAAATTTATCAGTGTGAGTAGAGACCAACTGATTTTGGAGCATAACGTGCACTTCTGCTCCATCAAATCGGTAATTCGACAAAACGACACTAGCTCCAATTTCTACATCAAACCCGAGGATACTGTCTCCAACAAAGGCGAGATGACCAATACGGCCTTGGGGCATCATCACCGTGTTTCGAAGTTCACAGGAAAAACCAGTTCTTGCCCCTTGCTCCATCACTACCTGATCACGGAGAAGACAATTATTGCCAATAATAGCATCTGGTCCAACAAAAACTGGTCCAACAAGAGACGCTCCTGGAAATATCCTGGCTCTGGGTCCAATCCATACATCTCCGCTGATATGCGCAGCATCGCTCACAGTTGCGGATGAATCAATAGGTTCTCCTTTTTGTTTCCGTAATCGGTCAAAGAGCACAGGGGATGCCTCAAGTATATTCCAGGTGCGACCAACATCAACCCAGGGATCCTTTGAATGGCTCCCATATACGGTATGTCCTTCATTGATCAGCTCTTGGATTCCCACCTCTAGATCTTGGGTTTTACGGATTGCATTAAAAATTGTCTTTGAAAATACATAGACGCCTGCAACCGCAAGATTACTCGGTTCAGTGCCCTTCTTTGGTTTCTCGACAATAGTTGTAATTTTGGTTCCATCTAATTCTACTACTCCGAATTGCCAAGGATTTGGCACTTCAAAAAGTGATAAGGCCATGTCTCCAGTTTTTGCTGCTTTCAGTGTATCTTTGAAGCGACTTGTTGTTGTAATGATGTCGCAATCAGTCATCAGAAACCGATCTTCAGTGGAAAGATTCTGTTCCGCTGCTAGAACAGCGTCATATTCACCTTTCGGCTCTGTTTGCTCAGCATAGCTAATATTGACTCCTAGGTGTTCACCATCACCAAAATAACCTTCAATCTGTTCTCGATAATGACCAACCACTAACACAATTTCTTTCATTCCCGCATCATGCACGGAATCAATTACATGATGAAGCATTGGCTTACCAAGGAGCGGGAGCATTGCCTTTGGTCGATATTGGGTTAAAGGATGTAATCGTGTGCCGTAGCCAGCGGCAAGAATTAATGCTTTCATTTTCCTTCTAACTTCCACACAGTTCCCGATTTTTCATCCTCAAGAAGGATTCCGAGCTCTTTCAGCTGATCCCTGATCCGATCTGCTGTTTTGAAATCTTTTAGTTTCCGTGCTTCATTCCTAAGCTGAATTAGAATTTCCACTAAACCATTAATTGTTCCTTGGTCCATTGCTTCCAGTTTCATTCGCTCACGGTATAGGCCAAAGACTTCACCAATCGCATCAAGCGTCTCAAAGACTTTTTGTAGGGTTCCTACAGTAACAGAGTTACCACCAGAGAGCACGGAGTTCATCTTGGTCAGAAACTTATTCAAATTTGCTAAGGCTATGGGTGTATTGAAATCATCATCCATAGCCTGCTCAAATTCCTTCTCTAACGTTGATAACGCCTCCCATAACTCTACATCTGCGGAAGAGGGTTTTACCGTATTTTTTACTTCAGCAATTCGGGCTTCACGAAGGCGACGTTGAAGGATATCAATGGAATTGTGAATGCGGGATAGTCGGGATTTTGCTTCTTCAAGCTGTGCGTCGCTGAAATCAATGGGGCTCCGGTACTGAGATGAAATAAGAAAAAATCGAATAACTTCTGGATTATATTTTTTAGTAATTTCTTGGATTGTGAAAAAGTTCCCCAAAGATTTGGACATCTTCTCTTTATTTACGGTAAGGAATCCATTATGCATCCAATAACGCACAAACGGTTGTCCACTCAAGGCCTCTGATTGTGCAATTTCATTTTCGTGATGGGGAAAAACAAGGTCTAGCCCACCACCGTGTATATCAATTGGGTCACCAAGATATTTGGTTGACATGACAGAGCATTCAATATGCCATCCTGGTCGACCTTTCCCCCAAGGGGAATCCCAACTCGGTTCCCCCGGCTTCATTTTCTTCCATAAAGCAAAATCCTTCGGGTGTTCCTTATCCTCTGCAACGCCAGCATCTTGATCCTCAACCACCTTTTCACTCCTTTCTTGGCGCGAAAGTTTCCCATAATTCTTGATTTTGGTCACCCTGAAATATACACTACCATTAGCTTCGTATGCAAATCCTTTCTTGACTAATTTCTGAATATATTCAATCATCTCTTGGATGTGTTCTGTGGCTTTCGGATAAGCTGTGGCTCGTTTCACGCTGAGCCTATCAAAATCTTCAAAATACTCCTGAATGTACTTGGTGGCTAACTTGTCAGTGGTAGTTTTTTGGGATTGAGCGCGTTGAATCATTTTATCATCTATATCAGTGAAGTTCTGGATGAAACGCATATCATAGCCTTTATACTCTAAATAGCGTCGAATCACGTCAAAAGCGACAATTGAACGGGCATGACCTAAATGACTTGAATCATACACGGTGGGTCCGCAGACATACATGCGTACCTCGCCCGCGTGCAATGGGGTGAAGGGCTCTTTCTTCCGTGAGAGGGTATTGTAAATTTTTATCATGACTTCTCCCGCCTGAACCAGCTGTTCGTCCCGTATAAATGTGCTGTTCTATGATTTGCGTTTCTGGTCCTTAGCCACTTTTAGAACTGTTTTAGCTAACCTCTTTTTTCGTGCTAGAGATGTCATGAGCGTTTGTTCAACAACAACAGTCATACCTAACTCCTCGATGCGTGGGACTAGTTTGTGATCTTTCTTATCAATTATCAAAACGTCGAGGAACTCTTGATAGATTTCTGCTACTCCCACGGGTGAGACTTCAATGCCTTTTCCTTCCATGAGCTTATCCGCAGGTCCTTTTACTGGTTTACCACTGATAATCGGCGAGACCGCTACACAGAGAGCATTAGCTTTCATAATTCCTTGTTTAATACCGGGAACTGCGAGGATTGGTCCAATACTTACGATGGGGTTACTGGGACAGATAATGATGAGTTCCGCTTGTTCAATTGCTTCAAGCACACCCGGGCTTGGTGAGGCGCCGTCGATGCCATCAAAAATCACATCCTCAACAGTATCCTTCGCGCCACGTTTTACAAGATATTCTTCAAAATGCACTAACCCAACATCAGTTACAATGCGTGTAGGCACCCATTTCTCTGTCATTGGAATAATTCGACACCGAACACCCATGGATTGACTGATTACCTGTGTCGCTTTAGATAGAGACCATCCCTGCTGTAACATAGCCGTTCGTGCAAAGTGGGTACCCAAATCCTGATCTCCTAGTGCAAACCAAGTATCAAATCCCAAGTTTTGAAGAACCTCTAAGGCGTGGAACGTATCGCCTTTTATTCCCCAGCCTTTCACTGGGTCCACGACTCCTGCCAGCGTGTAAGTCACTATATCCAAATCCGGCGAGATGTATAATCCCATGAAATTTGCCATGTCGTCACCTGTATTCCCGATTATTGTGAGCTTTTCAGGAGGCATCTCTTGAACGAGACCTTCTAAGAACCGCGCGGCACCCACCCCACCTGCTAGCGCAACCACCAACACTGTCTCATCTCTCCTTTTTGTCAACAAAAGTAGCAAACTCTTCAAATGGATGGCGAATTGGTGGCTCAGGAGTTTCATCCGCAATTCCCATTGTAACCAGTGCTTGTGGTAGAAACTCCTCTGATAATCCTAGCGTTCGTTGTACAACATCGGGACAAAATAATGGTGCACAAAACCAACAAGTCGCCACTCCCTCTGCATGGGCAGCCAGAAGAATCGTCTGAAGCGCTGCGGCTACGCTCTGAATCGCCATAACAAATTCCGCTTGTTGACGTTTTTCATCTGGATACGAATCCATTGGCTGCATCGTCAGACAAGCTAGAATAAGCACCGGCGCCGAAGAAAACCGTTCAATGGATGCTTGAACCAACTTATCAATTATTTTCGGGTTCTCCTTATCCCTTTCTAGATCCAGTCGAAACATGTTACCCATTGCTCTTGCTAGTTTTTCTTTTTCTTCAGATGTTTGTAAGATAAAGAATCGCCAGGGTTGAGCGTTATGCGCAGAAGGTGCCCATTTTCCCATCTCGACAATACGAGTGATCTGACTTTGAGGTATTGATTTCTTCTTATATTTCCGGATACTTCTTCTGTTGACAATGAATTCAAAGAAGGCAGGCATCATCATCCACTCCATCAACTTCCGAATAAGTACTCTAACCTTCTTAATCTCTTATAGGCTACGCTCCGCAGCTTTGTTTATCCCTCAATCAATTTTTATCCACTCACCATCTAGACAAATACTTAAGAACGCGTATTTCACGGGCTTTAGGTAGACATTGAGGAGAATCCAGCACTCTTCAATTTCTGTACAATGCACCCTTGCGGCTGCAATAGAAACCTCATCAACTATAGGTGGTTAATATGAGGAGAATACAATTTTTTTCATTGTTAATGTTAGGCATGATACTTTTCCCGCTTATTCCGTATTTTCCCGTAAATGGACCCAATTTACAACCCGACATTGTGCAAAATGAGGAAAGAAGTATTCCTTCTCATGATATTGCCATTCCTGATATTGAACAAGAAACCCTGCAAAATACTCAATCCTATACTTCCCCAAGTGATTCTAGTATACCCGAACCTGAACCCGTGAACCCGGTAATGCCATTATCTCAAACTGGAATGGGATCACCACGGATGACCCAACTAACATGGAACATTTCTAATTCCTTTACGGGGGAAGATAATGGATCTGATTATCAGGTGACCATTGATAAAGGGATGATGTATCATGATGTTAGTTTCTTTTCTCGAATCGGCAACATCAACGACAATAAAGACTTCATCATGGTTGAAGATCATGATCCCTCGACGGGTTGGAGGTATTACTGGCCGATGGATGAAAAAACATGGCCTGGCGAAGTTGTTTTTATGGCGTTCAATGCCACTGGTCATTTACCTGTTGAACTCACAGAATTTGCGATCTATTTGTATTCACCAAATAATCCTAGAACGGGAGGCTGGTTTAACTATACAGTTTATGCTGCTGCTCCAAGTGTAATCTCAGGTCTAGGTACAATGCCCGATTTAGCTCGGCCCCTTGGACCTTGGATGCAAGAATTTGTACCTGATATGCCCTCCTCTACCGAACAGTGGATTGGACTGCCCACCGTACCAATCCTATTAGATAGTCAAATGACCTATGCGAATACATTCTATTTTGCACTGACCATGATGCCAGGCGCTGCAGCGGCTTGGGCATTAATGGAAGATGTCGGTTTTCCACCTGATGGAGATGGAGAGGACGAAGGTGATGCATGGCAATCTTATCCTTGGCCCTCTTTGAATTTCCTTTCAGGGCCTTCCCTTGATTTCTTCCTTATAGTTGTGTTTACTCGGTTCTTCTACCCGAGTGAGATCGGAATGACCGTAAATGGAACTCCCGTTATGAATCTCTTTCCAAATCCAGGTACTGGTATTTGGGATGGCGGATGGCATTCACCGGCTATCAACATGACGAAAGCGAATCGCTACTTTGACGTCGAATATGTATGGTCCGGATTAACATACGATGTTACCTGGATCGGATGGTTCTACGAGACACTCATTGTCGATTCACAGTTCACTGTGCATGCTCTGCATAACTGGGTGGATTGGAATGTAAGTTTTTATGCTGATTTTCCTGCCTCTGCTATAGACCAACGGATATCTGTCTCAATCGAGTCCGACTGGAATGTCTTCCAAGTTATTGTGGATGGCTCTTTTCATATGGATTATTTCTATCGGTATTCCCCCACCACGGGATGGTGGCTTGTCATTGAAAATGCGGTCAGCGGACAATGGACAATCCTTTGCCGTTCTCCCGATTATTTAGTGAACTCAGAAATTCTAAATGAAACAGGACAACCCATAACGATGGCAAACAGTACAGAAACAATTTATGCAAATGGGTACGTTCAAGATGGGATGGGCGAAAATGCAACCAGCGGATTCGGTTACCTGCTTGTCTACGATCCGGAAAATTACATAGTTCATTATCATCTCAATCCGCTTGCAATGCCACCCGGGGGAATCGTTGAACTCAACTGGTCAATCTGGACCACGGCCACCGTCGGGGGGCTTCACAATCTCCAAATAATATGGTTCAACGGTACTGAAGCTGGTCTAACCCTTGAAACCCTTGAAGTCTATGTCAAAACTAATTATTGGGTCTCCTATGAATTTCCACAAGAAGACGAACCTGTCATTCGCGGTGATGATGTCATCATTGAAGTCTTGTACTATAATGAATGGGGGATATTTATCCCTGATGCAGTTGTTACAATCATAAACGAAACAAGTGGTCTCGAATGGGGATTAGGTCCTGGAGATACGGTCGTCGATTATCAATGGGTAAATTGGGCGTCATATGGATCACCAGGATTCTACACCGCGTTTATCCATACGCATAACGCCTCTGTTGGGGTTCTCCATAACATCACCATGTATTTTTCGTCACCCTATAACCAAGAACAAAATGTAACCAAAAGCTTTGAAATAAAAACAAGAGAAACCCACATTCTCTTCTTCTGGGAAGATCAACCTCTCTCAGGTCTAGATAATGTGTCCAGCTACTGGTTTACTTCTCCGCAACCATACATTAACGACTCCTCATTACAATTCACAATCCTGTACACCGATGATGGCGGTATTCCTATCAAGGACGCCACATTGGTGCCCTATATTGTTCATGGTACGTTAGGCGTGTTTAAACGCCTTGACTGGGTTGATTGGTCACTTACTGATTCAACAAAAATCGGATTTTATAACATCACCATTGACACAAATCCCATCGGTGGTATTGCCTTTCACGAAGGAGATACCGCTTTCATTTTGATTTATGCAGTAAAATTTGGGTATGAAGCCAATTGGTCAAAACCAGTCAATGTGCGACCGCAGCCTCGTCCAACAAGAATTGATGTTCCTACAGAGTTTCAAAACATTATACTCTATGAAGATTGGCAATACCCGACTAGTGATCATCCAATTATTCTTCGGGTTGTACTCCGCGATGCACTCAACGGTGAAGACTTAAGCCATGGTGTCCTTGAAGCAGGTGTCAATGGTGGAGAGAATACCACGCTCACGTTAGCAACACCAGGTCTTGGGCTCTATGAGATTGCAAACTTCAGCACAGAGGGGCTTTCTCCTGGAACATACAATGTTACCATATACGCAGAGGCTAATGATTTTGTTGATTCTGCAACGACAATCTCCCTTACCATAGCTCCTAAACAGACCATCGAGTACAATGTACTCCCTGAATTCAACCCGATTGCACCAAATCTAAATACTCCATGGTCTTTGGACATTCAATTCTATCTCGTTGAAACTAGTTCATCTTCCGCACACCTGATAGGAAGTCAACAATCTTTTCTAAAACAACCTAGTGGTGCTTTACTTCCAGATGGTACCAAGGTTACTTTAACCATTACAGTTCAAGGTGGTGGGTCAATCCAAATTGAAAGTTATGTTGTCAACGGATGGATTCATCTTGAAAGTAATCTCAATGAAGAAGGACAATATTCCTTTTATGTATCAATTGATGCCGCCGAGAACTATGCTGGTCTCTCCAATGCTCCCCTCGAACATAATGGAGATATTCTGCGTATCAGTGCAATATCATTTAACACTGTATTCATGAGTCAACTTCCTCTAATTGCATTGCTAGTTGTAATTATCATTTTCGTTCCTCTCGGTGGTTTCATGACATATCGCCGATACGTTCTTCTACCCAAACGTCTTCAGAAACTCGCAAAATATCAGGCAATTGCTGACACCTTTAGTGATGTAGCAAATCTCAATCGGCTACTTGTGCTTCATAAAGAAAGTGGCATTTGTGTTTTTGATCCGTTCGCGGAAGAAAGTCAAGATGCAACTCTTGTAGCTGGCTTCCTCCAAGCGATATCAACTTTTGGTCACGATCTAGGAGATAGTCCCGGTCTCGCTGATGACTCTGAAGAGGCTCGGACTCTTCGCGAACTCCAATATGAAGGCTTCCGAATTCTCATCAACGATGGTCGGTTTGTCCGTGTTGCCTTGGTTCTGAGTGGAACACCAAGTGAGCAGTTACGAAACCGACTCGAAACTTTCACAGATGTATTTGAGACGCGATACAAGGGTGACTTTGAGCACTGGGAAGGTCGTGTAGACCAATTCAACAGCGCATCAGACCTTGTCGAAGAAGTCTTCTTAATCTCACTGCGCCATCCACATAGTGTTACCAAACGTCGACCACGGGGCGCTCAACTCTCTTCACTAGAATCCGACATCTACACTCTTGCAAAGGAATTAACCATTGACAGAGAATACATCTTCCTTGGTCAAATCCTAAGCACCTATCTCGCAGCGGCAAAAACCGAAAAACTTGAAGCCCTCATGGGAATATATCAACTGCGTGTGAAAGGAATATTCAAACCCATTCAACTAGCCCCCATGCCGCCTCCTGACACTTCAGCGGCCTAAATAATCAATCCGCCAAATTACCGGTCCATTCGCCGCTCCAAGACATCCTTACATCTAGTAACGAAGAAAGAGAAGTGGAGCCGAGGATGGGATTTGAACCCATATAAAACAGCTCTGCAGGCTGTCGCGTGGCCACTCCGCCACCTCGGCACAAAAAACAGCCACCCCCTCATTACCTTCCCGCTTTTTTGCTGTTTCGGTAGTGGGAACAGCTTTTTATTACGGCATGGGAGACGTGAACATAGGGGTTAAACTCACATTGCCCGTGCAGAAACCTGAAAAAGCTATCCTAGTTATTAGTGATGGAATCGGAGACAGGCCAGTTTCAGTCCTTAATGGGAAAACCCCCTTGGAAGCTGCTATGAAACCGACCTTGGATACACTGGCCGCAAAAGGTGCCACCGGTCTCTTGCATGTACTTTCTCCTGGGATTCCTCCTGGAAGTGACACCGGTCATCTCTCGCTGTTTGGTTATGATGCCCGCGATTGTTACACTGGGCGTGGCCCTTTTGAAGCCCTTGGAGCGGGCCTTGATCTTGAACCAACAGATATTGCCTTTCGCGGTAATTTTGCCTCAGCAATCCTAACGAAAGATGAAAACTTCGAGGTTGTCGATCGTCGAGCTGGTCGTCATCTGCCAGAAGGTGCCGAACTAGCCAAGCTAATTAATGGCCTTAAAGTTCCTAGCTTTCCTAAGGTCCGTGTGATTGTGGATCACACGGTTGAACATCGTTGTGTCCTCGTTTTGCGTGGGGCGGGGTTATCCTCATCGATATCAGACACAGACCCCCATGGGCATAGTAACTTTGTCCTTTCTTCCATGCCACTCGATGAAACGCCCGAAGCAGAGAAAACAGCTCAAATTGTCAACACTGTCACTCGCGAATTTTATCGCATATTAAAAGACAGCCCCATAAATGCCAAACGGAAGAAAGCAGGACTTCCTGAAGCGAATATTGTTCTATTAAGGGGTGCTGGGATACTACCTGAAATTCCTTCCCTCAAAGACATCTATGAGATTTCCACCGCCTGTGTCGCAGGAGGCGCGCTTTACAAAGGTGTTGCCCGAAGTGTAGGTATGGACATCCTTACTGTGCAGGGAGCAACTGCCAGCTATGATACTGACGTCGAAGCAAAAGCCAAAGCAGCAGCAAAAGCGCTCAAAACGCACGATTATGTTTTTCTTCACTTCAAACCTACCGATAGTGCTGCCCATGATAAAGATCCGAAAAAGAAAATCGCTATGATTGAAAAGTTCGATCATTTAGTCAAGACACTCATCGAGCTTATTGATATGGACCATACCCACATTGCCATAACTGCAGATCATACTACAGCCACCACTAATGGCCAACATACTGGTGACCCAGTTCCCCTCTTAATGGTTGGTCCCACGGTTCGAAATGATGACGTTTTAGAGTTTAGTGAACGAGCGTGCGCTAAAGGTGGACTTGGGCAAATTCTGGGCATGGCGGTCATGCCCATGTTGATGAGTGCATTGGACCGTTCACCCATGTTTGGTGCCTAAGTTTTCGCTGGTTTTCTAATAGCACAAGCCTTTAAGCTAACGGATGAAATTTCCGCATCTTTTTGGTAAGCTTTATACTTTGCCGAACGGCTCAGCCCTCATAGGGATAGCAATGGCACGAATACCTAAAGATTCAGGAAAAGTGTACGCGAAGGATGGACTCTTGTTGGTCGCGAGTTCAAATCTCGCCTGGCCCGCCATCTTGATTTCACGGATTTCTGAAGATGTATATTCCCCAGCTGATAGTATCTCTACCCCATTTTAGGTAGATATCTTTTGCAGTCTTTGTTTTCCTGAGAAGCTCCTGATTATCAGAATCATCCGTATGCGACTGAATATAATCGTCAACAGCCCACCACTGTAGAGTTTCATAGTGGTCCCAATCATCGCTGTTAGACA
>JABAOF010000372.1_pt3 | contig 38410 bp, 22 predicted proteins | sample 7062171 | NCBI WGS metagenome assembly JABAOF01 (sample SAMN14538628, study PRJNA623070) | marine sediment metagenome | biome: marine biome [ENVO:00000428]; feature: marine pelagic biome [ENVO:01000023]; material: deep marine sediment [ENVO:00002113] | place: India: Gulf of Khambhat ...
TCAATTCCCTCAACAGATAAATCAAATTTTGCTCCTTTCCGGTATTCCATAATTCTCAGGTGAGCCTTACAGATTTTAAGTTCATCCGAAATGGAAATAAGTCTTTCACCTGATATTTTTGAAAACATCTGAAATTCTTCTGCCAGTTCCTGAATCAATCTGGATGCTTTTTTCGGACTCTGTTCAATCAATTCCTGTAAAGACGCAAGTGTATTTAATATAAAATGCGGTTGAATATTTCGTTTTAAAAGTTCATTTTCAAGGCGGGCTGTCCTTAAAACAGCTTCGCGGTGTTTGCGGAATTGAGAAGCAATTTCTTTTGAAGAGAGTATGGAAATACAAGCTACAAAAAATAATATGCCAAAAAATTCACCATTCAGGAGAAATCCTTTTAGTGCCAGAAAGAAAAAGATGTAAAGGCCTGATAACCCGGTAAGGATATAAAGGCTACCTTCTTTTTTCTTAAATAAAGCAAGTATTACAACAGCGAATGAAAGAAAGGGTATTAAAACGAAGATCAGTTGTTCAGTCAGCTTGGTTCTCGGAAAAAATATAATACAGAGAGGTAATATCAATATAAAAGCCGAAATAATTTTTTGTGTTTTATGAAAATTGAATCTGGTTATTAAATAGCCTAATAATGAAAAAATAGCTAAAATGTCAATAATTGAGTTAATGTTGATTTTCCCAAAAGTTAAGGCTTCTTCAAAACTTTCTAATATCCTGAAAGGTAAAAAGTAAGCCATGCGCGATGTTGCTAGACAATAAATACTGAAAAACAGGTAGGAAATATTTTTATTAAAACCAAAAAACAGAACAAGATTGAATAGCGCTGCGGCAAATAACACAGCCATTATAAATATTCTCATATACTGCTGTTGAATACGGCGTTCTATCTGTTCTTTAACTTGTTCTTCAATCTGACTTTCAATTTGAGGTTTTGATTGCTGATTATTAAAAAACTCGGTCAATCCGATTTCAATGGCTTCCCAACTTTCGCTTTCGATATTCAATTGATCCACCATTATACTTTCTGTCCTGAGAATTTTTATCTCTTCTAACCTGATTGGAACATCTAAATTTTTGTCAATTTTTATTCCTCCCTGTGAATAAACCGAAGAATACAGGCAGAGCAAAAAAGGAAGATATTTCAATAACATCAATTTCATTTTCATACGAGCGGTTTTAATTTATTTTAACAGATGTCATTTTCCCCACTCATTGTACCACCCCCAGAATTAGAATCCTAGTTCTCACTCCTCGTATGAGGAAAAGGTGAAAAGGCGAAGTAAGAGCTCACCGTCCTGGTGGCGACATCAGGAGCCTGGCAAACTCCTTAAAGATAGGTGATATGAGGATGAGATGCACCTCCTCTGGAAGTCTATTGTGTGACAGACTGCCCGGGAGAACAAAAATTTATCAAGGAGGTGCACGAGTGCATCGCTAATGAGAATCGTTAAGGCAGGCTTGTGTCCATTTTATGTCCATTCCAAGGCAAAAAACGAATAAATATCAAAACATACGAAACAATAGAAAAGCATGAAATAATGAAGTCGATACTCTTATTCATACCTCAAACTGTCAACCGGATTGGAATGGGCCACCCTCATAATTTTCACACATACGGTCAACAGCGCAATACAAACCGCTATCATTCCCGAAACAATAAATACCCACGCCGCAATGCTGGTTCTGTAAGCATAATTATTCAACAATTTGCCCATGAGATAATAGGCGATGGGCCAGGCAATCACATTGGAGACCAAAAGCAGCGTCACAAAATCTCTGGAGATGAGGACGATAATATTTGGTATGGATGCCCCGAGAACTTTGCGAATCCCGATCTCCTTGGTCCGCTGTTCTGCGGTGAACGAAGCCATTCCGAAAAGCCCAAGACAGGAGATGAATATGGCTAAAAATGTGAAGTGTTTATAAATATCACCTCTCCGCTGGTCATTCACATACTGTCTGTTAAATTCATCATCCAGAAATGAATACTCAAAGAGATTGTTGGGCGCAAATTCAGCGGCCTTCTTTTCCAAAGAGGCAATGGTTCCGGATATATCGTCCGGCCTGATTTTGACGAAAATATAGCTGTGAGAGCCATGTCTCTGGGATAATGTGAAAATGACAGGTCCGATCTCATCGTGAAGCGAACGGGTATGAAAATTCTTGACGATACCGATAATTTTCCCCTCGTCCTCCCAACAGGAAAACATCTTGCCAATCGGCGACTCTAATCCTGTGATCCTTAATGCCTCTTCGTTAAGAACGTAATTCTCCCTGTCTGTGGCATACTCCTCCGAAAAACTCCTGCCCTGGATGATTTGCATGCCGAGAGTTTTAAAATAATCATAGTCCACAGAGGCATCCGTCATAGTCACGTAATCATCAGGGCCCTTTCCTTCCCAATAAACGGGATTGATATGTCCGATATTTGTCGGTAATCTCCGGGCCGCTGTGACGTTTAGTACATTCGGATGCTGTTTGATCTCATTTTTGAATGACCTGTAGGCTTCTCTCAACTCCCTGTTCATCGATATGGCGAGCACATGATCTCTGTTCAACCCGATATCTTTATTCCTGATGTAGTTGAGCTGCTTGTACATGACGATAGTCCCGATAATCAAGACGATGGTTGCAGCGAATTGACCGATGACCAAGATCTTTCTTAACAGAAAGCCTCCTGAGCCTGATTGTAATTTTCCCCTCCTCAGTATATTTGCCGGTTTAAAGGAAGAGAGCATAAAGGCCGGATAGCTTCCGGATGCCAAACCCGTGAAGAGGATGATTCCGGGCAACAGGAACAAAAATGAAACATTCCCGGCAATGTTCAGTGTCAACTGCTTTTCTGCAAGATTATTAAACGCCGGTAAAAAGAGATAGACCATACCAAGTGCCACTAAAAGCGCAACAACAGATATAATCATCGATTCTCCGATAAACTGTTTGATGATATCGGCCTTTTCCGCACCCACGACTTTCCTCATCCCTATTTCTTTAGCCCGAGTGTTCGACCTGGCTGTGGAGAGGTTTACAAAATTGATGCAGGCGATAATCAGGATGGCGACCGCGATCGTCATGAAAATGTAGACATAAATAATCGGGTCCGTGCCGTTTAACGAGTACAGATGGATTTTAGATAGAGGTTGAATATGAAGAATAACTTTCGATCTTGTTCTTTTATCATGTTCCATGACAAATCCAGAGATCTTGTCTGCGAAGTCCGGCAGGAAGACGTTTTTTTTTAAAAGCGCGTATGTTCTGGCTTCATAGGACCAACTGGTATGTTCCCTCTCGCCCATGAGTCTCATCGAAGCAAGAAAATCAAACTGCAAATGAGAATTCAGTGGGATATCTTTCAAGACGCCTGTCACGATCAGCTCTGCACGATTGTTAACCAATAAAGATTTGCCGATCGGATCTTGGGTGCCAAAAAATTTGGCGGCAGCACGTTCGGTTAAAACGATGGAATCCCTGCTGGCAAACACGGTCTCCGGTGTTCCTTGAATGAGCGGATAGGTGAACATCCTCAAAAAGTCATCATCCACCAGGGCGCCTCTCTCTTCATAGATCTTATCCCCATGCTTCATGAGCCAAAACCTCAAGCAAAATCTCGTGATCTGTCGGACTTCCGGATACTGTTCTTTAAAAACCCCGGCCAGGGCTAAAGGATTGGAAGAATATTTATTCCCTTGAAGTTCAGGGATAGTCCTGTAGATGTCACTGTAGTTTTTGTGGAACTTATCAAAGCTGAGTTCATCCTGAATCCAGAGGAGGATCAGAATGCAGCAGGCCATACCGACAGCCAGCCCCATGATGTTGATGAAAGAATAAATTTTGTGATTTCGGATATTTCTCCATGTGATCTTAATATAGTTTCTAAACATAGTCCCTCCTACTGATGTGGATATTTTGGAATAGGCGGCAAGCGCATAGACGACCTGCTCCCAGTACCACAAGAGAGCCCGGCGCCTTCCATTCTCCCGCACACGCTCTTTAAATTCCTCGCCGCAATCACCGGAAACAGAGTATTTCCATTCATAGTGGCCGAGAAAGGAAAGCAGTTTCTGACCTAATTTCGGTGGATGTCCCTTGGGTTTATCCATAATCTTTAGTCTAAACGGAATTCGGAGATACTTTCCCAAATGGCGCGCTGCAGATTGTACGAGTCCCGGAGCGCACTCATTCCGTCAGAAGTCAGGGCATAGTAAATCCGTGGCCTTCCCCCTCTTGCTGAGGACGTGGTTCCTTTTGTCTTTGTAACATAAACTTTGCGTAAAAGTTGGTCGAGGGCATTGTAGAGTGTTCCATACATCAACTTCTTTCCTCTCAGCTTTTCGACTCTTTTTCGGATGGAAACGCCGTAGGCATCTTCTTTGAGGGCGATGATGGCGGCCAATATCATCTGCTCCAATAACGTCAGTTCTTTCATGGTTTTTTTCCTGTATAGAATTTAATCACTGAAATCCAAATCATGAATCAAGTTTTACGTAACTTACACATATAGTAATACGCAAATCACGTAAAAAGGTTGCCTAAATTCTGAAAAAAAATTCCTTGCGCTTTCACTTTTGCGAAGATGTTGGTGTTGTTTCCCTATTCACAGGCGCCTGTATTCTATTTGTTTTACTTTTTTCCAAAAAATACTTGACATTTGGAGTGATTTGTTTTACCTTTTACTATGAAATAAGATTGAGGAGAGTATGATGAAAACAATTTCAAGAAGAGAAGAACAGATTCTCATCGCCATCTGGAACCTCAAAGAGTCCGCTTACCTCCTGGCCATAAAAAACCATTTATCCAAAATCATGAAGACCGATTGGTCAGTCGGGGCCATACACAAGCCCTTGATGAAACTGGAGAAAGAAGGACTTGTCGAGTCCTACATGGGAGAAGCGACGGCTAAAAGGGGCGGAAGAAGCAAAAAGATCTACCGGATTTCAAAATTGGGGCTTAATACCCTCAAAATGATCAAAAAGGAGCATGATGTTCTTTGGGCCAAATTCCCTGCTCTCAAAAAAGCATAAAACACGAAACATGAAACACAAAAAGTATGCCCCTCCCCTGCTCGGCGAGAAATTACTAAATATATTTCTCCCAAGAGGAGAAAGCGAATCTGTCGCCGGTGATTATGAAGAGCTGTACGCAGACATCGCTCAAACACGAGGAAAATCCAGGGCTTATGCTTGGTATTGGATTCAGATTGTGAAATCGATCTGTTCAGGTATCACAATTAACGTTTGGTGGAGTGTAACCATGCTTAGAAACTATCTAACCATTGCCTTAAGACATCTTAAAAGACACAAAATCTATTCAGTCATCAATATCTCGGGTCTGGCCATCGGGATGGCTTGCTGTGTCCTTATCTTATTATGGATCAATGATGAGATCCGGTATGATCGTTTCCATGTGCAAACCGAAAATCTATACCGCGTTTTGAATGACTTGAATTATGGCCCTGTTTCGCAAATCACTCGAGGTACAGACTATCCTCTGGGTCCGGCCATGAAAGAAGAAATTCCTGAGGTCAAAGAGTTTGTGCGGATCCTGCCCACAAGAAGATTGTTGGTTGCCCATGGAGAAAAAAAATATTTTGAAGCTAATTTCTGCTTTGCCGATCCCTCTCTGTTTACTATGTTCACATTTCCTTTTATTCAAGGAGATCCCAACACAGCCTTATCTTTGCCCTCTTCAATTGTTATCACACAAGACATGGCTTTAAAATATTTCGGCAACCAAGATCCCATCGGAAAAACGATCCAGACACAGAATCAGAATGATTTTACGGTGACGGGTGTCATTGAAAATATTCCCAGAAATTCCCATCTCCAATTCGGATTTGTCGGATCGATCGAACGAGCGGTGGCCATGGGGGCCCGCACCCATTGGACAGGATGGGTGTACTCTACCTACGTTTTGCTCCAGCCGCACACATCCTTCAAAGAAGTGAACACGAAGCTGGAAGAATGGATCAAAACAAAAGATGCTTATGCCTCTCGATATTATCTCCAGCCTCTTACAGACATTCGCATGTACGGACTGCAAGGAGAAGGAGTTATTCGTTCGTTATCTTTTTTTTCGACACTTGCTCTGTTAATCCTGATCATTGCCTGCATCAATTACATGAACCTGGCCACAGCCCGAGCCGGAACACGGGCCAAGGAAATCGGACTGCGCAAGGTCATCGGGGCAAAAAAGAGAAATATTTCGAAACAGTTTTTGAGTGAATCCGTCTTGTTTGCGTTTTTTGCACTGTTGATATCCATTCTCCTCGTTGCCCTGTTTCTCCCGGTTTTTAACCAAATATCAGGCAAAGATCTTCGCATGGATCTGGTACAGTATAAATTCCTGTTTCTTGGCATATTGGGAATAACCGTGTTGACCGGCGTTCTCTCCGGGAGTTATCCGGCCTTGTTCCTCTCCTCTTTTGAGCCAAACCAGATATTGAAAGGAACTTTATTCGGCAGGAAATTCGGCGCACGCACTGCATCCATCCGAAAAGGCCTCGTCGTTTTTCAGTTTGTTCTAACGGTCGTGCTCATCATCAGCACAACGACTGTCTACAGACAGATGAACTTTATTAAAAACCGGGAACTGGGCTTTGATAAAAGCTACTTAATCTATATGCAACTGCGGAGCGAAGGCAATCTCTGGGAGCAGTATGATGCACAAAAAGTATGGCTGAAATACAAAACGCTTAAAAACGAATTATCCCAAAACCCGAATATCCTCGAGATGGCTACGGCCACATGTTTGCCTTTTGGCCGGATGGGAGATGAATTCGGGCACCTGGACTGGGAAGGGAAAGACCCGGAATATCAAGTCGCGATGAACCATATGGCTGTTGATCCTCACTTTCTTGGAACATTTCAATTGGAGATGATTAAGGGGCGGTTCTTGTCCGACGAATTCCCATCCGACTCCCAAGATTTTATTCTGAATGAAGCGGCAGTCAAAGCCACAGGGCTAGACTCTCCAGTGGGAAAAAGATTTCGTCTGCTGGATAAAACGGGAAAAATTATTGGTGTGATAAAAGATTTTCATTTTGCTCCGCTTCGCAACGAAATAAGGCCTCTTATCCTTCACCTGATGCCTTATCAGTACTGGATGTACCGAAATTATGTTTTTGTCCGAATAAGAGCAGACAATATCTCTCAAACCATTGCCTCCATAGAAAAGATGTGGGATAGAGCCATCCCTGAGTATCCATTTGAATTTCAATTCTTGGACGACACCATCGACGCCATGTACAGGTCTGAACAGCGTTTAGAAATGATTCTCAGGATCTTCACATTCCTGGCGATTTCCATTTCCTGCTTCGGCCTATTCGGATTGATATCCTTCTCAGCCACGCAGAGGACCAAAGAAATAGGAATCCGCAAAGTGTTGGGAGCATCCATGGGCAGTGTTGTCCGGCTGTTATCCAGAGAATTCGTCATGCTGGTTGTTTTGGCCAATATCATAGCCTGGCCGGTAGCATACTTTGTGATGACAAGATGGCTGAAAAGTTTCGCCTATCGCACAGAGATCGGTTTTGTGACCTTTTTATTCTCGGGGTTGGCGGCTCTCGTTATCGCACTTCTCACTGTTTGCTTCCAGTCCATAAAGGCCGCATCCGCCAATCCTGTGAATTCCCTGCGATATGAGTGAAAAAAGGGAATGGGATTGTGGGCAATAAAAAGGGCTTATGAATCCCTGCTTCCCAGGTATTCCGCTCAACTTTCAGATAATCACCGACTTTCGAAAATATTATAAATCCGAGTGACCAAATTGACTTTTCAAACGAATCACTCTTAAATCTCTTCTCTCCATGCGAGTTTAAGAATACATGATTATGTGACTGCTATTAATTTTCGAACCCGTGTTTGTGAGAACTACAAAAACCTGAGTAATGAAGCTATTAAAAGATTTAACACAATTGAAAAGGAAGGACTTGATAAACAATCCGAATTTGAAAAAAAGGTATCCAGAATATGGAAAACTGATCCGAATGGAGCAGCAAACTTACTTTTAAAATTCTCGGAAGATTTATATCTTAAATCACTTGAAGCGATGAAAAAAGTCTTAAAATGATGAAAAATCAGATGTTATTTTTTCTTTTTCAAACGTTTCAGGACCGATGCCGCATTGGCGTTATCAGGATTGAGCTCTAAAGATTTTTCGTAGCTTTGAATGGCTGATTCCGTTTGTCCTCTGTTTAAGTAGGCCTCTCCCAGGCTGTCATGAGCGTTTGCAGATTCTGGAAACAGTGACACATTCAATTTGAAGACTTCAACCGCTTCTTCTTCTCGCCCCCACCAGTAAAGGAAGTGGTATCCCAGCCAATTCAGGACGCTTTCGTCAATAAGAACTTCGCCCGGATAGGAGGCTTTCATCTGTTGTATAGCGTCCCTGGCAGCAGACAGGCCTTTTTCGACAATAAGATGAATAAGATCCGCCTCCGAGGAAGGAGGTTCTTGCCCTTTCTTCCATTCCAGCTTGAGGATGTTAGCGGAGGATTCCCTATCTTGAGCGATCCTGTGCAAACTCCCTAATTCTTGCTCATCCTGTTTAAGATACGCATTAAAAAAAGACAGGACATTGCGGCTGATAGTCTCATAGAGAGGTTTCGGATCGGATTCGACCGGACCCCAATAGCCGGGCACCGCATCCCGGATGTCCAGCATGGCGTAAGAAGAGAAGTGGCCGTGGTTGGATGTTGGGACAGGGACTAGATAGCTGTCTCCGTAAGGCTTCCTCCCAAAGAGTGTGGATATTCCTTGCTCGTCGCGAAATGTTTGGATAAAACGGGCCTGAGTCATGTGCATCCAGGGAATCGTGAACCTTTTTTCTAGATATTGAGGATGGTTCCCCGGAAGCCCGGAAAAGTGTCCAAACAGGATGCCCGAATCCATGCTGAGGAAAGCGTCTATGTCGGGATTGCGCATGGACAGGATTAATCCTGCCATCCCCCCAAGGTCATACCCGATAACACCCATTCTTTCAGGATGAACAAACGGCTGGATGCGAGCCTGAGCGATGACAAACTCAAGATCCCGGATTTGAGTTTCCAGGTCTTCCACATTCAAGTTTACTAAGCGGTACTGAGTGCCAAGCAGAGGGCAGGTCGCAACAACATAGCCGTGACTTGCCAGGAATTCGCACAGAACAAAATGCGAGAGGGGCGATTCATAGTAAAGCCCCTGTCCTAAAATGAGTAATGGGAAGATCTCTTCTGCAGGCTTGGCATCCTGAACAGAGGCAGTCCGATAATCCAGAATGGCGTTCAATCGGTCGGACTTCAATCCTTTTACCAACGGGACTGGCAGAATTTCTTTTTGCAATTTTTCATCTGGCTTCACGGATCCAGGCACAAAATCTTCGACAGCCATACGAACAAACGATGCGAGCCGCAGTGGAGGCTGAGTGGATTTTTTAGCCGGATACCAGATGTAGACTCGAATGGATCGAGCATTCTGTCTCTCGATAGTTTTGGGGGGATAAAACCGGGAGAGATCTTTGGCTTCAATAAGCTTGAAACCGGGAGTGAACAGACCCGGCTTCAGATTTCCCCAGAAGTTGCTGTCCTGAGCGTTTATACTCACGACGCTGATGAAGAGAATAATAAGACCGATTTGGATCTTTTTCCAGTTCATGATTTCTTCTCCTTTTGTGGTCCTTCAGCCTTCCTCAACCGCCTTTTTAATTTTTGAGTGTCTCTTTAATAATAACTTAATCCAAGAGAAAAAGCGTTGCTTTTTCAGGCAGATTTTGTTGATTTGCCCTTCCTGATATCGGTCCAGGGATTATGTTAAATTTTTACTGGACGGAAGGATTGAAAATTGACGGGTACATTGTTTGCATTGAGATGATTTGTGGAAACACTTAAAAGTTGATTCAGGAAATATTTTTTTGTTCGAATTCGGACATAAGTCGTTCGAGAATGGACATGCAGAGTAGAACAAGGTTGCATGACCTCAAAAGATCATATTGGCATATTTCTTGCTAAATAAAATTGTGAATGTGTGGTATAAGCAAGAGAAAAAACACAAGAAAATATTGACATGCTTTTTATGCGTCAAGATAAAGAAAAGAGAATAAATGGAGGATCGGAATGTTTAGAAATTATTTGAAAATCGCTCTGCGGAATATCCGCAGACACAGAGGGTACACTTTCATAAACATCGGAGGACTAGCTTTGGGCATGACCTGCGTGCTGCTGATCCTGCTTTACGTGCGCCATGAGCTGAGCTATGATCGCTACCATCCAGATGCAGAGCGGATCTATCGAGTAGCTGTGAAAAGTGATTTTCCAGGGCGTAATGATTTGGCCCTCACTCCAACAGCTTTAGCGCCGGCTCTGACAGCCGATCTTCCGGAAATCGAATCCTCTATTCGCATCTATAAATCTCGCGATTGGTTCGTCCGTGATGGAGAGAATACTTTTAAAGAAAGCCGAGTTCGATTCACCGATGCAAATATCTTCGACATCTTTTCCATCCCGTTGGTTGTGGGAAATCCTCGAACCGCACTGGCCGAGCCTAACTGCATCATCATCAGTGAAAAGACGGCTAAAAAATATTATAGAGATTCCGATCCTCTGAATAAAATCATTGTTCTAACCAACATCCAAACCCATAATAACGATGACAATTTTATTTCATTCAGAATCACAGGCGTTTTTCAGGACCTGCCAGCCAACACACATTTCCACGCTGACCTCATCGGTTCCTATACGAGCTTTGAGCAGGGCCGCTCTCCCAGTTGGAGTCATACATCCTGCCGCACATATTTCAAAATGAAAAATGGAACCAATGCTCGGGAGCTCGAGACCAAAATCCAGGCCCTGATTCTGAGACACTCAAGCCAGGAATTTGAAAAAACCATGGAAAAAGAACAAGCCCGATCCATTCTTGCACGAAAGAAAGCCTTTCTTCAGCCTTTGAGCTCCATCCACCTCTATTCCCATTTAGATGCTGAGCTGGAACCTAATGGAAATATTTTCTATGTTATGATTTTTTCCGCCATCGCCGTCTTAGTTTTGATCATAGCCTGCGCGAATTTCATAAACCTGTCCACTGCCCGAGCCGGCATGCGCGCCCAGGAAGTTGGGATCCGCAAAGTCGTTGGCTCTTCCCGTTCGCGTCTTGTCCAACAGTTCATGACTGAGACGAGCGCCATGACCTCTATCGCCTTCGCTCTAGCTCTGGTTCTAATCAGCCTTCTTCTTCCCCTTTTCAACAACCTCGCTGGCCGCGAACTGCAAATGAACCTGATCTCTGATCCCGATTTGCTCTTGTCTGTCCTTGCTGTTCTGATTCTTGTCTCCCTTCTGGCCGGACTCTATCCGGCTTTTATCCTGTCGTCATCGAGCCCCATTGCTGCTCTCAAAGGACATCTCAAGAAAGGTATGCGGGGACGTGGACTCCGAAGAGGCTTAGTCGTCTTTCAGTTCACCATAAGCCTAATCCTGATGACTGGAACTCTGATCGTCTCCAAACAGATGCGCTACATCCGCACCACAAACATTGGCTTCAACAAAGAACAGATTCTGCTCATCCATAATTCGAATCTCCTCGGTTCTCAAATTTCAGCTTTTAAGCAAGAACTTCTGGGGAATCCGGAGGTTGTCAACGCTACCGTGAGCAGCTCGCTTCCGTTATTAGACTACTATGACCTTGCAATCCGTCTAGAAGGCCAATCGGACGCGTCGCAGTCTATGTCAGTCAAAATCTTCTACGTGGACGAAGATTTCATTCGGACCATGGGGATGGAAGTTGTCCAAGGGCGCGATTTTTCAAAGGACATGCTGACTGATAAGTTTTCTGTGGTCATCAATGAGACTGCAGCAAAAACGTTCGGTTGGGAGGCTCCCTTGGGTAAACGATTCTGGTATAGGGCGGCTTCAGAACAAGATGATCCTCCCGAATACAGATTGTTCCCGGTCATCGGCGTTGTCAGAGATTTCAACTACTCGTCCCTCAGAGAGGAGATTGGACCGGCGGCGATCTTTCTCCGGCCAAGCAACGGTTTCACAGCGGTGCGCCTGAAGATGAATCAACTGGATGCTGTGCTCAGCTTCGTGCGCAGGACATGGGATGGATTTGCCTCTGGGCGGCCGCTAGAATATTCCTTCATGGATGAGAGGTTCGATTCGATGTACAATTCCGAGCGGATTATGGGACAGACCATCGGAATCTTCGCCTTCTTAGCCATCCTGATTGGGTGCCTGGGCATTTTCGGATTGGCTGCCTTCATGGCCGAGCAGAGGACAAAGGAGATCGGTATCCGCAAAGTCCTGGGCGCAACAATCAGAGACATCCTCGGCCTTCTCGTCAGTGAATTCGTTGTCTTAGTCGTCCTCTCCAATCTCATCGCTGTACCGATCGCCTATTTTGCGATGAGCAAGTGGCTGCAAGACTTCGCCTACAGGACAAACATGGGAATCGAGGTATTCCTCGTCGCCGGCATTCTATCCTTGACCATCGCCCTTCTATCCGTGAGTTTCCAGTCTCTCAAAGCCGCCCTAGCCAATCCGGTGGATTCGCTGCGGTATGAGTGAGAAAAGAACGGAAAAAAATATTAAAACACACGAATCAATAAAAGAGGATTAATTTTTGTGGCTTCAACAAATTGAATTGTAACTTGTTAAAAATATAGAAGTTAGAACTACTGGAATCAATAATTTTTGATTCTCAGTGATTCCTCTAATCTAAATTTAAAACCGGATGAGAAGTCCCGTCATCATGTAGGTTCCGCCGAGGTCGACTGTAACCAGCTCCCCACTGAGCATCGTCGGAGAAGAATAGCCTGTTGAGCTGCTTGGATCTTCGAACGCTAGCCCGACAGTCAGAGATCGGAAGCCTGCAGTCACTCCAAAGCCAAACGATTTTCCAAGAAACGTTTCCAGTCCCCCACTCAGGCCAAAACCCATCTTGCTCGAAGGCGTAAATTCCCAGTAGGTTAAAGTGGCACTGTTATCATAAGTGCCGGTCACCCACCCCGTAAGCAGTGCGGGCGAAACCGTAATGCTCATCATCATGCCTGCGGTGCCGATCTTTATGCGGAGTGGCATTTTCACTCCAATGATGAATGGTTTAAGAATGACTTCCTGCCTGCCGCCCCAGAAGATTTGTGTACCCCAAAGCGCATGGGGAGAAGAGATGTGCACATCCGCACCCACACCCAAAGCAAAATTGCTGCTTATATCAAAGAACATCGTGCCGCTCACACTGAAGAAAGCTGGAGAGCCCTGGTCGACAAGCCGTGTCGGGTCACCGGTGACTTCAGCAAACCACTCGTCAAGAACTCCCCTTTTGTAAGTATTCATTAAGGAATAATAAAAACCAAACTCAAGACTGACTTTTTTGACTCCTTGGGCAACGGAAATCGGTTTTTTGACCTTTATGGGTCTTGGTTTTTCCTCAATTTGAGCCTGTTCTTCGATCTTTGTTTCTTCTTCGATTCTAGTTTCTTCTTTTACTGGAGGAACCGGCTCCGTGATTTCCTCCTTGACTTCCTCCCCGCCACTCACAATTTCAACATCTTTTTTATCCACAAAACCCTGGACGGGCTGTTTGTTTTGATCTTGTAGAACAATCTCAAAATACTCCCCGACCGTTCCTGATGATTCGATGACTGTCCCCATTTTCAACTGGGCGAGAACGTTGCTACTCAAACTCGCACCGGACCTGACATTGGCGAGCGGGCTTTTCACTTTCAAGGAAATGATTCCTTCGCCTTCTCGACAGGGGATCCATATTTCTGTTCTGAGCCCTTCTGGCAAGAGCTTTGAAGGGTCCATGTCCAAGTACTTTTCTAATACAGGGCCATCAGGCACATAGTTGTTCGCCCTCATCCATTCCCTCATTCTGTCGATTGTTTGGCTTCTTTCAGCGTAAGGTCCGATGTGAAGACCGACCACCACCTTTGTGAAATTCCACAGCTTTTTCTCTAAAGGTCTCCGGGGAATCGCCTCAGGATCAACAGGAAAACCGACTTCCCAGACTAATTCTCCAGGCCGGGCTGTTTGCGGACTGGTGTAATAGACTCCAAACATGGCTCCAGTCATCCGAATGTTCTGGCTTTGCATGGAGGATTGGAGCATCCCTATCACTTTTTCCATATCCGATAAGGATCCTTTGTGAGAGATACACACATAGGAGAACGGTGTTATTTCTTCGATGGAAAAAGAGTCTTGTTCAGGATTTCCTTCAAGGGTCGATCCCCATGAAACCTGGTTAACCAAGAAAAAAACTAACAGAAAGACTGGATAAATCTTTTTCACGTTTCAAGCCTCCTTCATCAAATTCATAAAATCTCTCTAAAAAAAGTTTTTTTATCTGAATCAGGGAATAATGGAGAGGACTCTGTTTTTCCCAGCAGAGTTCCAAGTTTGTCCATTGTGTCTGAATTATCAAAATCAATTCTGGCGTTGTAGCCATACATAATACCACACGTGTGAAGAAGAATTTTCCCCCATTTTCTATCTGATAATGGCTTTTTCGAGTCTGATTTTTTCTGTTTCCTCTGAGATGCTCACCTTTATGGGGAGATTATCATCCTCCCTTCAGGTAATAGAAAAGACGTAAAAATCACCCCCCTATTCATTCCTAACGGCGATTTACAGGGCCTCGGAAAAAAACCATCATACCCACGTAATATCTAGAACTGCACTTAAGGATAGTTAAAGTCACACATAATTCTTAAGTCTGAGAATTAGCCTAGACTTTTTAGCAAGTCAGATAATATAGACTCGCGAAAATAAGGATTTGAGTGAAAGGGGAGGCTGAATTGCGTCCACAATCGAGAGAGACGATAGATGAAAGAGAAAGCCAAAACCAAAGAAATAATCATAAAAGAACTGCAGGAAAGCCGAGAGATGTATCGAACACTGGCAGAAAATGCGATGGATGGAATCTATATCATCAGCTCTGACGGATTCGAATATGTCAATCCTGCTTTTGAAAAAATCTTCGGATATAATTCAAAAGAAGTCTGTCACGAAGATTTCAATTTCCTTGATCTTATTCATGCTGACGACAGAGAACTGGTCCTCAAAAGAGAAAAAGCCAGAAGAAAAGGAGAAAAATTACCTCCCGAATATTCTTTCAGGATCCTCACAAAAAACAAAAAAATAAAGCATGTGGAAGTCAGCACTGTTCCTCTCCCCGGAGAGAAACTGAGAATTCTGGGAATACTCAGGGATGTCACAAAACGACAACAGGCTGAGGCAGCGCTTCGGGAAAGCGAGGAGAAATACAAGACTCTGGTGCAGACTTCTCCGGACGCAGTGACTGTAACTGACTTGGAGGGAAACATCACATACGTTTCTCCTCAAACGCTCGAGCTTCACGGATACAAAAATGAAAAGGAATTGATTGGAAAAAGCGCTTTCGAATTGATCGCACCAGAAGAACATGAAAAAGCGACTAAGAACCTTCAAAAAACCCTAAAGGATGGGCATTTAAGGGATTTGCGATACACCTTGCTGAAAAAAGATGGCTCTCCTTTTGTCGGTGAACTGAACACTGCTGTGATTAAAGATGTAGATGGCAATCCGAAAATGTTTATTGCCACCACAAGAAACATCACAGAGCGTGAAAGATCGAAGAAAAAAATTAAACGATCTGAAGAACGGTACAGAGATCTGGTTGAAAAGGCTGGCGTTGCCATTCTCATTGATGACAAGGAAGGCAATGTCCAGTACTGCAATAAAAAATATGCAGGTATGTTTGGCTATTCCCTGGAAGAAATTGGAGATCTATCAATTTTCTCGATCGTTCATCCGGATGATTTGGAAAGAGTGAAGAAATTTCATAAAGGCCGCGTTCAAGGAAAAAAAGTCCCATCCGAATATGAATGCAAAGGAGTTAAAAAGGATGGCTCCATCATCTATATGGAAATTCATGCGGATGCACTTCAAACCGATGGGGATATCCTTGGGACTCGCTCGTACATATGGGATATAACAGAGCGGAAGAAATTCGAACAAGCTGTCCAGGCGTCCGAGGAAAAATTTAGAACACTGTTTAACTCTGCCGCAGATGCCATCTTCATTAGCGATTTAGACGGCAACATCCTGGAAGTCAACCAGGTTGTATGCGACCGTTTGGGCTATGACAAAAAAAAGATACTGAAAATGACTCTTGCCGACATTGACCGGCCGAAGCAAGCTGCACCGATTCCCAAGCGCATCGGAGAGCTGTCCCAACGAGGGCAAATCTTCTTTGAGACAGCTCATAAACATCATAATGGGACGGTCATTCCGATCGAGTTGAGCAGCCGAATAATCACCTTTGATGGAAAGCCTGCGGCTCTCAGCATCGCCCGCGATATCACAGAGCGCAAAATGGCAGAGGAAGAACGCAAACATAGTTTCGAAAGGCTGAGAAGAGCTCTGGAAGAAACGGTCAATGCCCTGGCATCCGCGGTGGAAATGAGGGATCCCTATACTGCGGGTCACCAGCATCGAGTCACAAGACTGGCAATCGCTATTGCGAAAGAGATGGGCCTCTCCAAAGATAAGACGGAGGGAATTCGGATGGCAGGAGTGATTCATGATGTCGGAAAGATACGAGTGCCTGCAGAAATCCTGAGTTGGCCTGGACAGCTCACGGAAATCGACTTCAGTCTGATCAAAACCCACCCTCAGGTTGGCTATGATATTTTGAAGAGAATTGAACTTCCTCATCAAGTGACAAAAATCATGCTCCAGCACCACGAACGAATGGACGGCTCAGGATATCCTGAGGGGCTGAAAGGCAAAGATATCCTTATTGAGGCTAGAGTTCTGGCCGTTGCCGATGTGGTTGAAGCCATGGCTTCCCACCGCCCTTACCGAGCCGCTCTCGGTTTAGAAAGAGCCCTGGAGGAAATATCAAAGAATCGGGGGACTCTCTACGATCCTACGGCAGTGGATGCTTGTTTGAAACTCTTCCGGGAGAAAAATTTCAAGTTTAAATAACCTGAATTATTCATAAAATCTGCCGACACCTTATATAAAAGACCTCAGAAGGATAACTGATTATCATATGTCGGCATCTTTCACCCTTCGGGCAACCTTTGGGATCAGGCCTTATCTGAATGTAAATACTTAAGCTCGATTCTAGCCTTGTTGTATGGATCTCGACAAGGCCTGACTCCATACTTTTTTAAAATGGGGCCTGTTCCCTTTTTATCAAAGGCGTTTTATCTCAATGCCGCGCTTCTCCATATTTTCCAGCACAAACGGGTAGGCTTCCAGGGACTCTTCTTCCAGCCTGGCTTTAATCTCCACGTCAGCCAGCCGTTTCGAGAGCCGGGCCAAATCATCCTCAGTAAAAAGATCTCTCATCACTGCAGGCCACACCTTCAGACCTTTATCTTCCATCTCCTTGAGAGCGATTAGAGGAAACTTGAAGAATTCCCTGTGGACTCCGGCTATTTTTTCAAAAGATTCTTCATCCACACCTTTCAAAGAAATCCGAATCCAAAGATTGCGAAAATTGATTCTTTCTATAAGGTCGGTTCTGTGCCCCAGAAAAAAACCGTTCGTTTCGAGGATGAATGTCGAATCTTTCATCTCATTGAATATAATCTTGACCACTTCCACGAAGTGATTCAAAGAGGGCTCTCCGAGCACCGGCTCCGACCCTGTTATCCTGAAGAGATGAAAATACTTTTTTTTGGCAATTCTCAGCAGATTGGACGCAACCTGTTGAGGAGAATACAATTTATCGAAACGACCGGGATTGAGGTTCCTGAAATAATTCCAGCAGTACGCACAGAGAAAAGAGCATCCTATGGCATCAGCCGTGGCTATCCCCCCGTAATACGGAGCGGCCCTGAACCTGTGATACAGCCTTCCCCCCTCCTTCATGACGATACGCTCAACTTCTCTGGATCTCTCGATAGGGTCAAAAGGAAAATGCATCTTCATGGCTCAACCTATCTTCATATGCAATTCAATCCTTCAGGGATTCATAATAGAATAGGCTGTGATACCGCTTCAGCCAAGGAAGGAATTCAGGACACAATTCCGGTAATGGATGGGAAAAAAAATATCCCTCCCTTTTAATTGAACTTATTTCTCCTTTTTCTTAACAGTTTTGCTCTTTTCTTTCTCGGGAGGTTCAATCTTAGTGGCTTTTGGCTTTTCCCCTATCTCGTCCGTTTTGGTCAGGTTTTTAATATTCTGATTGACAAAACGCTCCAGGGCATCGATCACATCCGAATCAAAGTGCTTCCCTTTCATTTCTTTACATTTTTCCAGAGCCTTCTTGAAGGGCAAAGGTTTGTTGTAGGGCCTCTGAGTGGTCATGGCGTCAAAAGCATCGGCGGCTCCAATAATCAGAGCCGGAAGAGGGATCTTTTTCCCTTTTAAACCATCCGGGTACCCTGTGCCATCAAATTTTTCATGATGATGGCGAACTATAGGAAGCGCAAAATTGAGGTATTCAATCGGCTGGATGATATTCTCGCCAGTGAGGACATGAGCCTGGATGGAGTGAAACTCCATGGTGGAGAGGGGGCTGTCTTTTCCGATGATGAGATCCTTGACACCGATCTTTCCGATATCATGGAGTTCGGCGGCTGTCTTTATCCTCATGCACTCTTCCTCACTCAATCCCATCTCCTGGGCAATGCCAAGAGAGTACCGGGATGTCCTCTGTGAGTGCCCTCGCGTGTACGGGTCTTTGGCTTCGACCGTATTCATCAGCGCCAGAATGGCTTCATGATAAGACTTCTGAATGTCCTCATACAGTTTTGAGTTCTCAATGGCGATAGCCGATTGGTTGGCCAGTGCGGAAAGGAGAGCCACATCATTGTCGTCGAAACAATTCGGTTTTTCGCGGTTGTCAAGGTAGATCAAGCCCAAAACAGATCCCTTACTGACTAAAGGAGCACACATAACTGATCGGACATTCATCGTGAGAACGCTTTCCGCTCCGGAAAACCGCTCATCACTGGCCGCATCATTGGCCAGAATACAAACTTCTTCCTTAACTGATTTATTCACGATAGTGCTGCTCAACTGAAAGGGCTCTGAGGGGATATCCGCCCTGGTTTTGATAAACTTCGGTTCAAACTTTTTTTTATTTTCTCTGAGCAGGATACACACCCTCTGCACATCACGAAACACATTCAGTAACGTTTCAGCGATTTGGTCAAGCAACTCATCTACTGTCTGGATGGAATTGATCGCATTCCCTACGGAGTAGATCGTCTCAAGATTCTTTATCAGCTTGGCGGTCTGGATATGTCTTTTTGTGGCTAAATCCGGCTGCTCTTCTGCAATGGCTTCAGGGGAAGAGACGACGGCTTCTATCTGACTTGTCAATTGATCAAGGGGAATTTGTGTGGTGATCATCGGGTCGCTCTTCTGCCAATTGACATCCGAGGTCAGTTTCTCCCCGACAACCTGGATGGAAGTGTCCCCAATTTTAATGATATCTCCGGGAATCAGGATTTGACGAGTGACTCGATTCTCATTGATGAAAGAACCGTTCATGCTTTCTTTATCATAGAAAATGAACGCATTTCCTTCCTTAACGATCTCGGCATGTATCCGGGACAACTTCGGGTCATTAACGATGACGTCGCAGATAGAATCGCGGCCAATAACCAACCGAGAACCGCTCAGTTCCCAAGTCATGTCCTTTTCTTTACCTTCTATGCACACAAGTTTCATGGCTTCATCTCACACTTTAGTTTTGAGTAACGCCAGATAGACGAGACAGAAAGACATTCTCTGTCTTAAGTCCGTTTTCAATCTCCCGCCTCTTTCGTTTATATAGCCTGTTCGCTGCACAGGCTTTCTCCTCCACTTCCCAGAGAAAATATATAGCATAGAAATATTTCTATGTCAAAGAGCTGAAGCCGTTTTTGGGGAATGCTAACGGGGTAGAGAAAGTCCTCGGGCCATTAATCAAATCCTGTACCCGAAACCGACCAGAATGTGGAATGCCACATTAGTCACATCAGCATGACCGCCCACTATCGGAACCTGAACAAAGGCAGCTGTCATTTTCCCTTCAAAAGAAGCGAACAAACCTTTCCACAGGAATAGGTGTTTTCCCAGAGCGGCCTGGACAGCTGCACCTGAAAAATAAAATCCCTGATTAAACATCCCCTGAGATTCATCAAAAGCCATTCCACGAATAGTGCTCTCCGGGTGGGTCAGTACAGCGCCTGCGCCCAGACGAAAGATAATTTTCTTTACATTCCATGCACGATTAATACTGATTATGTTAAATCCATCGCTTATAGAAAAATTGTCTATTTCTGGAGAAGGATTGGTGAGATAGATCTTGTGGTGCACAAGCTCGAGCTCCCAGGCCTTGTTATTTGACCAGATGCTAATCCGCAAATCATAATAGGGAAACCCTTCAAATGTCTTTTCCTCGTATCGAGCTTTCAACGTAACGTCGGGATATCCCCCTTGAACGACCGTGAGAGAAGAGGGAACGTTCCAAGCTCCCCCCAAAAAAGCTTCAAAGGTCCAGTCGGCTCCAAAGGATGGAGCTGTCAGGAGGATAATCACGGCTAAGACTATCCACCGGTCTTTCATTGAATCTCCTTTCTTTCAATAATGGGAACAGAAAAATTATTCCACACGAAATACCCGGTTGTCAAAACCAAATGGAGGACAATCTTTCTGCCCAAAGACTTTCCGTGAAAGAAAGATGAACGGCCGCTCGTACATTGAATGTGTCGGAGAGTCCTTAAAATCATTGAATACACAGAATTCCTATTCTTTAAAAAAGCTCAATCGCGCCTGCAAGAGACCAGTGCAGGTAAATACTATTCTTCACTCGTTCACATGTACTATGAGAATAATGGAGTATTCCCCCAATCCGGAATTTGTGATAAGTTTACAATCAGAGGGATGAGACAAAAAATACTCTTTCTTTTTTTGCTTTTATTTTTTTTAAACAATGGGAACCTCTATCCCTCCCAAAAAGTCGCTGCCGAAGTCAACCAAACAAAACTCAAGAATATTCTGAAAAAAACGGCTGCCTACTGTGAAAGATTGAAGAAAATGGCTCTCTACTTTGTCTGCCATGAAAACATTGAAGAAAAAATCTATTTTTATAACAGAACGAGAATCTATGTCTCAGAAGATTATGAATCGGCAGCTCCTTTACAAAAAGTCAACTTGAAACAACGAAGAATGAAGAGAAGCACCTACGTCTATGATTACCAGATGATTAAAAAAGGAGACAAAGAGGAGGAAAAAAGGATATTACTCAAAGAGGGGAGAAAAGAAAAGCACGTAGAGAATGCAGAGCTAAAAATTCGAGGGTATAAGGCAAAATTCTTAGTCTATGGCCCTGTGGGTTTCTTGAGCTATTATTGGCAAAATCATTTCACTTACGAAATAATCGGTAAGGAAGAGATCAATGGGATCAAGACAATAGTCATCAGCGCTTCTCCGACAGAATCCAGAGAAGAAAATTATTACTTTGGAAAAATCTGGGTAGATGAAAATGATTTCAGCATACTTAAGATCATGTGGGATGCCAAAACTCTGGAAGGCTATGAAGAGAGAGCCTTTCCTGGTGTGACCAAGAGTTTGTCATGGGAAGTTTTTTACGAAGTGGAAAAGAACGGGGTCAGATTTCCCAGCAGACAGTTGATCAAAGACATCTACTTAACTGAGGCCGGTAAACAGCATCCCAGATACTTAACCACATTTGTCTATGACAACTATAAATTTTTCACAGTGGAAACAGAAATTAAATATGAGTAAAATCATCCCAAGGTGATCGAGTAACAGCGTTAAAATACCTAATCCTATAATTTTGTCCGAATATATTTATGCGCTGAGAAATAACAAGCGCCTTCATCAATTCCAGAAATCAAGCCAGTTTGCCGCCCAGTTCAATCGTCCGCTTCTGTACACTGTTTGTTACGCCAGCGAACACTTCTCCAGTCGGAGCGTCAGATGTAAACGTTCGTCCTCTCTTAAAGCAAAAAATTGGTATATTAATTGCATAAAAATATAAGCGAGGAAAAGACCCATGCTCAAAAACTACTTGAAAATCGCTTTAAGAAACATAAAAGACCAAAAAGGATATTCTTTTATCAACATTGTCAGCCTGGCTATCGGCTTGACCTGCTGCATGTTGATACTGCTCTATATCCGGTATGAATTCAGCTACGATAAGTACCATGATAATGCCCAGCATATTTATCGGGCTGTAAGAGAGCAACAAGAGAGTCCGGTCTGGCTTAATTCATCCGAACATCCCCTGGCTGCCGCATTAAAAGAAGATTTTCCTGAAGTTGTCAAAGGCACACGAGTGAAAAGAAATGATGAATATGGAGTTGTTGAATATAATTCAAAACTTTTTAACGAGGATGGCATATACTTCGTTGATCAGGATTTTTTAGAAATCTTCAGTTTTCCGCTCGTTTCAGGGGATAGGCAAACCGCATTGACAGAACCCTTTTCCGTTCTTCTCACCCAGGAAATGGCTGAGAAGTATTTCGGCGACGAGGAGCCGGTGGGTCAAATTCTTAAAATCAAAGAGTGGTACGGCGAAAAAAAATACGGCTATAAAATTAATGGTGTTCTTAAAAATATCCCCAGAAATTCTCATTTCACGTTTGATTTTCTATTATCGTACAATACGTTATACACTCTGAAGTCCGGCGGAAGAGATTCAGTTGAAACATGGAGCTATTATGAGCCAAAAACATATGTCCGGTTGGAATCAAATGCAAACCCCGAAGACCTGGAAGGAAAATTTCCCGTATTCCTGAGAAAATACAAGGGCGAGGATTATGCTTCATCAAAACTTCATCTCCAACCTCTGACGGATATCCATCTGGGGGGAAACCTGCGCTTTGAGTTAGAAACGAACAATGATATGAAAAATATCTTTCTCTTTTCTGCCATAGCTTTCTTCATCATGCTCATCGCTTGCTTGAACTACGTGAACCTTTCTGTTGCCCGATCAGCGAAACGGGCTGTTGAAGTCGGGATGAGGAAAGTCGTGGGCGCCCATAAGTCTCAACTGGTCCGGCAATTTCTGGGTGAATCCATGGTTTTTTCTCTCCTTGCTCTTATGATCTCGGTTTTAACGGCCGACCTTGCACTGCCAGTGTTCGGTTCTTTGATAGACAGAGATCTGACATCAAGCTTATTCCTGGACCTGGATATTTTGTTCGTTTTTATAGGCATTGCATTCTTGATTGGATTCCTTTCCGGGGCGTATCCGGCGCTCATTATTTCCTCTTTTCATCCCATCCAGATTCTCAAGGGGACATTAAGAATCGGTTCCAAAAGCTCGGTTTTTTTCAGAAATTCTCTGGTCGTGGTTCAGTTTGTTGTATCGATTATCCTGATCGTCTGCACATTCGTGATACACAACCAGCTCAGTTTCATCAGAAACAGAAACCTAGGATTTGATAAGGAACAAATCGTCACGGTCTATACTATGGATAGAAATCTGGAAGGGAATCCAGAACCATTGAAGAAAGAGTTAATGAATAATCCCGAAATATTGGGAGTTTCCGCTTCATTAGACTTGCCCATAACAATACGCAGGACTACTACTGTTGAATGGGAAGAACAGGGAGAGAATCGGGAGTTAGGATTAAATTATACCTTCGTTGATTATGACTATTTTAGTGTCTACGGAATAGATGTCGTACAAGGAAGAAACTTTTCAGAGAATTTTCTCACGGATAAAGAACAGGCAGTTGTATTAAATGAAACAGCAGCGAGAAATCTGGGTTGGGAGAATCCTGTCGGAAGACGGTTTCAGACCTCGGGAAATGAATGGACTGTTATAGGGATGGTAAAGGATTTCCATTTTCACTCACTTCACAGGAGAATCGATCCCTTGGTTTTCCTGTTTCACGAAGGCAGGGGTATCGATTACTTTTCCATCAAGGTCAGTCCTTCTGACATCTCGAACACCATAGGTCTCATAGAGGAAAAATGGAAACAGTTTTCACCTGAATTTCCTTTTCAATATGCATTCCTGGATGAGAGGATTGACAGGATTTATAAGGCCGAGCAGAAATTGGGACAGAGTTTCAATATTTTCACATTTATTGCCCTCTCTATCGCTTGTTTGGGTTTGATTGGCCTGGCGTCTTTCATATCAGAGCAGAAGAGAAAAGAGTTTTGTATACGAAAGATCCTTGGGGCTGATTTCCAGAGCATCATTATCCTTCTTGCGAGAGAGTATATGAAATGTATCGCTGTGGCGGCAGTAATTGCTTGGCCGATTGGCTATTTTGTCATGAGCAGATGGCTGCAGAACTTTGCGTACAGGATTAATCTTGGATTATGGACATTTGTGCTTTCAGCCGCTCTTGCCATGGTCCTCGCCCTGCTCACAGTCAGCTACCAGTCATTAAAGGCCGCTTTTGCCAATCCTGCGGATTCACTGAGGTATGAATAAAGCGAGAAACAATAAGCAAAATAGACTCACAGCCGGAATGAAAAAGGGGTGGCTGGGTTGAGTCATCCCTTTGAAAACTTCTTATAAACACACACCACTAAATCAACAAATACGAGCATGAGGGAAAATCCTTGATTTTAATTCTGTATAATCAATATAATTTTGACATTCACTTAGCTGCTAAAGAAACTTGAGTCACTAGGGAAATGGGCATAACCTCCCCCCTGCACTTGATGCGGACGATTAAGTCGGAAAGGAGAATGAGTCATGTTTAAAAATAACCTGATTCTTCAGGTCTGGATCGTTTTATTCACTCTTCTGCTAATCTCATGCGGTCAAGAGCCAAAAGACATCGATCCCAATGCTGTCATCCCCACTTCAAGGCAGGTTGAATACCAGCAAATGGAGTTTATCGGGTTTATCCATTTTACGGTCAACACTTTCACCGATAAAGAATGGGGATACGGAGACGAGTCCCCGGAAATCTTTAATCCGACCGAGTTTGATGCGGACCAATGGGCACGTGCGGCAAAACACGCTGGGATGAAACAGCTTATATTAACCGCTAAACACCATGACGGATTCTGTTTGTGGCCCTCCAAGTATACAGAGCACTCCGTCAAGAACAGCTCCTGGAAAAAAGGGAAAGGCGATGTCATCCGGGAATTCGTCGATGCCTGCCGCCGCCACGGCCTAAAGGTCGGCCTCTATCTTTCTCCGTGGGACAGGAACCACGCGGATTACGGCACCCCGGCATACATCGAGCACTATTGGAACCAACTCAAGGAATTACTCACCGAATACGGAGATATTTCAGAAATTTGGTTTGACGGGGCGAACGGCGGCACCGGATACTATGGCGGTGCCAGAGATACAAGGCATATCGACCGCGCCACATATTACCGCTGGGATGAGACGTGGGCAATGATAAAAAAATTACAACCCAACGCGCTAATATTCTCCGATGCCGGGCCTGATATCCGCTGGATTGGTAATGAAAATGGATACGCAGGCCGAACAAACTGGTCGGCCATAAACAGTGAGACTATCGTCGTGGGTGCGGCTGATCCCAGCTACCTGAACAGAGGAGATCCCGAGGGAAAAAACTGGGTGGTTCCTTTGTGCAATACATCCATTCGTCCCGGGTGGTTCTATCATCAACAGGAAGACAGCCGTGTGAAAACCAATCAACAGCTCCTGGATGTCTATTACAACTCTGTGGGGAGAAACGGCATCCTGTTGCTCAATGTGCCTCCTGACAGACGGGGGCTGTTTCATGAAAATGATATTCAAGCACTTCTGGAGTTCAGGTCAATCCTGGATGAAACATTCCAGATCAATCTTGCTCTGGGGAAAAAAGTGAGCGCATCAAACTACCGGAAGCAGCATGACAAGTTCTTCCCAAAAAATGCAGTGGATGATAATCATGACTCCTATTGGGCCACAGACGACCACATTCGTAGCGCCACTCTTGAAATCGACCTGGGAGAATCGAAGCTCTTTGACCGCATTCTCATTCAGGAACCGATCCGTTTTGGCCAACGCATTTCAGATTTTGAAATAAAAGGCCTCGTCAATGGTGAGTGGACTCAACTGGCAAAAGGCACTACGATTGGGTACAAGCGAATACTGCGCCTGCCACCCGTGCATACAGATAAAATTCAACTGATCATTAAAGAGTCGAATAATGCGCCGGCCATTTCAAATTTCGGATTATACAAAGCCTCTCCAAAAGAACGCGTCATCCAGGCTGTCTCTCTGCTGGGGGATGTCCTTTATTCTGCAGAACCGTCTGAACAAGCTCTGGAAAAGTATGCGGCAGCTAAAGCCAATTATGAGAAAGAACCTAACAATCCGGATGCGCTTATCTGGTATGGACGCCGGACAGCTTATCTGGGAAGTTACAGGGAAGCCATAGAGATCTATACTGACGGGATTGAAAAATTTCCTGAAGATGCGCGAATCTATCGCCACCGCGGCCACCGTTACATTTCTGTCCGCGAGTTCGATAAAGCCATTAAGGACTTCGAACATGCCGTTACACTCATCGCTGGCAAAGAGGATAGGATCGAGCCGGACGGCATGCCCAATCCTCAGAATATTCCGGTCAGCTCGCTCCACACTAACATCTGGTATCACCTCGGTCTGGCATACTATTTGAAAAACGACCTGGAAAATGCTTTAAGAGTCTATCGAGAAGGGATCAAGGCCTCTCAAAATGATGACATGCTCGTTGCCACCACCCATTGGCTGTACATGACTCTCCGCCTACTTGGCCGAGAGGACGAGGCCAAAAAGGCCCTGCAGCCAATTCATGCCCAAATGAATGTAATCGAAAACATGGCCTATCACCGGCTCTGTCTCTTCTATAAAGGCCTGCTCCCACTCGAGAAGCTCACAGACCCAGAGTTCAGTGCCACCGTAAACGATGCTGTGGCCTATGGAGTCGGCAACTGGCATTTCTACATTGGCGATAAAGAAAAAGCCAAAGAAATATTCCAAAAACTGCTAAAACGGAAAAGCTGGGCTTCGTTCGGATATATCGCAGCAGAGTCTGATTTTGCCCGCAAATTCAGATAAAACCGGAGATTTCTAGATATGTAAAATTGGGGACTGTCCCCATTTTATAAAATTGGGGACTGTCCCCAATTTTATGAAGGAGAAGTGGACTCAAGAAGATTGTTCGGATATTATATAATTTGAGCTTCCGTTTCATTAATTCTAAGGAAGAGAGGACAAATCACATGAACAACAAAAAATCACTTATTTGGGTTCTGACATTGGCCATGGTCATCCTGGCGGCAGGATGCAAAAAAACCGAAACACAGGATTTCAAATGGCAGATCGACCAGTTTTCCGACCTAAGGATTTTGCGCTATCAAGTCCCGGGATTTGACGAATTGCCTCTGGCCAAAAAAGAACTGATCTACTACCTGAGTGAAGCCGCTCTGTGTGGGCGTGACATCGTCACCGCTCAGAATTACAAGCATAACCTGACGATCCGCAAAACTCTTGACGCGATTGTCGAGGGCTATGCAGGTGACAGAACCAGTCCCCAATGGGAACAGTTCATGGTCTACACCAAGAGAGTCTGGTTCTCGAACGGGATTCACCATCACTATTCGACGGATAAGTTCATCCCGGGATTCGCTGCGGATTATTTTGCCACGTTGATAAAAGAATCAGAGGGTGTTGAGTTCCCGTTGGCTCAGGGTCAAACAATCGATGACCTGATCGGCTTTCTCCAGCCAATAATTTTCGACCCGACAGTGGATGCCAAAAAAGTATCCCAGGATTCGACTAAGGATTTAGTCACCGAGTCAGCTGTCAATTTTTACAAGGATGTGACTCAGGAGGAGGTCGAAAAATATTATAAAAGCATCGCAGACGAAGATGATCCCACTCCCATCTCCTACGGATTAAATACCCGGGTTGTGAAGAAGAACGGAAGAGTAGTTGAAGAAGTCGCTTCTCTTAATGGGCTGTATGGACCGGCGATCGAAAAGATCATCTATTGGCTGGAAAAAGCGGCTGGAGTCGCTGAAAACGACCAACAGAGAAAAGTAATAGAAAAACTCATCGAATATTATCAAACTGGAGATCTGGAAAAATTCGATGAGTACAATATCTTATGGGTTGATGATGTGGACTCCAGAATCGATTTTATCAATGGTTTCATAGAGGTCTACAGCGATCCGCTGGGAATGAAGGGCAGCTGGGAATCGATAGTCAACTTCAAGGATCTCGCTGCCACAGAACGGGCCGATACGCTCGCAGCCAACGCACAGTGGTTCGAGGACAATTCGCCGACCGACCCCCGCTTCAAACGCAAAGAGGTCAAAGGAGTCACGGCCAAAGTGATCACTGTGGCCATGCTCGGGGGAGACGCTTATCCCTCCACCCCGATCGGCATCAACCTCCCAAATGCTAACTGGATTCGCAGAACCCACGGCTCCAAATCTGTGACTCTCGAGAATATCACGTATGGTTATGACCAGGCTTCGCTGGGTTCAGGCTTTGGAGAGGAGTTCTCCTATTCAGAAGAAATACTCGAACGGGCGAGAAAATATGGGTCCCAGGCCGGAAACCTGCACACAGACCTCCACGAAGTCCTAGGGCATGCGTCCGGGCAACTGTTACCCGGCGTGAGTCCGGAAGCGCTCAAAAATTATCATTCGCCGATCGAAGAAGCCAGGGCCGACCTGTTCGCCCTGTATTACCTTATGGATGACAAAATGGTTGAACTCGGCCTCTTACCGAACCTGGACGCGGCCAAATCTGACTATGACAGAGGCATCCGGAACGGACTGATGACTCAACTGACCCGGATCCAACCCGGCAAGACCATCGAACAGGCCCATATGCGAAGCCGTGCCCTCGTGTCTCACTGGGTGTACGAGAAAGGAAAGCCAGAGAATGTGATATCTAAGGTGATCAAGGATGGGAAAACATATTTTGTGATCAATGATCACCAGAAGCTTCGCCAGCTCTACGGTAAGCTGCTTGTTGAAGTCCAGCGGATCACCAGCGAGGGAGATTATGATGTGGCCCGGGACCTGGTCGAGAGATATGGCGTACAGGTCGACCAGGAACTCCATAAAGAGGTTCTAGAGCGATATTCCAAGCTGAAACTTGCGCCTTACGGCGGGTTTATCAATCCTGTATACACACCCGTGATCGAGAATGGCAAGATTGTGGACATCAAGATTGCCTTTCCGGATGATTATGTGAAGCAGATGCTGCGTTACGGCAAAGAGTATTCTTTCCTGTGAGGGCACCTCCGCGCTAACTAACTCAACCTTCGAATTCTCTCAAAGTTCCTTTATTCACTAAGAAGCAAAATACTTCTCCATTTTCACTTTCTTCAGGCCTCAGTTCAGCCGAATTTTTTCAATCAATAAAAAGCATTCCATTTTTTTCTTTATTTCCGGGAACCTTTTTTCACTTCTGAACGTATATTTATTTAGAATATCAGAAAAAATGGAGGCCAAACATGGAATGGCTAACTAAACTCGAAGAGCTTGTCCTCATCGCTGTCTTAAGGCTCAAAGACAATGCCTACGGCATCTCCATCTATGATTTCATCGTCAATATAACGGGAAAAGAAATCACTGTCAGCAGCGTCTATTTCCCGCTCGAGAGGCTCGTCAGGAAGGGCTATCTCCAAACTCTGAAGGGCGAACCCACGCCTAAAAGAGGCGGTATGAGCAAAAGGTACTACAGACTGACCCGGGCAGGGATCAGGGCACTCCGGGAAAACCGGTCTTTTAACCAGACAGTCTGGAATGGAGTGGCTGAGCTTCTCGGGAACACGAAAGAGGTCTAAGTAATGTCTTCTCCTCCTAAACTAGCTAAATTCCTTTTAAGACTTCTCTCTTCACAGGGGAAGGATGACGCCTATTTTGGGGACATCGAAGAGATCTTCTCTGAGCGAGTAAACCAACTTGGATTAAGAAGGGCGAGGAGGAGATACTGGTGGGAAGTACTCCATGCCATTCCCAGGTTTATCACAGAATCCGTTCGTTGGAGGTCTGTCATGTTTAAGAACTACTTAAAAATCGCAATAAGAAACATGAGAAGACACAAGGGATACTCTGCCATTAATATCATCGGATTGGCGATAGGAATCACCTGCTGTCTTTACATTTTTCTGTACGTGCAGCAGGAATTGAGTTATGACCGCTATCACGAGGATGCGGATCGCATTTACAGGATCGCATGCCGTTGGGAAGGCGAAGCCGTGATGTTATCCCTCCCCCTCAATTCCTTTCCGGTGGCGGATGTGGTCAAGGAACGATACAGCGAAGTCGAATCAATCGGGCGTTTAGGCAGAAGAGACCGCGTGTTCATCGGGTATGGCGAAAAGGTTTTTTATGAGAACGGACTCCTCCCCGCAGAACCTGAAATCTTCGATATCTTCCACATCCCCCTTCTGAAAGGAGGCCCGACCAGTAAATTGGCCCAGCCGAACACCATCATCCTGACAGAACGCATGGCTGAGAAATACTTGGGTTCTGAGGACCCGATCGGCAAGTCCATCCAGGTCAACAATACAGACTTCGAGGTTATCGGAGTTGTACAGAATGCACCGGTCAACACACACCTCTATTATGACTTCATCGCTTCCATCAGGGAATTTTATACTGAGGAAGAGATGCAGGCCTGGACTCTTTCCAGGGTTTATACCTATGTCAAGCTAGTTGAGGGTGCAGATGTTGACGCCTTTGCCTCCAAGATTAGAAGTCTATCAGACAGTTTTCTTGGGAAAGATTTTCCCTTTCAGCGTTTCCACTTTCTCCAGCCTGTGACAGGGATTCACCTGAGTTCCCGACTTCAGTACGAGCTAAAGCCTTCAGGGAATAAGGCCTACATCTTGATCTTTTCTGCTGTCGGCCTGCTCATCCTTCTGATCGCCTGCCTGAATTTCATCAACCTGGCCACAGCTGTATCTGTCCATCGAAGTCGTGAGGTGGGGATGCGTAGAGTGATTGGCGCTCAGAGGTCCCAAATCATCCGGCAGTTCCTGTTGGAATCCTCTCTTATTGCCTTAAGTGCTGTTGTCTTGTCTTTGGGATTGACCCACTTGTCCATGCCGTACTTCATGAAGGCCTTTGGGGTAGAGATCATGCTGCTTGATGTTTTCCGGCCAATGGTGTTCCTGATGCTCCTGGGTTGTATCCTGCTGATCGGAGTCGGCGCTGGAAGTTATCCGGCTTTCTTCCTTTCCAGACTTCATCCTGCCTGCATCCTCAAGGGTACAAAGGGAGGAGACAGCCGCAGCCGCTCTCGACTGAGACAGGCCCTTGTTGTCCTCCAGTTTGCCATATCTGTTGGCTTGATCATCAGCACTCTGGTCATGACCAGGCAGATTGATTACATGAAGAATGCCTCTCTCGGATTTGATAAACAGCAGAAATTGATTCTCCCGGCGACTGGTGCAAGTCTGAAAGAAAAATATCAAACAGTTAAGTCAGAGTATCTCTCCCATGCCTTAGTGAGAGGGATTACAGTCTCCTCATCGGTCCCAGGGCTGGAAACAGATAGCTGGGGTGTGCACAAACTAGAACAAACAGAGGAGTACGCTGTGGATATGAAACATTTCTTCATCGATCAGGATTTTCTGCCCGAATACGGAATTGAACTCAGTGCAGGAAGAAATTTTCATGGATACCGTGCCACTGATGCACAGGCATGCCTGCTCAATGAAGCGGCAGTCAAACTCTTAGGATGGGCATCCGCAGAGGAAGCCTTGGGACAGAAGCTCGTCGTGGGACCCAAGGACAATGTTGAAACTGTCATTGGGGTGGTCCGGGATTTTCATCTGCAGGGACTCCAGTCCGTGATCGAGCCTCTGGTGTTGGATTCTGTCGATTCCCAGTGGTTTTATTTAAACATAATCACCCTGAATGTCTCCACAAGCGACCTCAGAGAAGTTTTGGTGTTTGCAGAGAAGACCTGGAATAAACTGTTTCCAGGCCGGCCTTTTGAATACTCCTTCCTGGATGAAGATTTCAACAGGTTGTACATAACAGAAGAAGTCCGCAGCCGGATTTTCGGAGTTTTTACTCTTCTGGGATTATTCGTGGCCTGTCTGGGTCTTCTGGGTTTAGCATCCTTTGCTGCAGAGCAGAGGACCAAAGAGATCGGAATCCGTAAGGTTTTGGGAGCTTCTGTCTCTGGAATCGTCTTGATGCTGTCCAGAGAATTCACGAAGTGGGTCGTGATCGCTAATGCCGTTGCCTTCCCTGTGGTCTATTTTGTGATGAGCCAATGGCTTCAGAATTTCGCCTATCGGACAACCATAGCTCTCTGGATCTTCATGCTCTCGGCCCTCTTGACTTTCCTACTCGCCCAGATTACGGTCTTCTTCCAGGCAATCAAAGCCGCCACTGCCAATCCTGTGGATTCTCTGCGGTATGAATGAGAAATTTGGCATTTGTCTCAGTCTCCATGGTTTCTATTTCCAAGAAATATCCCTCTTTGCGTTGACTTGACTTGGGCCTCAAAAATAAATATCTTAATCAATATTAATTTTGAGCCAAGACAGTCATAAACGCATATGAGGAGCACCCGCGTCTCCGACATTCCCCATTCATTCAATCCATTCCATCAAGAGAAAATGTTTTCACATCTAAGGAGTTTTACTATCCTTTCAAAAATATTAAACAGTAAAAAGGAGGTATGATTATGCAAAAGTCTTCCAGGTATTTTTCAAAAATGTTATCGTCTCACAGAGTCTTCTTTCGCCTATTTCTCACTGTCTGTATTCTTGTGCTTTTAGGGATTCATCCCAGCCTCGCCCAGAAGCAGAAAATCGATGAAGAGTACACGAAAAAAATACTTGAATTCACCACTGATGATCATTTTCTGACCACCTATGTGAATTATCTTCCTTATTCAGAAAATGTTCCCACCCCACTGGATGTGCTGGGACACATCTCTGGTGCCGCTGATGTGCTCAGTTATTCACATGAGATCCATAAATACATGCGGGCGCTTGCGGAGGCCTCTCCTCGTGTGAAGGTTTTTCAAGGAGGCACCTCAGAAGAAGGGCGAGAAATGATTCTGGTTGTGATCTCCGATGAAAACACAATACAGAACCTCGAAAAGTACAAAGAGATCAACGCCAAATTAGCTGATCCACGCACAATCTCGAAACAGGAAGCGAAGCAGCTCATCAGTGAAGCCAAGCCCATGTACTGGGCCACCGGCGCCATGCATTCTGGCGAAACAGGGTCTCCGGAGATGCTCATGGAGCTTGCCTATCGCGTCGCTGTGGACGAATCGGATTTTTTCAAAGCTATCCGTGAGAATGCAATCGTAATGATTACGCCGGTGCTGGAAGTGGATGGTCGTGATAAACAGGTCGATGTGGCCATGGCCAGGCGAAAAGACCCGGAGTCCAGCTTTCCCAGCCGGCCTCTTTACTGGGGTAAATACATCGCCCACGATAATAACCGGGATAATCTCGCACTGTCTTTACAATTGAGTAAATTCATCATCAAGACATTCCTGGAATACCATCCACAGGTTATGCATGACCTGCACGAGTCCGCATCTCACCTGTATATTTCAACCGGAACAGGACCGTACAATGCCTGGCTCGACCCGATCGTTATCGACGAATGGCACCAGTTTGCCTATCAAGAGGTGAATGAAATGACCAAACAGGGTGTGCCGGGAGTCTGGACGCATCAATTCTATGATGGCTGGGCGCCCAATTACGCTTTTTACGCGGCGAACGGCCACAATGCGATTGGACGGTTCTACGAAACACAGGGAGCGGGCGATGGCAGCACGCGCATAATAAGAGCCCGGGGTAATCGAGCCTGGTATCGGCCCAATCCGCCTCTGCCGCGCACTTTATGGTCCATTCGCAACAACGTCAATCTCCAGCAAAGCAGCCTGCTGATCGGGATGAATTATCTCGCCACTAATAAAGAAAAATTCTTGGCAAACTTCTATCTCAAGAGTAAGCGAGCCATCGCCAAGGCCCATAAGGAAGGACCGGCGGCCTACATCTTTCCCGGCGATGACCCAAGACCCGGACAGGTCGCGCGTCTTCTGAAACTGCTCCAGTGGCAGGGAGTCGAGGTGCATAAAGCAGAAAAAGCGTTCACCATCAAAGAAACCGAATACCCCGCCGGCAGTTACATCATCCGTATGGACCAGCCCTATTCACGAATGGCTGATATGATGCTCGACCGCCAGTATTTTAATACCAATGACCCTCGACCCTACGATGACACTGGCTGGACACTTGGACCGCTCTACAATGTCAAAACTGTCAGGGTGGAGGAGACAGATGTCCTCAAGGTTCCCATGAACTTGATGAAAGATATCACAGTATCCGGAGGCACAGAAAATCTCCAGAGGGGCTCAACACAGGCATTTCTGATCAACCATAACGCGGATAATCCACTGGCCACATTCGTCTTCAAGCACAGCAACCTTAAGATGTATGCGGCCGCAGAATCGTTTAAGGTCAAGGAAAAGTCGTTTAATGCGGGGACATTTATTATCAAGACAAGCGAAAATTCTAGTGATATAAAGCGTGTTCTCGATGAAGCCGGTAAAAAATTTGGCTTTACAGCCTATGCGGTGTCTTCTCTTCCAAAGGTCGACACTCTTGAAGTTGTTGTTCCGCGCGTGGCGCTCGTTCATACCTGGCAAAACACCCAGACCGAAGGCTGGGTACGTATCGCACTCGACGAATTGGAAATTCCCTATGATTACATTTCAGTCCACGAAATACGCGACAATCCCCGCTTACGTGATTCCTATGACGTTATCCTCTTGGGCCCGACCCGCGGAGATGCGTTGAGTATAGTAAACGGTTTGAGCGGTGATAAGCCGATTCTGTGGAAAAAGACCGATTTAACACCGAATATCGGGCGCCAGGCGTCTACGGACGATATGCGCGGAGGGCTTGAGCTTGAAGGTATCCTGCACCTGAAAAATTTTATCGAAGAGGGCGGCTTGTTTATCACCCTTACCGGAAGCTCGTCCGTGCCCATCCATTTCGGTCTAGCCCAGGGGATTTCAATCCAGACGACACAAAATTTGTGGGCGCGGGGGAGCATATTTAAAGCGGATGTCGTTGATAAAACCAGCCCAATCGCCTACGGCTATGGTGATGAACTGGGCGTATATTTCAGCAGTTCCCCGGTTTTCAGACCAGGCCGCACGTTCAGTCGTAGAGCTTTCATGATGATGGGTGGAATTTCTCAGGGCAGGGTGACTGGACGCGGTGGTCCTGATGACCCGGATATTGTCCAGGGGCGAGCGAGAGACATGGGCCAGAAGACTATCGAGGAGTTCCAGAAGTCTCGTCAAGCTCAAGAAGAGCCCCCCAGAAGATTCAGTGCCCAGCCATCCCGAGCGAAAACAATACTCCGTTTTACCCAAAAAGTAGATGACCTCTTAATCAGCGGGGGGCTAGCAAACGGCGAAGAATTGGCCGGAGCTCCGGCTGTTGTCGATTGCAAACTCGGAGATGGTCACATTGTCATGTTCAGCATTAATCCGATGTGGCGCCACGAAACCCATGGGTCATTTTTTCTCGTGTTCAACTCCATGATCCACTACAAAAATCTGGATTACAAAAAACCAGCACCCAAAAAACCTGCCCGTAAAAAGTAGTCCTGCAGTCATTATTGTGAACGCAGTCGAAGTAGGACTAAACAGCCTGCTCCGGCTGCGTTCCATTATTATTTCAAAAATTGCTTATGAGGGTGGAGCGTCAAATTGAATCCTTGAGAGGATGACTGAGTCTTCAGCAAAGAAGTTATCCATGAAGTTACTAGTATAAATGATATTGACACAGCACCCGGAGCAGAATATATATATTGTAAGAGTCGAGCTCAAAGTGGAATTCCGTAAGTATAAGCACAATTCAGGACAGACTTTTACAAAGGAATCAAAAGGAGGGTGAAATGAACAAAACGAATTTAATTAGGTCCGTGATGGTGGGATGTATGATTTTAATGATCACGGGCTTGGCTTTCACACAGGATTGGCCTCAGTGGCGAGGACCCAATCGGGATGGAAAGGTGAGCGGTTTTACCGCACCCCAAAAATGGCCTGAGGAACTGACCAAGAAGTGGAGTACGACAGTAGGCCTGGGTGATTCAACGCCTGCTCTGGTAGGCAATAGAATCTATGTCTTTGCGCGACAGGGCGAGGAAGAAGTTATATTATGTCTGGATGCGGGCAGCGGAAAGGAACTGTGGAAAGATAAGTACAAAGCGCAGGCCGTGACCGGACCGCCATCCAGACATCCAGGACCCAGAAGCTCACCCGCAGTCGCCGACGGAAAGGTCGCCACAATAGGCGTGGGTGGAGTCCTTTCCTGCTTGGATGCCGCCAACGGAAAGCTAATGTGGCGCAAGGATCCATTCCCCAAGATCGTGCCCCAATTCTTCACAGCCATGTCGCCGATGATCGTTGACGGGATGGTCATTGCTCATCTTGGCGGCCAGGGCAACGGGGCGATCATCGCCTATGACCTGGTTACAGGTAACGAGAAATGGCGGTGGGCTGGCGAAGGACCGGAGTATGCCTCCCCTGCTCTGTTAACAATGGAAGGCACAAAACAAATCGTGACATTAGCGGAAAAAAGCGTCGTGGGGATTGGTTTGGCCGATGGAAAGCTCCTGTGGCAACTCCCGTTCGCTCCCCAGAGGAGGGCCTACAATGCGGCCACACCGATTATCAACGGGCAAACAGTAATCTACACAGGGGCAGGCCGAGGTATTAAAGCTGTAAAAATCGAAAAGCAGGGGGATGGATTTGTCGCCAAAGAGCTCTGGAGCAATCCGGAGGTCGCTCCGCAATTTAACACGCCGGTACTGAAGGATGGCCTGCTCATCGGCCTCTCCAACAGCGGAAATCTTTTCTGCGTGAACAGTCAAACCGGCCAGATGGCCTGGATCGACCCAACATCGCGTGATAGAGGCGGTTTCACATCTATTGTGGATACCGGTTCAGTCCTCTTAGCCCTGCCCAGCAATGCCGAGCTGATCGTTATCAAGCCCAATGAAAAGGAATACACGGAACTTGCCCGGATCAAGGTCTCCGACACACCGATCTACGCCCACCCGGTGATTGCGGGCAATCGCATCTTTATCAAAGATCAAGAGACGGTCACGCTGTTGACGATTGATTAAATGGTGACGCTGAGAAAACAGTTTCAAATCAGGGGAAAATCAGGTTTGTAGGAGTGGCAGCCCTAACATACCCAACCTTAGAACTTTTTTAGAGCTGATTTATGCACTGAGAAGCAACAAGTTCTTCCTTCAAATTCAGAAATTAAACCAGTTTGCATAACTCTTTTAGAGGTGGATGGCTCTCATCCCTGCTTTCCATAGCCACTTTCTTGCCCCATAAACAATCCATGCCTCTAGACCTCTAGGAATCCCGGGGTTTCTATACCCCCATGAGCCAATCAGCGTGGGATAACCTCTGCTCAGAAATATGCAATTCTGATGAAAGCATTTAAAATCATACAATTAAAAAAATTCTTGACATCATCTATCTAGATTTATATATTACAGTCACCTAGAGGGAAAGTTCTTCCTTTTACTCCTAAAAGGAATTTCTTTCTACAATTACTGCAATAGCAATTTAAATAGAGGAGGCAGAAGTGTGCCTAATAAATGAAGGGAGGTGATGCCAAGGGAAAAATACACAATCAAAAATAACGTTAAAATCTAGAAAAGGAGGTGATGTTTATGATTGTTTAAATTAAAATACTGAAGTCTTAAATTGGAGGATTTTTCAAACGTAAATGTGCTTGAAAAAAGGACTTTCAAATCCAAAAACTGGCTTGTTGTCCGAACAAATGTCTACCGCAAATACACAGAACCTTCTCTTGGTATGGAATGCCTATGTGAAATGGGTTCTTCTGATTTCCGATATGAGGCTTCCAGGAGATTTTTATAATCTTGGTGGATGCCCTTTTATATCTGAATAATACTGATTAGAGGTTCTATAGACAAAATTTTGTCATAAAGGAGCGCAAAATATGAAAACCATATCTTCAGCATCATATCTTCTTTCTTCAAAACTCAGGGTAAAAAATATTCTCATGCTGATATTATCATTCACCCTGCTTTTGATTTTCTCACCCGTTGTACAGGCACAGGATTTGCTCGCCAACTGGGATTTTACGGATAATGTTGGCGAAACATATAATATACTGTCGTCCATATCTGACCCTGAATTTTCAGCAACCCTTGGTACGAACAATCCGCTTTGGACATGCTGCTTTTGGAACCGTGTGGAAGGGGACGCAGTGTATCGCATTCGCAATGCCGGTGTAGTTAACTACGATCCAGCAGTCCCATACCAGGGCTATATCTATATCAAAGTTGAATCTAATAGACCGTGGAGGCTCGATGAGATTAGGGCAATAATTAGTGAAAATGCCAACCCCGCCGGCAACGATATCCCAGTCGATGTCAATGTCGAGTACAGTACAGAAGCAGATTTCGATCCATACATGGTGCTTGGGACCGAAACGGTGA
>JABAOF010003970.1_pt3 | contig 38398 bp, 26 predicted proteins | sample 7062171 | NCBI WGS metagenome assembly JABAOF01 (sample SAMN14538628, study PRJNA623070) | marine sediment metagenome | biome: marine biome [ENVO:00000428]; feature: marine pelagic biome [ENVO:01000023]; material: deep marine sediment [ENVO:00002113] | place: India: Gulf of Khambhat ...
GTATTGTTGGTTCCACCCTAGATGGGGTGGGCTTGAACCCAGCGGATTATCTACTTGTGGATGATGGCGGTGGACAATACACTCTCACAATCCTTTACTCGAGTGGAAAGATATCAACAGTGAAAGTGTACTCTCTTGCCCTTCATGTGGTGGCACCGGATAGTTTTCACGAAGATGCAGACCAAACCATCGGTTTTCGCATTCGAAACCACAATATTGCCAGTGATATTGATCCCATTTCCACAATTCCTTGGCAAAATGACGGAAACCTGACTCTACGAGTGGATGACGATGACGAAGGTACACCGCTCCCTGATATCGATATGATTGCTATCGAAATCATTGGCCCCACGACCCTATACATTGATTCCGCTAATTGGAACATCTGGGTTACCAACGGAACCGCCGATGATGGCATTTTCATAGTCCGATTTGATACGACAGGATGGTCACTAAGCACCCATTCACTCACCATCCATGTCTACACCTCCTCTAACTATGAAAATAGCACAGTATTTACCGCTGCGACAATTCGTGCCCTAGCCATTAGCTTTACCTACCAGAGCCCACCTGTGGTTGCATGGGGAGAAAATGGCGAACTCAATGTCACCTATCTTGTCTCAGATCCGGTTGCATCTCAGGATGAAAATCCCATCACTGTTGGCACAATTACTATTGCAGGGTTAGTCGAAGGCGTAGATTTCACCTATACCAATAATCTAGACGGCTCTTATACCATCACCGTGTTAGCAAGCTATCTTACCTCAGTTACAACTTATAACTTGACGATCACCATAACGAGCCCTGCCCAATACAACAACGGACAACTAAACAAAGTCCCAATGACTGTTCGGTACCTCTTCACCACACTCACCTACTCGCAGGTTCCTACCACACCCTATGGCGATAATGTCTTAGTTGATGTGGAATACCTCATCTTAGATGGGGAAAGTTCCAATAATGGTGCCTTTATTCCAGGAGCCACCATCACGGTGATCGGTATTGGCGGACTCACCATCCTTCCCAGCGACTATTCGGTCACCGAATTTGCCACCTACTACCGCATCACCATTACCAAAGCACTAGCCATCGGGAGCTATCAAATCGAAGTGGATGCCACGCACCCCACCGGTCGATACCGCGACGCCAGTATCTCGAACCCTGCCATGTCCTTTAACATTCGAACCGTGTTTACAGAAATTGAACGGGAACCAGTCGATGCCGCTCCCTATGGTGAAAACTTCACGATCACCATCATCTATACTGTTCGCGATGATGATAGTTCCCAAGATGGAAATGGAATCCCCGGGGTTGATAACATCATCATTACCACCAACGGTAGCTGGGCTGTTCCAGTTGTGTTAGAGATCATTGATGCTGGAAATGGATTCTACTATCTCATCATCAACTCAGCGGAGACCCCCGCTCCGGGACGATATTGGATCCGCGTTGACCTCAATTGGACAGCAAGCCCACCAATTTATGAAGAACAATGGGTCGGCGTCTGGCTGCGATCTGCAGATCGCGAAACCCGAATCATCAACACCAACCCACCAGACACCAACTATGCAGACTTTATTGTTGTCTATTTGAACTATACAGATGTTTACAGTGGATGGGGAATCGATAATATCACTACTGGCAATTATCTTCGGATCCGTATTCTGTTTGCTGAAAATGATAGCGAGATTTCTGCAACATATTTCGTTGAGACATATCCTGGTAGTGGAGGCTGGGATGAACCCACATTGTATTTCCGAGTCTTAATCAACGCTAGTGAACTTGGCGCTGTCAACGTGATTTATAGTTTCAGGATTGAAGCGTCATGGATCGGGGGAAACGTTCCCTTCTATGAACCCGCCTTCAAAGACTTTTCCGTCCGCACAACTGGGACCCAAACAGTACTCTATTCAGATACTATCGCCACCCAACCTACCGGTGATGACATCACTATCACCTTACACTATAATACTACAGGCGGATTACCCATCACAAACACCTCAGGAAATGTAGGAATAGTAGTTCTATGTGCAGATATTCCCACCTGGGATGATACCTATTGGTATGTGACTCTGGCCTCCCAATTGGGAATTGATGGGCATTATGTCCTCATCATCGAAGGGTCTAAGAACCTTGACATCGGAACTTATACCTTCAACATAACATTGACCTGGCCCACCGGTTTCTTACCGCAATACGCCCCTTATTATGCCTCTGCCCAAACTCTGGTTTCAGGTCGCGTGCGAGAAATCCAAACCACAATGGACTGGACTCAGTCCACAGATGTATTTCATTCCCAAAACCTCACAATTCTCGCAGATTACATAGATCTTGACCATGGAGGTGCGGTATCCGGCGTTACCTGGATCATTGATGTGCCCAATCCTTACTCATATTATCAGCTTCCGAATGGAACATGGATAATTGAAATTGACACCTCTGGGACTCCTGCAGGAGCCTTCTCCTTTTATCTAACCGCCAGTAAAACCAATTATCTCTCTCAACAGCGAGACATTGACATACAAATCAAATATGCGCCTGTTAACCTAACTCCAGTAAATCCTCCCACATTTTCCATTTCAGAATATTGGGCTGTACCCATAACTGTTGACGTCTACTTAGAAGATGGTCTAACTGGCACACCAATGATCACTGCAGAAATTTACTTCAAATGGTGGACTTACTCCTATGCTCCAATGAATTACTCAGGAACACCTGGTTATTATACGCTTACACTAAATACAGGTAAAATTAATGCTACAGCAACTCAACTTTTCATCAAAGCTAATATCACTAACTTCGAAACGGGTCTACTCATTTATACAGTAAGTATACTTCAAATTGACACGCGCCTTGAACTTCCACCTGGTGATATAACTGCGATAACAGTTTTTGTAGATGATATTGTGCAATTAAATGTGACCTTTGAAGGATGGAATGGGACTCATTGGTATCCAATATTGAGTTCGAACACAACCATCAAGGCAAATAACGTATCAATATACTTAGGTGATTTCATCCCTGCGGGACCAGGTTCCTACTATATTCAATTTGATACATCATCATGGAATATCCGAACACACACAATAATCGTTGTTGCCACATCAGCAAATTCAGTACAACGACAAGTCACCTTCACAATTAATGTCCAATATAAACCAATCACAATTATCCCCGAGTATAGCTCCCTATCCAATGAATACAATGAGAATGTGACACTGAATGTCTATTTAGGTGACTTCCTGGCGGGGAATTCCCCAATCACTGGAGATGTACCCTACTTCATTTGGCAAACTGTCCCTTATTATATGACTGAAAATGGAACCGCAGGTTGGTATACGGGATGGTTTATTGCCAACGAAACCCCGAGTACACTTGCCCTTGAGATCCGTATTTATCATGATGTCTTTGGAAAGTATGGTGACGCCTCCGAGTCTGTGTTCTTGACAATTAGTGAACGACGGACTGAACTCGAACTGGTTCACGCCTATACGCTCGCTACAATTGATGGCAGAGATTACAACGTAACCGTTCCCTTTACCGACAGTACCTGGATTATCCCTATTGGTGATACTTTGGTGCTAACTTTCTGGTACCGAGATATTTCGAACATCACCTTATCCGATACCCAAGTTCGAAGTGCCTATCTTCGCTTCTTTGGAGCTGAATACTTCGTCTATGACCCGGTCAGTGGTTATTGGACAATTTATTTCCTGTTGAATGCTACAGATTCTGGTCCGTTAGAAATTAACTTTGAATCAAACAACTACATTAACCAAGTGATAACACGGACGCTTCAGGTAACAGACATCCCAACCGAACTCATTCATGATTGGGTAATTCCAGATATATTGTATGTTGGAACGACTTACACATTTTCACTGTTCTTTAGCGATATTTATCATGACGATGGCATCTTAGACGCAGAGATTGACAGCCTCCTTTCCGGTTCTCTTCCAGCAGGAACAACAATCACCGTAGATCCAGATCCACTTCATCGAGGTTTTTACAATGTAACTCTCGTGGCAAATGCACCCAGTTCGGGATCCTTAGCTTTCACCTTCTCTAGGCAAAATTATCAAAACGCGCAACAGAATTTCGTTGTATCAATTGAGAATACACCGCTCATGAACATGCTCATCCAGGCTGGATCATTTGGGGTGGTAATTCTTGTGATTGCGTTGATTGGCTGGATTATGTATGCCCGGGTGTACTCAATTCCATGGGAGGTCCGTCGAATGCGGAAACTAGCCAAAACCGTGGAAAAAAGTGAAGGTTATAAACTTTCCAAGAAAGATCGGAAACGCTTCCAAGAACGCCAAAACACCATGGAGTCCAAAATGACCGTAGCCATGGGTACTATTGGAGTCGCGACCACAAAAGCGATGATTCCCACCACGGAAGAAGTTGAAGAAGTCACGGCCACAGAAGAAGACATCATGACTGAACTTGATAAGATTCCTGGGCTGGGCATCGAAGAAAAAACTGTCCTCGCTCAAGAAATGCGCAAGATTCCTCGCAAAGACCGAATCTGGTTCCTCGATGACCTGCGCCGTCAAATGGGCCAGCGCCGCATGGACTTCCTCACCCAACGCGAACAACCCAAGGAACCAACTCCTAAACCAACACCCGAACCAGCTCCAACAGTAACGCCACCCAAGGAACCCGAACCGCCACCACTAGAAGAAGTGAAACCCAAAGAACCACCCCCTTCGAAACCCAAAACCAAAGACCGAACAGCCCCGACGGTGTTGCCACCGGAACTTCAACCTACCCCTAGTGCCGCACCTGCGGTGATTGCTGAAATTCGCCGCGAGCTATCAAAGATTCCAGGGCTTTCAGAAGAAGAGAAGGATGCTCTTGTCGATCACTTGCAATACCTGAGTAAAGAGGAGCGGCAGTCCACATATCGGTCGTTACGCATGTCTGCGGACATGGACGAATAACCATTGAAATCCCTATGCGCCTTTGGGAGCTTAGGGATTCGATCTCCTTTTTTTCCTATTTGGTTAGACGACAGTGCAGGTAAACCTATATAAAGCGTCAATAGTCCGGTAAAATATCGGTTTGGCGACATAACGGAATCGACCACTAGGTATCTGACTCAGAACTGGAGAAACTTGTTCAAATCTCGTAATAGGCTCGTATTTGCATTCTTCTGCCGCCTTCCAACCCGGGGGTAACCAATATGAAACGTGAAACTTTACTCGGTCTTACTCTTTTTGTTTTGTTTGTCTTTTCTCCCTTGTTTGTGATTACACCGCTGAGTGGAATCCAAAGCGTACCTATGGGTTCCCTAGATAATGGAAGTTTTATCGCTGCAAATACGCAGACAGCCCTGATTTCCACAAATCCGATTCCCTTACCTGAAGGTCCCACCTATGAAGATAATGAGTATCTCTACACTGGTTTGGGATCTGGTCTTGAAACTAATGAGTTCGCATATGGTGTGAATTCATCGAGTGTGCTGGATTTAGATTATGGGTCAAATAATATTGGAGAAATTACGCATCCGGTCAGATGGGATGGCTACCAACTTACTGCTGCTGTTTCGAATTTGTTTGATAATAATACCTGGATTGATCCAGACACACGGAATGGAGATTTTGAAGATACTTGGACCGATTGGAGTTACACCTCAAATGGGCTTGGAGCTCAAGTCAGTGATCCCTATCATGGGGGAAATTGGAGCACAAGTTACGGACGATCAGGAAATGGCGTCCGAGTGTGGATTAACTATTCCACCGGAATTTCTTTTCAAACTACAGATTATTCAGCCTTTCAGCAAACATTCACCTTGACACGAGAACCGGACTGGGCGCGACTCACCTTTGATGTGAAAGTGGATCATAATCCTTTTGGCACCAAGCCGAATTATTGGGATCGCGATGAACTTGCTATCTATGTTGAACTCGGAGGCAAAGCCTATCTGCTAACTGTTGACTATTATTTGCCTGCCATTGGAGAAGGAAATTATGATTCCGATTGGGTAACGATTGTGCTACCTATCCCATATAACGACATTATCCAGTGGGGTGCTCCGGGTTCGCTAAACCTAAAACTTGGTTTAGGTTTTATCATTGATTTTACTAGTAATATTCAGGCGTGGGCGCTCTGGTTTGATAACGTTCAATTTGAGGTGCAAGGTAAAGCGCAACCTGCAGATTCCACAATCGGGTTACAACTCAATAATACAGCAGTTGCGAATGGGGCAAGTTATGGCACGGGAACCGTTTCACTCACACCAGTAGGTGGCTGGCCTAGTCGATCAACGACCTATCAGCTTCAAGCCATCTGGAATACGACAGCCACCGCAAGTAAAGACGTAGCTTTTGATTACACGCTTAATTTCTTTGTGAATAAAACGAGTACAACCGAACAACAAACTGGACCTGATGGAACCACCTTTTCGGTTAGTCAAGGATCGTCGAATGTCTATTGGACAACTTGGTTTTATGTGGCGAATCCAATACCAGGTGTTTATCAACAATACAATCTATCCATAACGAAACCTACCAGTGAAACCTGGTCTAAAAATCAGATTTGGAATGCCTTATCTGAAGATAAAACAACTGCTGTCACCGATGACGGAACACACCTGCGACTCTCACCAAGTACAATTGGAACTGTTTATGGCTGGTGGAACTTTACCCTAAGCTCTCCAAACCGCGTCACAGCAGTAAGTGGAGTCCAACCCACCTACTACATAAACCCCCGAAGTCCTTCCACACTCTCTATCACCGTTAGTCTTTCTAAAACAACAGGAGAGGTCAACCTAACCCTGTATGACTATGATGGTATTGTTAGAGCTGAGGATTCGAAACCAGCGGGCGCATCAGTTGGTTTCACAGTTAACTTCAATAATGGAGACTCCTATCCAGCTGGACAATATATCCTTTGTATTAGCTATGATGATGGAGTCTTGGTTCCACCGACTGCCGCTGGTTTCTTTTCTAGTCAGTTCAACCTCATTCATGCGTCGACTTTGACCCCAGAAGCGTCGTCGATGAATGTAAATCGAGGACCCGGATTCTTCTATCCTCGTGTTTACTTTAACGATACTGACAAAGCCACGAATCCTTTCATTATTACTCCCAATGTTACGGGTAGTGTTGATGGCAATACCATTACATTTTACCAGGCGGGTAGTTGGTATGAAGCAAAAATCTCTAATAACCTTCTATTAACGGGAGATTACATTCTAACGGTCACAGCCAATGAAACCTATCATGACCCTATACCTGCAACTTGTAATATTAACCTCCATGTACGCACCGATACAACTCTTTCATCAGCGACGCCAGGATATACTGCGTACTATCTTGAGACTTTTACTATTCAAGTCTTCTATGAGGATGCAAATAACCAAGGGATAACCGGCGCCGCTGGATGGTTTACGACACCCAGCTGGTCAGGAACCTCAATCACTCCTGGCGGTTCCAATGGATGGTACGATGTCCAGGTACCAACAAGTGTAAAACCACTCCCAGGGACGTACACGCTAACTGTGGCAGTTGATGATCCTGGGACCTATTATGAAGCACAAGCGATAAATTTGACCATTGTTATCCGCGCTCGCAATACGCTCCTTACTTCAACTACGCCGAGTTCCGTTCCCTACGGAGCACGTTCCAACTTCACCGTCACGCTTTCTGATCTTGACGGAGGCACACCCCCCAATAATAGCACAAATAAATTGCATCTTCACGTGATGCGTGGAACGACTCAATGGAATCCAACGATGGCTACAGTGACCTTTAGTGGGTCAGCCGGTGTCTGGAACATTAGCATTGATACAAGTTATTTACCAGCGGTTGGAAATTACAACTTCAAAGTTTACTTCTATTGGTATGGGAGCCCAGATAATACACCCTTCTATGGCAATCGGTCTGTTGATGTAAGTGTCTCTGTCCGTGAGATTGGAACTACAATAAGCTATGACCCGCCTAGCCCAGAGCCCTGGGGCAATGACATGGTGGTAACTGTTTATTATGAAATCGATGACCCAGTATATTTCCCATCAACAGGAATTACATCAATAATCGACACAGATGTCAGCTGTACACTTAATGGGGCGCCATACGCCACTTTCGGTTGGCAAGAAATTGGGAGTGGTGAATATGCTATCACTATCTATTCGTCAGCAATAACTCAGGTTGATTCCTATACATTCGTAATTACTATTGATGATACAACTGATGATTATCAAAGCGCAAGTCGCACTATAGTATTCAGTGTTCGCAAACGGTTAACCCAAGTCATCGTCATCCCTCCAGCGCAAATACCCTACCAAGCAAATACTTCGATTACATTTAGTTGGTATGACCTTGATGGTGGAACTGATCCTCTCATTACTGACATTTTCCAAGTTCGTGTCACTGGATATGGAGACCCGCAAATCTTCACTCCGAGTTCTTGGACTATTACGTTGGTGACCGATACATGGGTTCCAGGCGAGTATAATCTGATTCTAACAATAATTCCTGATGATCCTCCGGGAGTCTATAATCAAACCGCCTCAGCAGTTACTGTGCTGATAATTATACATCAGACGGCGGTGACGATTCTTCCACCCGAACCTACCCCGTGGGGTGAGAACACAACTATAACTATTCAATGGGTGGACCTCTCAACAACAGGATACATCTCATATACGGCGGCGGCTCAAATCATAATCTCTGGTGACGTATCAAAAACAATTAACAATCCTACCAGTTGGACCTTTGAATTGGATACATCGAGTTTAACGATAGTTGGTTCGCCTTATTCAATAACTATTGAAGTCGTAGCAAAAACTATACCTGCACAAATCTATGCCGATTCCAATAGTACTTTCAATGAATTAACGATTCGTGGCCACCGCGTCTATGTTTTAGTAACTGGACCTGCACCTGTTCCTGAAGGTGGATCATTCCTCCTTAATATCAGTTGGATTGACTTGGATAAAGGCTCAGCCATCGACTCAGGAACCTATCTTCAAGAAGTTCGTGTTACCCAAATTTCTGGTCCATCTGCACCCACGCTCCCATGGTCGAATTTCTCGTATCTTGATTTCTATATTGATGCAACGGGATGGGGGCGGGGATTACATGAATTAAATGTCACTGTGTTTGCTAATGATCCTCGATTTGCTACCGGATTTGGAACCGTGAACATCATAATTAGAGTGCACTCCATCACTGCGGACGTAGATCCCATACCCCGAGTTCCCTATGGAAACAACATTTCTATCATTTTACGAGTAAATGATAGCGATTTAATTCCGCCTTCAGGGCTTCCAGAGAATCACTTAACCTCTGTGGTTATCACGGGTGGACCCTCAACCATCACTCTTGACAGCTCAAATTGGCATCTTTGGGTTAATAACGGAACTGCAGATGATGGCATCTACCAAATCATCTTAGATGTCTCTGGTTGGAGTCTTGACACCTATGCTCTTCAATTCGATGTTACAACCTCAGCTGAATATGGCAACGGAGTTGTATTAACCCAATTAACTATTCGTTCTCTTGCCACTAGTTTCACCTACCAAAGCCCTCCAGTTGTTCCTTGGGGAGAAAATGGCATACTTATTGTCACCTTTCTAGTTGATGACCCCACAGCAGTTCAAGACAATAGTCCAATAACTGGTGGAACCATTTCGATTACAGACCTAACTTTAGGCGTGGACTTTAACTTCGTCTATTGGGAAAATGGGAAGTATAACATCACATTCTACAGCTCGATTCTCACCGAAGTAAAAGAATTCCAATTTGATATTACCATAACACGAGCCGAGGAATATGAAGTTGGTCAATTAGATGCTGTCCCCCTCTCTGTTCGTGCCTTATTCACTTGGTTACATCCAACAACGGTGCCTATTACACCCTTTGGGGATAATGTTACAATTGAAGTTGAATATATCGTTCTTGACGGAGAAAGCTCGCTGAATCAAGACCCAATTCACACTGGAAGCGAAACGATTAATGTTACAGGGCTTGATGGATTTAACCCCACAGTAATTTGGTGGGAATGGGATGGAATATTATCGATATATCGAATCACCATCAATGCCTCCGAAGTCACCGCCATCCAAGCCTATAAAATCATGATACGTATTTCAGGCTCCGGGAGTGGTTATGAAAATGATACGATTCCTGAACTCACCTTCAACGTCCGTACAGTCTTCACGGCATTAGCTGTTGAACCAGTTGATGCCCAAGCCTTCCTAGATAACTTTACGATCCGTATCACCTATACTGTTAACGACCCTGACAGCTCCATCAATGGACAGGGTATTGATGGACAGGAATCAATCATCGAATTAGTGGAATATCCGGGACTCTATTCTGTTATTCCATTAGGTAGTGGCATTTATGATATTGTCATTAATTCAACAGGTGTGGGTGCCCCCAGTACTTATTTAGCCACAATAAATACTGATTGGGCACAATTCCCACCACCATATGCTATTCAAACTAAACAAGTGACACTCTTTGTCGTAGAGCGACCAACAAGCATCCAAAACACCATAACAGGCGAATATGGGTACCTTACAGAAATTACCGTGAACTTCACCTATTCGGATCAACTTCGGACATTCTCGATAACGAACACATCTTTTGGTGGAAATCACGTTCTAGTCGTTCTTTATAACACTACTCCTGCTTTGCCTGTGCTAATTCCATTTAATGCGTGGTACATCGTTTCGATTACAGGAGATTATGATTTTCAACTCAGAATAGATGCCGATTATTTTGGCAGAGTAAACACCTTCTTTGACTTCAAACTTGAAGTAAGTTGGGAAGGAGGAACCATACCTTATTTTGAGACACAAGAATTTGAATTCCGAGCCTATGTTGTAGGACAACGAACAGAATTTGTCCTACAACCAACTGCGGGTGCCACACCTTGGAATTCAACTATGACCTTTGAATTTCTCTTTCAAACTATCGAAGGAATGGGGATAAACAGCACATATTATCCTGATATTAGCATAACTCTACTTTGTGAGGAATTACCTAGTTTTGGAACCTACGGTAGTGATTGGTGGGTCACTGATTTAGGTCAAGGGTTCTATGAAATCTCCATTGATACAACAAAGCTAGCGGGAATTGGTACCTACCTATTCTATGTTAATGTGACTTACCCCAAAGGTCTTGACCCTTTCTTTGAATCGAAAACCAATAGACCAGTATTACAAGAAGTTCGAGAAATTGAAACAATCCTCAGTTACGATCCTCCTGGTAACCTTTACTACGGAGAGAATCTTACTCTAATAGTGAGATATTTTGATTTAGATAACAATAACCACGTTCCCAATATCCCCACAACCGTGAATATCCAGGTAACAGGATTTGTCGGAGTTACGATTAGCCAAATCTCATCAGGGCCAAAGCAATATTGGTGGCAAATTGAACTAAACACTGCAGGCGTTCCAGCGCTACAGGGATTTTCGATATACATATTTGCTAACCAAACTAATTTCCTTTTCCAAAACATTTCAGTTCCAGTCTATATTTATGAAGTTCCTCTCGATATTACCCTCGAATCTCTAGGTCTAATCTCACGCTTCTACGGTCAAACACCCTATGAGATAATTGAGGTTACAGTCAAAATCGGAGCAGGGTTACATCAAGGCGACTTAGTAAATGATTCTCAAGTTGATTGCATTTGGGCTCATGGCACACTCAACTTTGTATTTATTGGAGCTGGTGTTTATCAGCTGGAAATCCAATCAGAATACACCATTGGCCAATACACCTTATCAATCCAAGCATCAAAAGCCGGATTCTATCAGGATGCAACGACATATGTAACATATACGATAACTGCGGGGCCTAGCATACTAACCACCTATAATTGTACAACATCATTCTTAGTGTATCCACCCGAAGACATCATCATTTATGTCAACTTCACCACTGGAGCAGGGGTTCCGATTATTGGAGCCAATGTAACCTTCTTCTGTGCAGATCCAGCCATCGGATTCGGATCTCCCTACCTAATCGAGCTAGATCCAGCACTGTATCCAGGTATCTACTACTACGATTCATCAATTTGGGGAGTAGATACATCTAGCGATCTCGTTACTGTTCCCTATGAGATTTCTGTGAGTGCAGAATCACCGAATGTACAGAGACGAACACTATCGTTTACAGCTGATGTACGTTATACCCCCGCTGAAGTGCTCGCTTTTGATATTGACTATCCATCCTTTGAAAACGAATCATATTTCATGACTTATGAATATCAGGAAGTCTTCACGCTCTGGATTTTTGCTAATAATACAAGGTCTGGAATCCTCGATCGGAATATTACTGGTGCTTTAATTTTGGCTACTTGGGGCGGTCAACAGGTGTCATTAAATGAATTAGGGAATGGTTGGTACTGGGCACAATTTACAGCAACACAAGCGGCAGGATTCTCTTACTCACTTTATGTGGATCTAAAAGGTGCATTTGATGTTCAGCGAACCACCATTACAATTGACATCATAGATCGCTCTACGCGTCCTGTGACAGTCTTTTCTGCCTGGTCGATTCTTGTTATAGATGATATTATTGAATATAATCGGTCAGCTTACGAAGGTGGTGTGCTCACAGTTCCCGTGGGTGACTGGATCTACATCTACTTTGATTACCGCGATGTTGATGGGTTCTTAGTTGCCAATGGGTCTGGAACAATCACCCTTGATGGAGTAATATTATCCGGAATTCCAGTTGAATTTGATAATTCAACGAATCTATACCTATTGAAACTCTATATTGATCCAATTACGGTTGGAATTGGATCACACTCACTTTCTATTCGACTTGGTAAAGCGAATTTCTTGAGTCAAATTTACCCAGATACATTTACAGCCATTGAAATTCCAACACGATTAACTGTTGATGAAATTATCGGTATTGTACCTACACCCCCGGAGTACCCATTTGAACAGCTCTATATTGGCTCACCCTTCCAGATTCGAGTTTATTTCTTTGATACTTGGCATCGTGTTGGCATTGAAGGAGCAAACATTACTCTACCTCAAGGCTGGGACTTTGATCCCGCGGGTCCCGAGGGAGGATGGATTGAAGAAGGTAATGGTTATTACTTGCTATACGGACTTCGATCTGCTACCCCGATTACTTTGGAGTTACGAATTAGTGCAAACAAAGGAATTCCTGTTCCATATCAGGAAACAGGTCTAGAAACCGAGGTTATACTTGAATTTGTGTACCATCCCCTCTTTGTTTATGGCACAATCGGTGGAACTATTGCCGCAATTTTCCTTATCTTCATATTAATTGGTTGGATACTGTGGGCCCGTGTCTTGTCTATTCCGTGGGAAGTTCGAAGGATGCGGAAACTTGCGAAAACTGTGGAAAAGGATGAAACTTATTCGCTAGGTAGAAAGGATTTGAAGCATTTCCATGAACGCGGAGTGATATTAGAGGGCAAAGTTGATTCAGCGATGTCAACTATTGGGGTTGTCATGACTCCTGCGATGATACCAACGATTGAAGAACTCGAAGAGGTTACTGCCACCGAAGAAGACATCGTAGCTGAGTTGGATAAGATTCCAGGGCTAGGTGCTGAAGAAAAAGCGGTTCTTGCCGAAGAGATGCGCAAGATTCCTCGAAAGGATCGAATCTGGTTTTTAGATGATTTGCGTCGTCAGATGAGTGAACGACGAATGGATTTCATAACAAAGCGTGAGAAAGCTCCACCCGCTATCAAGCCTGAACTGAAACCCACTAAGAAACCACCTATGAAACCTACGAAAAAACCCGCCAAAGAACCACCGGCCAAGCCTCTTGATGAAGTGAAACCGGTTGAACCGCCACCACCGGAGAAAGCTTTAGAAGGTGACCGCACCGCCCCCACGGTTGTACCTCCCGAGGAGCGAGTAACGCCAGAGGTTCCCTCAGGCGTGGAGATTGAAATTCGCCGTGAACTGGATAAGATTCCAGGACTTTCTGACGAAGAAAAGCAGGCATTAGTTGACCACTTGAAGTATTTATCAAAAGAGGAACGACAGGCGACCTACTTCTCCTTAAAACAATCGGCAGATGAAAGTTAAGTGCAATGGAATTTGCACCATTGGGCATACCGCGTCATGACTCCTAGGGTTAGTGCGGCGCGTTCAGGCATAGTGTACACGGGGATACCGGCATCTTGGATTGCTTGAATAGCCGAATCACTTCGATCCTGTGTTGAAGAGATGAGCACGGGTTTCTTATATTGGCGAATCGTGGAAATTAGCTGGTTGGCAGCGTCGCCGAACTCGTTATACAAAACATTGACCATATCTTGAGGAACATCATATCTTTGGCGGAATTGATTCATGAGGTCAGGTCCAAAGAAACCATGAATGAGGAGGGAGTCGATTTCATCGAGACCGAGGAGAATGTCTGCACATTGGGAGAAGATCCGCATGTTAATGGTGAAAGTGCTATCGACAGGATTTCCAGTTACAGCAGTAGGAGGGAGAAAGGCACGAAGCTTTTGTTGGACGTCTTCGTGAAGTGGTGGAATGATGAGCCCTTCTTCAGCACAGACATCCGTTAAGGATACTCCAGGTCCTCCAGAATTAGTCAGGATAGCCACACGATTGCCCCTAGGAAGGGGTTGGTGTCCAAGGGCCATCGCCCAATCAAATAGATCTTCGAGACTTTTTCCAAGAATAACTCCGGCTTGTCGCATAGCTCCGTGAAAAACATCAATACTCCCTGCAAGTGCCCCAGTATGAGAAATCGCGGCACGTTGCCCCTGGCGAGTGCGTCCCACCTTCATAAGAAGAATCGGTTTTTTTGGTGTAATTTCTTTGGCTGCTTGAAGAAATCGGGAACCATCGTTGAAGCCTTCAATGTACAGTAGTATGACTTGGGTTTCCGGATCGTTGACGAGAAGACGTATGTAGTCGGTGCAGGTAAGAACGGCTTCGTTGCCGGTGCTAATAACAGTACTTAAACCAAGACCCCAACGTTCAATAGAGAGAAAATTTTGGGCCGCAAATGCACCGCTTTGCGAAACGAAGGCTACAGGTCCTTGTCGTGGAAAGTAGGGCATTGTGGTAAGGTTGAGTTTCAATGCAGGTCGGCTGATACCCACACAGTTGGGGCCAACAAGGTTGAACTGGTGACGTTTGGCAATGGCTTTGATTTCCTCTTCTGCGGCTTTTCCTTCAGGTCCTATTTCTCGGTAACCAGCTGTAACCAAAATGATATTACGGATGTCCGCTTGGGCGCATTGGTCAAGAATCTCGGGAACGGTAGATTTGGGCACAATAATGGAAGCCACGTCAGGTGTGGGGCAGTCGAGAATACTAGGATAGGCTTTGTAGCCATGCACGCTATCCGCTTTAGGATTGATAGGGTAAACTTCGCCTTCATAGCCTCCGGAACGGACATTAAAGGTGATAAGTGAGCCCATTTTAGTAATATTCGTGGAGGCACCGATGATTGCGATAGATTTGGGATTCAGTAATCGTTTCATGGCAAAAACTCCAAGTCGAACATTAGGATTTGGTATACCAGTTCCCATAAGGTTTCTGCCTAGTAAAGAAAATGAAAAATAATTAAAGAGACTGGGTAGACTAGCTGCTACGATTTGACTAACAAAATGGAGGGTTTCGTTTGACCTCTGAAAAAGTTGAGATTGTGAAAGGTGTCTTTTGGGTGGGTGCAATTGACTGGATGCTTCGAGACTTCCATGGCCTCTGGACTCCCAAAGGCGGCACTTACAATGCATACCTAATCGTTGATGAGAAAGTTACTCTGATTGACACGGTGGCTCCTAACTTCACTGAAGAACTACTAAACCGTATCCGCACGATTATTGACCCTGCCAAGATTGATTATATTATTTGTCAGCACGTTGAGCCGGACCACTCAACCTCATATGTAGCAATGATTGAAGCAGCACCAAAGGCGAAAATTATCACTTCTAAGAAGGGTGCAGAATTCCTGAAGCTAAATTATCCTGGTGTTGAATTTCCAGTTGAAATCGTGGAAGACGGAGGTACTCTCAGCTTGGGCAAACGCTCATTGACCTTTGTGAAAATTCCGATGGTACATTGGCCCGAAACCATGATAAGCTATCTGGCTGAAGAACAGCTAGTCTTTAGTAACGATGCCTTTGGGATGCAGATTGCGACGCCGTACCGGTTCGCTGACCAGCTTGAAGATTGGTATGAACCCCTTCGAGCGTATTATAGCTATATTGTTCGATTTAATGCAAAAGCGGTATTAAACGCCTTTAAAAAGGTAGAGGGGATTCCCATCAAAATTATTTGTCCCTCTCATGGACCAATTTGGCGAAAAAACATCGAGCGAATTATAGAAATTTATCACCGCTGGTCAAGTAATCCAGAACAGAAACGAGCTGTGATTGTTTATTCGACGATCTGGAATAGCACCAAGCGAATGGCGCTTATGATTCGGGAAGGGATCTCGAATGTAGGAGTTCCTGCAGAGGTTTATGATTTGGAACGCGAACCTCTCAGCCGAGTTCAAGGCGCAGCTATGGAAGCAAAGGCTGTGGTCGTGGGGGCGATGACCTACAATATTGACCCCTATTATCCAACTGCAGCGTTTATGCCCTACTTGAAACATTTACGACCAGACAACAAGATTGGCGCAGCTTTTGGATCATATGGTTGGGGTGGTGGAGCCACGAGGGTTCTCACTCAGCAGTTAAAGGACTTTAATTTTGGTGAAGTATTAGACCCCTTGGATGTGCAGTTCCGCCCGAGCGAAGAAGATTTAAAGCGTTGCTTTGACTATGGTCAAGAAATTGGACGGAAAGTTATAGCTGCTTTCTCATAAATCAATTTGAAAAAAACTATTTTCATCGTTAGGAGCAATTAATCAGAAAAATGGAGGATTCGCAGGAACTCTTCATATCTAAGGACTCAGAGTATCGCCAATGCAGTGTAAATGCAAAGATTGAAAAGCAACTACACTGCGGGATGCGGGTAAAGTCCCATTGAACGCCAGGAGACATGTATTGCCATGCCAGAAGTTGGAATATTAGGTTATGGCGGTTATATTCCTAAATATCGAATCAAAATTGAGGAAATCGCCCGAGTCTGGGGTAAAGATGGAAAAGCCATCGGCTCCGGTCTAGCGTTAATTGAAAAGAGTGTACCGGGACTCGACGAAGACACCACGACCATATCCGTCGAAGCGGCACGAAATGCCTTGAAATGTGCACAAATAAATCCGAGCCGGATTGGAGCGATTTATGTTGGATCTGAATCACACGTTTACGCAACCAAACCCACCGGAACTGTTGTTGCTGAGGCAATTAATGCCCCCAACAGCTTACAATGTGCTGATTTTTCTTTTGCATGTAAAGCGGGGACCGCAGCCATGCAAGTGTGTATTGGTTTAGTGAAATCCAAGGAGGTTGATATTGGACTAGCAATCGGGTCCGACACAGCGCAGGCGAAACCGGGAGATGCATTGGAATACGCAGCATCTGCTGGAGGTGCTGCATTTATCATTGGAGGAGATGATGATATGCTAGCCTGTTTTGATGGCACCTACTCCTATACCAGTGACACACCAGATTTTTGGCGACGTGAAGGTACCGACTTTCCTGAACATGGCTCCCGATTTACTGGAAAACCCGCCTATTTCCGCCATGTGCAACAAGCTGCGATGGGACTCTTTACAAAGATGGATACGAAAGTTAGTAATTATGATTGGGCTGTTTTTCACTCACCTAATGGCAAATTTCCACGACGCGTAGCCAAAACTTTAGGTTTTAAAGAAGAACAAATCAAACCGGGTTTAGTTGTTGATTATGTTGGAAACACCTATGCGGGTAGTTCACCTTTGGGCCTAGCAGCTACCCTTGATGTAGCAAAACCGGGTGATAAAATCTTGGTAGTATCCTATGGCTCTGGTGCGGGCAGTGATGCCTTCCATGTAGAAGTTATGAAGCCAGTTAATGAAAAAAGAAAACGAAAACCCATGATTCAAGATTACATAGACGATAAAGTGTACTTAGACTATGCTCAATACGCGAAACACCGTCGAACTATCAAAGTGGAGTGATTGAGATGACAGATGAGATACCTGCAAAAGACCGCGTTGCCATTATTGGCGTTGGTCAAACAGCCTTTGGTGAACAATGGGATCGAAGTATTCGCCGCATTTCTCTTACGGCCGCAACAGCCTGTCTAGCGGATGCGGGGGTAAGTGGTGACGATATTGATGGACTCTATGTCAGCAACACATCAACGAGCTCATTCATTCAACAAGAGCACCAAGCAGTGATGGCGGCAGATTCTGGTGGACTTCTTCCTATCGCTTCTACAGAGGTTGAAGCCGCCTGCGCCAGTGGAGGAGTTGCTATCCGGCATGCATATTTGGCAATTAAATCAGGTGAACACAAGGTTGTCATGGTTATTGGGTGTGAAAAAATGAGTGATATCTCCGAACCTGCAATTGCTGACACCCTCATGAGTGCTGCGGATCGGGAATGGGAAGGACAAATTGGCGCCACTTTCCCCGCATTATTTGCGTTACTCGCCCGTCGACATATGCACAACTATGGAACGACGGAAGCGCAGCTGGCGGTGCCATCAGTGAAAGCTCATGCAAATGCCGTGGATAACCCGTATGCTCAATTCCGTTTTAAGATTACAACCGAACAAGTCCTTCGTAGCCCAATTGTGTCTGATCCTCTGCATGTCTTGAATTGTGCACCTATATCGGACGGAGCTGCGGCAGCGATTCTCTGTCGAGGTGACTTGGTGAATAAATTTGAAGGCGATCCCATCTGGATTGATGCATCCACTCAAGCATCTGACACGCTTGCTATCCATGACCGCCCCGCGATTACGACGTTTCGTGCAGTAAAAAGTGCTGCAAAACAAGCATATGATAAACTCGCAATGAAACCTGAAGATGTAGAGATTGCAGAGTTACACGATTCTTTTAGTATCGGCGAAATAATCTCCGTTGAGGATCTAGGATTTGTCGAGAAAGGTAAAGGTGGTAAAGCTATTGAAGACGGGGTTTTTGATAAGAAGGGAAGCATCCCGGTTAGTGTCAGTGGTGGACTTAAAGCTAAAGGTCACCCTGTCGGTGCAACGGGAATAGCCCAAATTGCAGAAATTGTGGAACAACTTCGTGGTACTGCGGGTAAACGCCAAGTGAAAGGTGTTAAGCGAGGTCTCACCCTCAACTTGGGTGGAACTGGCTCAACAGCAGTAGTCCACATTTTAAATCGAGAGTAAATCAAGGTGAGAAATTATGTCAGATCAAAGTGTTCCAATGTTATGGCGACGAATTAAAAGTGTCTATAATCTAGTGGGGCGACATTGCCGGACCTGTGGGACCAAATATTTCCCCCCGATTCCTCTCTGTCCGAAATGTCGAAGGAAAACCGACTTCACTGATTATCAGCTCTCAGGACTCGGAAAAATTTACTCTTATACCATTATCCATGATCCTCCTGCTGGGTTCAAAGATCTTGCACCTTATGTTCTTGCCCTTGTACGCTTAGATGAAGGTCCCTTGGTGCTTTCCCAAATTGTGGATGTGAATAATGAAGATTTAAAAATCGGTATGAGCGTCCAGGTTGTGTTCCGACGAATTGGTGATGCTGGACGTACCGGTGTGCTTCGATATGCCTATAAGTTCAGCCCACTTCCTGAATACGCTACGGGACACATCATTTCCTCAGTAGAAGGGGAAGAGGGTGTAGTTCATCTCGAAGTTCCTATGAAAGAGCGGAAACGCCGATCGGTTCGACGTGTCCTCGAGGAAACCTATGAACGTGGGAAACGCCGCTTACGTCGACAAAAGAAGAAAAATGAAACCCAAAAAGACTCCTAAGAGAAACCGATGAAATAGGAAGATAGGATTTCAGAGTCACAATCATCAATATTGATTTCTAAGGATATTTCAGGAACCACGCATTTTATAAGACACAAGGCAAAGGGTGTTCGCCTCAGCGTTCAAATTCATGCTGAACTGAGCTGCCTTTGGGGGCTTTTATGTGTCAGGCCAACGGAAAGTGTTCACCTGTAAAACAATCATTACCATCCTCATCTGTTCGTTAATATTAGGCATGATGGTAAGCGTAATTCCGTGGCTTCAACCCAACGGAGGTTTGTGGGCCGATATTCCCTGGGCGAACCTTCCCCCCTATTCTAGCGAAGAAATCGAAGGATTGAATGGTGAAGTGCATATAGTCCGGGATATCTGGGGTGTTCCTAAAATTTTTGCCAGTGACCCAAATGACTTGTATCTTGCAAGTGGCTATGTACATGCTCAAGATCGTTTGTTTCAATTGGATTTATACCGACGAATTGCACAAGGAAGACTGTCTGAACTTTTTGGACCAGACTATATTGATCTAGATCAATACTATCGACAGCTTGGTTTCCTTGGCGCTGCGAATGCGTCCCTTTCGCTTCTTGATCCTACAGTTCTTGGATTAATCAGAAGTTATACTATCGGAATCAACCGATATATGGAGAATATTGGAACAAATATCCCCTTAGAGATTCGGGTTCTGGGCTATTTTCCTGAACCGTGGAATGAAACCGATACGCTAAGTATTGAGCGATACCTAGCATGGCAACTATCAGCAAACAACGCTTTTCAAGATCTTAGAATGGCAAATCTAATTGAAACATATGGGCCCGACTTGGTTTTCACAGACCTATTCCCAGAAGTACAGTCCAACGATGAATTCATTGTGCCATCCCTTACCCTTCCTGAACACCTTCAATCAGCAGCAGAATCCCTCGCACGTCGACTTGAAAATATTCAAAAACAGAATCCAGTTCCACTATCAATGGGAGGAAGCAATAGTTGGGTCATTGATGGTTCACATACATCGACCGGGTCACCCATGTTGGCCAGTGACCCTCATCTTTCAATGACGCTTCCGTCGATTTGGTATGAGATTCAGCTTGTGGCGCCAGGACATAATGTCCAAGGGATCACCTACATTGGTATTCCATTTGTCTACCAGGGTCATAATTCGGAAATTGCTTGGGGGTGGACTGGAATGCTTTCCGATATAAGTGATTTTTACTACTACCTTTGGAACCCAAGTAATGCCAACCAATATTGGTGGAATGGTAGTTGGGAAACCATTGAACAAAGAAACACGACTATCTGGGTGCGCCTTGAGGGAGGATTTGCACAGGTAGAAGTTACGCTCAACTACACGGTTCATGGACCTTTATTCACTGAGGCAACAGGACAGTTTGCTTTCAAATGGACAGGCGCAAATGGATCTAAAACCATTGAAGCCCTTTACGAACTAGGACTTGCTACTGACTATGCTAGCTTCCTCTCAGCCATCCAACAGATTGAATCCCCTAACCTCAACTTCTTGTACGCTGATACAACGGGCAATATAGCTTATCATGCTGCAGCGGCACAACCAATCCGAGGACCAGGGCTAGGTCCGACTCCACTCAATGGTTCAGCTAGCAATACTAGTTGGTTGGGTTTTATTCCTTTCAATCAATTACCTCAAAGCTTGAATCCATCCTCCGGATTCCTGGTTACGGCAAATAATCGACCAGTCAACGCTAGTTATCCCTATTATCTAGGTTATGATTTCGCAGCTCCCTATCGGGCCAACCGGATTGTTGAATTGTTGAACACTTCAACAAGTCATACGCTTGAGGATATGGGAGCCATCCAACAAGATGTATTATCTCTTCACGCTCTCACTATCAAAGATATTGTTGCCACTGTGGTGCTCGCGGAAGTTTCCGAAATCGAAGAGCCCATCATGTTTGCCGCAGCTACAGCTATTCAAGATTGGGATGGGGTGATGCACACTGATAGTGTTGCCGCGACCATCTGGTCCAGCTTTTCACAGAATTTTATGAATGCCACTTTTTACGATGAATACTCTGTGGCAGGCATTCCCGATGGACCCTATCCTTCCGTCTCCGTTCTTGATAATTTCACAACAATGAACTACGGTCGCTGGTTTAATGATATAACTCAACCAGGGAACCAAACTCGTGATGATATCATCCTCGCCAGCTTTGCAGATACAGTTGAATTCCTTACACTGAATCTAGGACCAGACACTGCTTTGTGGCAATATAGCCGCATCCATATTGTGTGGGTTCAACATTCAATGTCTGAAACATTCCCTTACCTCAATGCCCCTAGGTTCCCGGTAAATGGTAGTGAATATACAATCAACTATGCCCCGGGATTTTTGGTCGCATTTGGTGCAAGCTATCGACTAATCATTGATGTTGGTGATTTTGATAATAGCGTAGGTGTTCTTCCAGGAGGACAGCGAGCAAATGGCTATGCTCGAAATTACCTAGACCAACTAGCTTTGTGGGTATTAGGTGAATATCATGTATTACCATATCCATCAGGGCTTGGAGAAATAACCGAATTTATCTCACTTGTCCATCTCTTACCGGGGTGATTAGGTGTCAGGAGATTTTAGCCGCGAAGCCCTCTTTGCATTCTTCAGGAAAAGACACAACATATTGGTAGGCTTTGTGATTTGTTTCTTCTTCACCCTGCTCATACAGCTTACTGGTCAAGGTTTACTCATCGTGATTGCAGGAATCCTGGCGGGTTTTCTCATGAAAAATACATTTAGAGCCATCTTTATAACCTTCCTTGCAGGATTCCTCGCTTGGCTCACCCTAATCGGATTAATGGCACTCAACTTCACCAACGCATTTATCAATGCCTGGATTTTGATAAGTCAAGCGATTCCCGCACCCCAAGTCTTTGTTTGTTTAATTGGTGGTGTAATTACCGGGGTTGGGGGACAACTTGGAGCTCTATTTGCTGAAATTATTTACCCTCAACCTGACGACCTAGGACTCCCACCGGGACCTGAACGTATTCCCACCGAGGAACTTCCTAAACGTAAACATGTTAAGCGTAAACAGCCGAGACGGAAGAAAAAGAAGAAACGATATTAGCAACTGGAAACTGGAAGTTATTTTTTTCTATTATCGGAAGACAAAAATAATTAAAATCCTGTGACCTTGCGAGGTTCTCAGCTTGTCGCCCTCGAAGCATTCCAATCCAGAAATCCCTGACGATAAGAGCTTGATTCAGAAGTATATCCAAGCAATGTCTAGTGAGGACGAGGAAATTCGTCGAAATGCAATTCGACGTCTTGGACAACTAGGACCTCAAGCTGCTCCAGCCTTACCCCAGCTCAGAATAGCTCTTTTTGATCCAGATTTTATAACCCGACTCGAAGCTGCAGTTGCCATCGGTTTTATTGGCACTAATGAGGATAGTAAGTTTCTACTTCCCCTACTTGATGATGAAATAGAAGCCGTACGGTTTCAAGCTATTAGTGCCCTCGCGTACCTCCGAGATTCCCGAGTCACACCCGATCTTCTCTGCCGCTATAAGAAAGAAACAATTCAGGTTCAAGATCAAATCCTTCGAGCTCTTGGCCATCTTGGAGGATCAGAAGTGTATAACTTATTAGAACAAGAACTTGATGCGAAAAATCCCATAATTCGTACTGGTGCCATTGTGGGGTTAAGTTTTCTTGGCGACTCACGTGCCTGTGCGCCTCTCAAAAAAGTCGCTGAAACTGATTCAGACGAAGTTGTTGTCCATGAAGCCAAAATCGCCTTACTTCAACTAGCGGAATCCTGCTCACAAGACGCTAAGAACGATGAAAAATAGTCTTGCTTTATCATAAAAAGAATTATAGAAAAAGTGGTGGGCGGAGGATCATGCAATGCCATCCAGCCCAGGTTATGCTGCTTCACTATTCAGCAGCTGTCGACCTTTGTCTGTTAAATCGAACCAAACGTGATAGACGCCTCTTCGTTCATTGATAAGACCAATTTGGGTGAGGCGTTTTAGGTGATAAGCGGCAGTGGAGGTTGGAATGTTTAAATCCTTCGCGATTTCACGAAGGAAAGCTTTATCTTTGGATAGCTTATGCATGATTCTCCTTCGGGTATTGTGTTGAAGGGCTTCAGTATTCGACAACATCTTAACTCAGTTAATTTTTTATGTAAAGAAGTATATAAGCGTTTTCGTTTTTACCAATTGTTTCTAGACAAATTTAAGCCCACCTAATTATAAAAACACATGAATATTTTCTCAGACTCTGTTCTAAAGGGTTGAACACAGGACTGCATCTCGTTCAAATCTGTAGTATTATGTGGCACCCTGTGCAAAGAATAACACTGTTTGATAAGCTACCATCAGATCCCAGTTCAAGAAAATCCTGATGTGATGAAAATGGGAATGCGAGAGTTTGTCATCAGACGCGTAGTTAACAGCTTCATCCTCATCCTTGGTGCAATTATTTTCAACTTCTTTGTTTTTCGACTTATGCCAGGAGATCCCGTCTCAATTCTAATCAGTCCACAGATTGGCGTCGACCAACAAGCCCTCGCTGATGCACTCCGAGCCATGTGGGGCCTAGACCAACCGCTCCACATCCAATTTGGTCAATACATTGTGAATATGTTTTCCTTCAACTTTGGCATTTCATTCGCACAAGGAAATCGTCCGGTCATTGAGGCTATTGCAGCCCGACTCCCCAACACACTGCTCCTTATGGGTACCGCTGCCATAATCACTATTGCCATTGGTGTTGCTACCGGTATCACTGCGGCGTCTAAACGTGGAGGCGCTTTCGATATGGGCATTGTTACCACAGCCCTTGTGCTTTATTCTGTCCCTACCTTCTGGTTAGGGATGATGTTCATCCTCCTATTTGGGTTCTATCTTCCCATCTTCCCCATGGGTGGTACTGTCAGTGTACCCCCAGCACCTGATCCACTAGCCTATGCGTTGGATGTGGCATGGCATCTATTCCTACCCGCCATTACCCTCGCGCTTGTATCATATGGTGGATATATGCTTGTAATGCGGAACACCCTCATTGATGTCCTCACCGAAGACTACATTGTAACCGCTCGCGCTAAGGGCGTTGACGAACGCACTGTACTATACAAGCACGCGTTGCGGAATGCGATTCTCCCGTTGGTGACGATGATTGCCTTGACCTTCGGCTTCCTCATCACCGGGGCCACCTTAACCGAAACGGTGTTCAATTGGTATGGCATCGGACGCCTGATTTTCGAATCCGTGATGGCGCAAAACTACCCGGTTCTGCAAGCGATCTTTTACATCATGGCACTTACGGTAATCATCGCAAACTTCATCGCTGATATCCTCTACGGCTTCCTTGATCCTCGCGTCCGCTATGACTAGGAAGTAACCCTCCAATGCGAACCAACACCTGAAGGGCGGCTGAGAACCGCCCTTCACCATTGTAAAAAAGAACGGATCCTGCGATAAAATGATTTGATTGACTCTTTGTGTAATGAAGTTGGAATAATTCTTAGGAGAGAGTTGGTGCTCTAGCGGGGTCGCCTATAAAGCTGCACAAGCATTCCTGGTGCCTGTTCATACGGTTCGCCAACTGGTTGAAAACCGAAACTTTCCACAAGTTTTCGCATGTTCTCATGATTAGAGAGGATGTTGCAGAGATTGGCGGGCGCATTAAGTTGCTGGGCATAGGCTATGAATTGGCGATACATTGCCCGGACAAGTCCTCTATGGCGGAATTCGGGGTGGACCGTTTGATGTTCTCCGAGTACTCCATCAGATTTGACAATAGTCTTATAGAAGCCAGCTATTCGTTCGTCGATACGGGCACCAAAATAATGATAGTCTGTTTCCATCTCTTTGATGATTTGTTCAGATGTTAGAACTCGTTTCTGTCGCCATTCTTCTGGAATATGGGTGGCGTTGAGCCAGACGAGTGCCATGAGTTGTGCGATTTCAGGGGCATCCCTTTTGGTGAGCTCAATGATGTGGAGATTTTCATCTTCGGGCGGAAAGTAAGTGGTTGATGGTGGCAAGGACATAACAAGGAACAGTTACAATTAGGATTTTTCAATGCTTGCCTTTACGGTTAGCGGCGATGACTTGATACGCTTCTGTGAGTGCAGTGCATCCTGTACAACGAATACATCCGGCACGATGCATTGTTGGGTCTAGTTCATGGTCATAGAGGAGATTGGCACAATCAAGATAGATGTCAACAACTTGATCCAGGTTTCGAATATAGTTGGGGATGTGACCCTCTAAGTGTGATCCGGGATTGGGACGACAAGGCACTGGAACAGGAATGACCCCAATTTCGATAGTGGTTTTAAATCCTTGATGAAGTTGTTCAGGAGTTTCACCCAGACCTAGGAGGATGAAGGAACTAACTTGCCCTTTCCCAAATATTCGGACCGCATTCTTCCATGTATTGTAGTAGTCAAAGAAACTAGCATGAGCGGATTTTCCCGGACAGTATTTGTTGCGAAGGGCATCATCGTATATTTCCAAATGGATTCCGATTGTATCGACACCCGCAGCTTTTAGTGCCCATAATTGTTCTACTGATTCCGGGGGTTCCAATTGAACATGGATTGGCACAGCACTTTCTTGACGGATGGTAGATACAAAGTCAACATAATCTTGGGCACCGCGATCTGGCCGATCAGGGCTTCCCATCGTTAACGTTAAGTGGCTAGCACAGCTTTCCTTCTGAGCCGCTTGCAGAACTTCCATAAATTGCTTAGGAGATTTACGGAGAATGGTATTTCCATGTACTAGACTAACAGGAAGACTACAATATTGGCATTCTAAGCCCAGATCGAAATAGTCGCAATGTTGCACAATGGTTGTTGCGAGGCAATCTGTTCCATGCACCAACGCTATGTGGGTCATGGGTGTGCCATCAGCTAATTCCATCTGATAATAATGGGGTGGTTTCACGAGAGTGACTGGAAATTCTTTGCCTTCGAAGCTGATATGAAATTCATTTTCTTTGACAGGTTCAAGCTTCATAGCATGAAACTTTCTAGCTTGTTTTTTTGTGCGCACAGGAGCATTTACTACAACATCGTTGTTTAGGAGAAAATACCGACCGAGTGTAGGTCCAGCACCCCCAGTGCGACCACTTGGTTCATCGGATACAAATTGGACACCCCGAGTTAGCATCGCTACCTTTAGTCTTAGAATGTCTCGTTTTGTTATTTTTGACATTATTCTCGCCGATTAGATATAACCGTTAATGGTTGAACCTTAAAGGGTTCGCTCTCACCATTTCAAGAAATTATGGTTAAGTAAGAATTCTTTTAGTTTGAGTCAAGTTTATTCTTCCTACTTTATATGAAAAAAGTAAGACAAGGAGAACTCCTAGTTTGGCCCAAGAGCCTCCTTTGTTCGAAATTTTAGTTTATATTAACAGGACCTATGGCACTCCATTCAGCCCAATTGATTTGACCATGCATGTGCACTTGATGACCTACTAAATGAGCGTATGCTCCGTCGGCGTATCTGACTTCACCGTTCATCCGGAATTTCCAATTTGAAGCAACTGTGCAACCTTTGTCAATTCCACGTATTGTACCCTCTGGTGTGATGATTTCCCAATCCTCCGTAAAGAAATGTACGTTCCAATCACTAATCCAATTCTCTGCGTTATAGCCTACATCTTTTTCCGGGATAGGTCCTGTAGCCCAAAACTTCATTGTGCCTTCGAGATCACCATGAATATATCCGATCCAAATGGGGTTGTTTTCGGGACCACCAAAATCTGGATTGAAGTATACTTCCATTTCACTTCGAAGCGGCTTAGCTTGGACACGTGGAACAAAGACTATGAAGAAGGTTAAGACCATTAGAACAATAGCTATTCCTTTTGATAAGTTGATTTTTTTCAGCTTTTTCACCTCCCTAACACTGACTTGAAACCAATTACGTCAGAAGATTTTGTGTTCTCAGACAAAGCAATAAACCAGGAAACTCAAGATTCCTGGGGGATTGCGTTTTCATTTAGGGGAGTCTCTTTTTTGAATCAATAGCAAGCTATTACTGCAAAAATTCGCAGAAAAAATGAAAAATCCGCTTTATTTTGCAAGATAATCTGCAAACCAATGCTATGCAAAAGAAGTTTTTAATAGTACAGATTCTATTTGCGTAAATGACAGGGAAAGAGGTTTCACTTTTCGTTGAAGTTGATCGCGAATTGAGCCGATGATTTCCAAATTTTCCATTAAGAGGTGCACATCGTGGATCCGTTGGATAAGGCGCTACTTTGGGAATTATTTGGTAATGCTCGAATCGCCTTCCAGGATCTTGCGAAAAAATACAAACAATCATTCAATACAATAAAAAATCGGGTAAAGAAGCTCGAGAACACGGGTGTTATCCAGGAATATACCGTTGAGTTAAGCTTGGCAATGCTAGACCTCGAAGTGGTTATCATTGTCATCACAACTGACGGCACTGAAAACATGAATGAACTATTGGAGCAAATTGGCAATCACCAACAGGTTCGGTATGTCTATCGATCTGGCCCAAACAGGTATGGGGCTTCAGCATTTTTAGCAGGGACAACAGAGTTCTTTGAACTTAAACAGAGCCTTGAATCTCTTGGAACTGTCCATGGAGTGGAAATTCATCCTGTTACTCATTTTGTTCCGGATGCCCCAACGGATAGTAAGGTTCGAAGCAAAGGTCGTAAAGTCACTTTCACACGAAATCAGATACGAGTGTTACGCTGCTTAGTGGATAATGTCCGTATGTCAATTAGTGATATCGCAAAACAGACGGACCTGACACCCCGCAGAGTCAGTAGAATCCTCCAAGAGTTACGAGAAGGAGGAGGTGTGCATTTCACGATGAGGATGAATTATTTGGCATTAGGTGATGTTGAACTAGAGTATCTGATTCAATATGATGACGAAAAAACATCACCTAATGAAATTATTGATTGGATCCATAGGCAGTATCCCAATGAATTCTGGCATGCAACGACATGGTTAGATGAGCCCACAGTTTGTGTAACACTANNTGAAGAAATCACAAACCGGATTCGAGAAGTGCCCTTTGGGGTATCAGTAATAGATTATCTGATCCCACAACAACATCGTGGAGGACACTATCGTGACCCCACCCAGCATCGATTAGATGATCTATTCAAGGAAGCAGGAATAGATGAGTAGAACTCATTTCTTCTCGATTTTTTTCCGCAATATGTCAAAAAATTGAGTTAAATCAACATTACCTCCACTAATGATCACACCAACTCGTTTATTATCTAATTTCTCTCGGATTTTAAATACTCCAGCTAATGAGACTGCTCCTGAAGGCTCAACGACTAATTTCATGCGTTCCCAGAGAAATTTCATAGCCTCAATGATTTCATTTTCAGAAACGGGGATAATGTCATCAACGTGTTTTCGAATAATGGAGAAGGTTAACTCACTAAGTGATGTGAGTAACCCATCAGCAATCGACATTGGATTAACACTGGGGACAAGTATTCCGGATTTGAATGAACGGTATGCATCGTCAGCTTCTTCAGGTTCGACCGCAAAGACCTTGGCTGAGGGGCATAAACTCTTCGTGGCAATTGCAGTTCCACTAATTAAACCTCCTCCGCCAATTGGTGCAAACATGGCGTCTAGGGCACCAACTTCGTTGATTAACTCTAAAGCAGCGGTTCCTGCTCCAGCGATTACTCGTGAATCATCGTAGGGGTGAATCAAGATGTACTTGTGTTTCTTGATTAGCGAATTAGTCATTTTTTCTCTGGCTTCGATGGCAGACTCACAGAACTCAATGGTGGCCCCATAACCTTGGGTTGCAGCAATCTTAACAGGCGAAGAATTTTTTGGCATAACAATCGTTGCGGTGATACCAAGCATCTTAGCAGCATGTGCAACAGCCTGAGCATGATTTCCCGATGAATGAGTAATCACACCACGTTTTTTTTCATTTGGAGATAATTGTGAGATGGCATTATAGGCTCCTCGGAATTTAAAAGCGCCAATCCGTTGGAAATTCTCACATTTGAAGAAAATACTACAATTAGTCAACCGATTAGCGGTTAACGATGTCATTAAAGGAGTATGGATACTAGCTCTTCGAATTCTTTCATACGCAGCCTTTACATCGTCGAAAGACACCATACTGAACTCTAAACTCCTGCAACAGAATAAGAGTTTATCCTGTCATCGAACTATGTTTCCAAGAACCTTCTGGTTTGGAAAGCCTTTATATCACGGCAAGAAGTGAGATAAGCCCTCTTTGCGATTAAAATTTTGGAAGTTTTCAAAATGACAAAACGAATCGTCGTCGCAATCGGAGGTAACTCTCTCATCAAAGATGCAGCTCATAAAACCGTTGCAGACCAATATGATGCTGCAGCAGAAACGATGCCACACATTGTAGATCTAGTGGAACAAGGATGGGAGGTTGCCATTACCCATGGCAATGGACCTCAAGTGGGTTTCATTTTAAGACGTTCTGAACTTGCAGCTCACGAGCTACATGAAGTTCCTCTTGATTTTTGTGGAGCCGACACACAAGGTGCGATTGGATACATGCTACAACAAATTCTTCGTAACGAGTTCCAACGCCGGAAACTAGAGAAGTTAGCAGTAACCGTGGTAACCCAAGTTCTCGTTGACAAGAATGATCCTGCGTTTACCCACCCTAACAAACCTATTGGATCTTTCATGGATGAAGCGACGGCGAACCGCAGAGAAGGAGAAGGTTGGTCAGTCGTTGAGGATGCAGGACGTGGATGGCGTCGCGTTGTACCCTCGCCGATTCCAATTGAGGTCATTGAAAATCAAGTAGTTAACAATTTACTGGAAGACGGGTTTGTTGTCATCACGGTTGGGGGTGGTGGTATACCTGTGATAGAAGAGAATAATGGGAAGTTGAAAGGAGTTGCAGCCGTTATCGATAAGGACCGAGCCTCAGCACTTTTATGCAAATCGTTGGGTGCGAAACACTTTCTCATTTCAACTTCGATCGATAAAGTATATTTGAATTTTGGGAAACCCAGCCAACAAGCGATTGACCGAATGACAGGCAAGGAGGCAAAGCAATATCTTCAGGAGGGTCACTTTGCACCGGGATCGATGGCTCCGAAAATTGAGTCAGTCATACAATTTCTTGATGGTGGTGGAGAACTCGCAATTATTACATCTCCTGAGAATATAGCCCGTGCGATCCGAGGCGAAGCTGGAACCCATATCATCCCTGACTAGATCGAAAAAGTTACAGAGTTTCAATATTATAACCCAAAACAGAGCCCATTAGAACACAAGGTGTACTTGTAATGATTGCAGAAACAGCTGCCGTAATTGAACAGTACACTGTAGAGGATGTGATACAACTTCTTGAACGGGTCCAGCCTATTTTACAAAAAGAACCCAGATTACTAAAATTACCTGACAAACCCCTTGTGTTTGTTGGAGATACACACGGTGACTGGAACGCCACCAAACGAATTTTAACCCGATTTTGGGAGACAAATGCAGTTTTTATGTTTTTAGGGGACTACGTGGACCGGGGTCCTTTTCAAATCGAAAATATTAATCTGCTCCTAGAGCTGAAATCTAAGGCAATTAAGCGTCTAATGATTATTCGAGGTAATCACGAAACTCCACGTGTGAATCGCTCCTATGGCTTTTATGACGCAGTCCAGAACATCTTGGGGGATATAATTAATCATTATTGGAGTACGTTTGCAAAACTACCATTAGCAGCTGTCAGTCGATTTCGAAAAATCTTTGCAGTACATGGAGGTATTCCAGAAGGACTCGTTAATTTAGAACAGATTGATTCACTGCCACAAGAAATCGAACCGGAAAATCCAGTCACAGTTCAGATGCTTTGGAATGATCCTCAGGAAACTTTGAAAGGATTTGGACCTTCGATGCGTGGAAGCCGAATTCGATCCTTTGGTCAGGATGTCACTATGAATTTCATGACCCAAAATTCATTGGAGCTGATTGTGCGATCTCATGAGGTGTTTTCTCATGGTTTCCATGAATTCTTTGATGGTCGGATTCTAAGTCTCTTTTCATGCCGGGATTATCGTGGCCCAATTGCAGGTAAAGTCCTTTATGTAGCTGAATCGGGCGAACGTGAAATCATCCCAATTTGACAAAAATCATTATTTTGCATTGGCAATTACTTTTAGAAGTTCATTTTTCGTAAAGGGCTTTTCTATGAAGCCAACTTGTTCTGTTGCTGCCACATCTCGACCTAAGAATGTAGTTCCCATGAGAATGATAGCAAATCCCTGGCGTTTCAAACTATTGAGAAAATCAACGGTAATTGCCCGACTCAGCCAATAATCAACCATGATAACGTTGGGGGTTATTTCAGAGGCATTTAAAGCATGTTGAAAACCCGCGAGATTATTAACTCCTTGACATACTACATGTCCTCCTTGTTCTATGAGTGCTTCTATTGATTGGCGAAGAGAATTCTGAGGAGAAATTACCATTACAGTCTTTGCCACGCGAATCAGCTCTCCTATTTTTCATTTGGTTTTGGAACTGTGCTTGGTAAGCGACGTGTAGCCTGAGGAAGAAGAACTTGAAGAAGAGTGCCATACTGCGGTTCATCGATAATGATATTCTTCACATAGAATTTCCCATGGAAATATTCAACCAAAGCAGGAACAACAAGCAGGTTAGGATTTGCTTTCTGTGGTTGTTCGGAGTCAGCTCGAAATAAGAGGACCTTTTCGATATCAGGTAATACCCACTTGGGATGTGAGATATTAATTTGCCAAAAATCAGTTCCATATTCTATTTTCTTTGAAAACGTAACTTCAATGGTAGCTGGGCTACCAATATTTTGTTCTAAGACTAAGCGAAAAAGAGGTTGAAAGATTTGCGAAACGTACTCATTTGCAAGCACAAATGCCTTCTGATCAGGTAAGACAAGAGAAATCGAACTAGTGGATTCTGGTATAATTTCTTGTAAATCGTTGATGAGTTCAGTTATAACTGTAATCAGATCAATACGGCGAAATTTGGGTAAAGCTTGAGAATCGATGAGTCTAAGGATTTGCACACTTTTGAGTAGATAATGAATCTCTGTGATTTCAGTTTGAATCATATCCAATATATGAGTCTGTTCTTCTTGGTTAGATACTCCTCGTGCAACCTCTGAGAGACTCATGATTGTTTGAATCCGGTTAGTCACCGAATTATTTAGAATCGCAAGATAGTAATCTAATTTGGTTAATTGTGACGTAGGGGGTTTCATTAAACGTTGTTCAGTGATAGTAAAGCGTCGCAACTCGGCACGANNTCATTAATAATTTCTGCAAAGCTATCGGAAACTTCTTGCAGTTCTGCGAAGACAAGACCTTGTGGTTCCGTGTAGGATATGACTCCTGGATCAGTCACCGCAATAGTTTCAGCCTCTAGATATATCAAGGGGCGGTACAACCATCGAGAGAGCAAATAACCAATTCCACCAACCCCAAGGATAATAACACTCAATCCAATGAGCAAGCCAACTCCAACGGTTTGTAATGCGACTAGCGCGTCAATGGGAGCGAGATAAACTAGTAGTACACGACCAAATAAAACGATGGCAATTGTCGCTACTAGTGACATTACAATAAGTAACGGGACAATCAGCAATACTCGAGTCATAGCCTCATACTTAATAGAAAGTGGTCGGCTTGTAGCCATATTTTCGAGCGCCTCACTGAAGATCGCCAAAACGGCGATTAGGAAAGTGAAAACTGCCAGAAGCATGATTGCATCAGATATTGATCCCGAATAATAGAAAACCGAGATATCCATCCAACCAATAGCATACTGGAACGCAAAAGTGGTGTAACCGAGGATAAGGAATAGACTAGCTAGAACAAGTAAAAGGCGACTAGTTCGACCCATAACATCTTCGGGAGGATTCTGGTTGAAATAAAATGTCCAGGCAAAAATGGCAGTCAAGAAACCGATGAGAATACGAATACCTGTCCCGATGGCAGGAAGTAGTGGGGGATGAAAGGTAAGGTTCATCTGATATGTTGTTAGAATACACACCGTAAAAAACATGATAATCAAAACATAACCAGTTATCTGGCGCTTTGATCTTCGCCGCTGTTCAATGGAAACCAGTGCAAGGCCAATTAGCATGACCAGATTCGCAAGAGCGGAAATATATGCAGATCCATTCGGGTAAATGATTTGAAAGCCTAAGAAGAGAGTTTCCGTGAGAAGCCAGTAATGGGCAAATGCCCCCAAAAAACATGTTATTGCGACGACGAGAACAAGACGTCGAGCAACCTTATTATGAAAGCCAAGAAGAATGAGACAAATCCCAAAAATGGTTAAGAAGACCACAATGTAGGCAATAATTAGGTAAACAGAAGCAATTGAAGGAACAAAATATCCAATAATTAACGAAAACACAGACAGAAGTAATGCCATTGGAAAAGCAAAGGCCACTAATTTTTTCCCATAACTTTGAAACCAACGACTCCTATGAATCCGTTCCAACACCACACCCACACATCCGAACCAACGTGGTGAAAAGGAGAGACGAATCTCAAGCTAAAAAAGCTTTTCACCTCAGTTGTCTAGACCAATTTACGGATAAATTGGAAAGTGCCGATAGTTACGGAACTAATCTTCTGTTGGATTTAATGAACAAACTTCTAATAATGTCTGTTGAAATTCATCTAAGGTTTGTCTGAACTCATCACGGACCTCAAGATACAAGTGATTTCGTTGGAGCTCCATTGTATAGAGAATTTGCAAAAGTTCGCTTTGCAGAAAGTCAGCAATTTCGCGATAGGTATCTACTAAGGTGAGCATTTGCTTCGAATAAGCACTATACTCTAGAAAAAGAGAATATGCCTGAGATACTCCTAAGAGCATGCCTGGACAATCACGAATATGGGAGTGAAAATTCTTCACACTCTCTCCATTTCGAATCTTGTCACGTATTTCAAGCAATTCCAAATGAGAACCCTCGAAGATACTCGAAAAAAGTGTTGTGTGATGCCTCTCATAGATCCATCGCGTTCGATTGGAAAGACTGACATGTTCCTTGAAAAGTTCATGCACGCTTTTGAAAGACGTAATCTTGTTATCAAACTCTTCAAGTTCTGCAGAACCAAAGTAACCAACAGAGTCGGTCAAGATAAAGGTAGGATGATTTTGAGCATCCTTAACAAAAAACTCAATCGCCTCAACAACCGCATTAGCCTTTTGACTCAAATCATCTTCAGCGATAGCAGCTTCAACTCTCTTATAACCAGCTTTGCGAAGTCCGTTTGATTCTTTAGAAGTTATATATCGTATTACATCAAGGAACCGGCGCATACTCTCACTAAAAGTTTGTTCAACCGCCTCATCCAATTTTGGTAAATACTGAGTTAATTTAGAGATGTGGCGTTGCACAGCTTGATATTCAGCGAGAAATTGTCGAAGAAACCAGCCTATGCCTTGGGCATCAAGGTCATTGATACGAATTTTAACACGAGGATCACTGGTTGCGCGAACCATTTCAGCAAACATTCGATGATCGGTTATACCAAGTGATGCAAAGAGAGTAGCCATGCTTCGCCGAACACTTCGATAGTAAGCATAATAAATTAACAGATTATCGACGAATTCATCGATATATCCTATTAAGGCATTAGTATCAACGAGATGCTGTTTAAGCTCAGGGGATTTTTCCTGGAAATATTGAATGAGTCGTTTGTGTGCTTCTTCCTCAATTTTATGGGAGCGGATATCGTATTTTTCACTTAAGATTAGATAATTTTCTAGCAGCTCCCAGATACGGTTAGGAGGTTGAACTTCTGAAGTAGAAGCATCCTCAGACATCACTACTCGACCAAGCTTTTTCTCTGCTCGCCGAACCCGTTAATCTTCTGATCCCTCTCTAGCGAGTTCCTTTGACAAAATGACCTTAGCGAGTTTATGAAAAACATCATTGACCGCATAATCGGTTTTGGCGCTGGTTTCAAAAAAGGGCATGCCTTTCTGAGCAGCATACACCTGCACCTCATCTGTGGAAACCACCCGAGAGTCCACAAGGTCAATTTTGTTTCCGACCAAAATAATTGGCACGTCAACGCCTGAATATTTGCGTATTTGTTCAAACCATTTTTCAGCATTTACAAAGCTTTGACGCATGGTGATGTCAAAAACCAATAGGGCACCTTTTGCGCCTCGATAATAAATTGGACGAACCCCAGCATATCGTTCTTGTCCTGCAGTGTCCCATGCTTGGAGTTTTACAATATAATTATCGAGGGGCAGTGATTTAACAATGAAGTCGACGCCGAGTGTGGATATATAGCCATCGGTGAAGGTACCATAGGCGAATCGTGTTGTAAGACTTGTTTTACCGACTTCAGCGTCACCAACAAGTACGACTTTGAAAAGATAATCAAAGGCATCATGTGACATGGGTTAGCCCCGGCGGCAAGATTTTACTAATTGTAATTCTGTGGAAGTGTCACTTAAAGATATGTGTCTATAAGCATCTTAGGTGGATTCTTGCAAAAACCTGTAGGGAGATGTAAAATCCTAACGCGGAAGATATTCAAATCCACGATATCCTTTCCGTCGTTGCAGCTTTTGCTTATCATATAACTTCTTGAGTTCATTAGAAGCAGTACCTTTTGTTATCCCGATTTCTTCGGCTACAACAGCTGATGTTACACGTTTCAACTCTTTCGTAATTGTTAGGATCTCGCGTTGAGTGGCGGTGAGTTCATCGAATTCGTCAAACCACTCCTCTTCTTCAATAGCAGGGCTTGTCTCGATGAAACGTGTCTGATCCAACGCCGTTGGTACCAGCGTTGTTACAGGCGGAGGACTGGGACGCTGTTTAATAACCTGTTGCACGAATTCTCGAGTGATACGATCTCCTGCGGGAGTGTCTTCCTGGAAAGCCATGGAGATAATGTTTTCACAAAACCGGAGTGTGCTCCGTGGGTATCCACGGGTGTGGAGATGAATTTCTTCAATTGCTTCTGAATTAAAGGGTGTAAGCCCTTTTCCACCAAAGTGCCTAATTCGTTCGCGAATCATCTGTTCTGTTTCTTTTACTGTAAGCACCTCAACACCATCTGGACCTTCTGTCTCTAATGCAAATTCTAAAGTAACACGTTCAGCTACAGGTGGAAAAATACTCGTAAGTGCCTGTGAGAAACCAGAAAGTCCAGCGACAAAAACAACCATCGCAGGCAAATCACTGAGAACACGTAACCAGCGAACTGTCTTCCGCTTCTCCGATTCAATGGCCTCAGAATCTTCTTGTGATAACGCTAATGATTGCCCATCATCAATCAACAGAACAATCCGCTGTTTGCTCTGTTTATAAAAAGCTCTTACCTTTGCAGCCATAACATCAACTAATGTGGGAACGGTTTTGTTTTTCTGTATGAGCTGATTGTTCATCAGTGAAATTAATGCGCGGCTTAGAATCGTTGAATTCAAGGGTTCGGAAATGAGAAGCGGAACCATACCTTTCGATTTAGATAGTGAATCGTTAAACCATCGTAGAATGTGGGTTTTTCCTGTGCCACGACCGCCTTCAATGAGAATGATGTTCCCGGTTCGGAGTTGTACTGTTAAGGGATTGAGTAATCGGTTTTGCCCAGCAAACACCGCTGGCATAACATCAATTCGAAATGGAAAATCCGACCAACCCAGACTCTTCAATCGCTCATCGAAAGCAAACATGTTCCACCACTATTGTTCCCGGTGTTTTTTCACACAGTTTGTTTACACGCTTCTCCCAGATACCATCAAGCTATGAATCCGTTGAAATCCCTTCACCCATTCGACCCAAGAAATTGTTGAAAGCGAAAGGGCAGACGACTTCGATGCCTCCTGTTGGATCATAGGTTACCATTTCCTTTCCAATCGGACAGAAAAGCGCACAGTACCCACCATCCACAAGATGACCATTTCGTTGGCACTCAAAGGTTCGAGCCGTGGGTGTGATCAATTCCAGAACGGCATTGGCATCGAGCTGGGCAATAGCTTCTTGTAATCGTAGTTTTGGTTGAAGCGCTTTGGCTTTGTCACTCACGCATTCCTCACTCCTCGTTTTTGTTTGGCCAGTGATTCATCTTCACGTAGTTGTGCAATCGTTCGGGCAATCCGGACACGCAGCGTCGCCGTCACCAAGGGCATCGCTTCCTTTAGTTGCTCCTCGATGCTAGGTGCTTGGAGATGGGCTATCGCGTCCGTTCGAGCTCTCCCAGACGCTGACGCTTTTTCGGTTGCCATCGCTCATATTACCTCATCAAGTTTCATTGATATTCATTCATCTTCATTTTACCGCATATAAAGCTTCGCATGTTTTCTCCACGTCGTTTACGCAGCTTAGAAAAGCTTTGCACTAAAACCCAGAGAGAAAAACTTCGAGTGGAACTAATAGGTCATGGAAAGAAATTCCATAATAAAGACAAGAAAGGGTTATTTTTCGAAAAATAAAATTAAGTCGGTCATTAAACATGCTAAATGAACGTTAAACCGCTCCGATTCCTAACACCCAAATAACACGGCCCATTTTCAAACCCTCCCTTGAAATAAAAAGCGCGCCAAACCATCCCACCTCGCCCATTC
>JABAOF010006527.1_pt4 | contig 38308 bp, 35 predicted proteins | sample 7062171 | NCBI WGS metagenome assembly JABAOF01 (sample SAMN14538628, study PRJNA623070) | marine sediment metagenome | biome: marine biome [ENVO:00000428]; feature: marine pelagic biome [ENVO:01000023]; material: deep marine sediment [ENVO:00002113] | place: India: Gulf of Khambhat ...
CTTCTTAACTGCCGTAATTGTAATTTGTGATCTTTGAGGAATTGCTGAAAATTGCGGAGGATGCGCGTGTACATCTGCACAGAGGCATCTGCCATGTGAGATTGGCAGAGATCTAAAAATATGTTGAACAGTGATGCATCCCGTTTACCTTCTTTGATGAGGTGGGGACGGTTCTTGAACCTGGCTGGTGACATGCCTACCAGGACCAACAGCAGGGCGTACTTAACCGTATCTACTTATGATGAGCAAAATCTGCAAAAGAAACACTTATGCAGGAAATTATTCGGTATATATATTACTAGGTCACGGGAATGTAAACCGTGAATCCGGCTGTGGAGAGCTTGAGCACGGAAGTTTATGTCGCAAAAATTCGTGGTTATATCCAAGAGGCACGGAAAAAGAGAACTCTCCAAGAGTATTTCGCAGCTGGTGTGTTGTATCAACGAGCAGCGAAGATTGCGCACAAGGCAGATCGATCACCACATAAATACGAGTCTCAAGCTCTCGCCTGTTTTGAGATGCAACTTCAACAGAGTCTTGGCGATGAAGATTTTTCTAAGGCCGCAGATACATTAGAAAAAATTGCAGCAATGCATGAAAAAAGTGGCGATACTCAGCTAGCAGCTGAGTTGCGGCTCCAAGCCAGTTATCTTCGCCTTCGGGGCATTGAGGCTTTGGTTTCGTAGTAATTAAGTGAAACCTTATTCTAGTCTTCGCTACGTTCCCGAATAATGAGAATGAAGATAAAGATCAGCCCGACAGCGACCAAGACATCACCTAGCTGGTGTAAGTAGAGGGATTCAATGGTAATGATACCGATAGGGCTTGCGAAGCAGGGGATACCTGGTCCCACTGCTGAGCATCCAAGTTGTGAAGTAAACGCATAGTTCATGAATGCAATTGCTACACCTAAGTTTATTAGACCAATCAAACCAAGGATGACAAGAACTGGTTTCTGGTTTAACCAGTGTCGGAACTGCTTGAAAATTTGAAACCACGGAATTCGGTCACTTCTATTACTTGATTCAGTTTGTGGGCTCCGATTGAGAAGAAGAGTAAATCCTGTAAGGATCATCCCGCTGATGAATAAAAGAATACCAAAGTAGTGCCACAAATCCGGAAAAACTCGAAAGTATGGGAAAAGAGACCATTGAATTACAATACGATAGCGAAGGGCAAAGATAGCTTCATCAAGGCATATCCAAACGGCGAAAGTGATTATGAAGAAGGGAATGAACGCTAGTGTATAGAACATCCAATCGTGTTCAATTGTCCTTATGCGGTGAAACCATTGTCTTCTTTTTCGCTCTTGTTGTCCTATCACCAAACTAACATCCCCTCTATGGAAAAGAACCCAAGTACAACTCTAATAGCGTTGATCGAGGCAATAATAATGAGCCCATAAATAACAAAAAGATTTCCAATTGTATGAAGAAGAAGCGGCTCGATTTCGAAGATGAGGAAGACGTAGATATTCGATTGTAGAGTACCTTTCAAAAATTCGCCTTGATAGAGAAATGCCTGATGCATACAAAACCATACACCCATGCTTGCTAATAACAATCCAAAGAATCCAAGAATTTTAAAAAAATCAGAATGACACAGGAAATGAGTAAGGCGACTTTCAAATCGATTTGAGGTAGCATCGGATTTCTCAATGAAAACTAGAGTGAGCGAAATGGGAAGATAGAGGAACACAAATCCAACCGATGCAAGAACAATTCCAATGTCATGCAACTGTGCTAAATTAAAAGCGGGGAGAATTGCGATTATTTCAGGAGGTAAATACTGTCCAAAATAGAGCTCCATGAAAGCACGACCTAAGAATCCTTCAACACCAATGAAAACCAAAAGAAACGCAAAGACACTCAACCCGATAAAAATCACTAGCAACTGTCGTTTTCTACGTAATTGTTCACTGAGTCCGGAAGCAGATTGGATCATATTCAATCCTCCAACTAATTCTTGGGTGAGTTTAGAATTGATACTTGTATTTGCATTTACCATCATACTTATCTTGAATTTAGACTTACTTGTGAACCGATTTTAATCGGCTTTTTTGTAATTTCTTTGTGGCAATATTTAGACTACTGACCTGACTTGTTGGCAAGGACCAGTTCTACAAACAAACCAAACATTGGTTGAACCTTCACTTCAAGAATGGTAAAATCAGCTTGCGCCAAAGCTTGACTTCCATAAATCGGACGGCAATCCACCCATTGTGGAAAGAGTTTATGCACCCACTCGTAGAGGCGTTCAATTCGAGATTCATCTGTTTGTTTTAAGAGTGATACGTTTACAATCCGTCCATGCGGCTTGAGAACCCGTTTGCATTCTTTAAGCAGGCGTGGAATATCTGGAGTATCAAAGAGCTCAAGAGTGAAACTCATGAAAATCGCATCGAATTGAGCAGCTCCAAAGGGCATCTTCATTGCGTCTTTACAATGAATGGTTACCCGGTCTGCGATTCCTGCCTTTTCTGTTCTTTGTCGAGCTATTCCACACATTCTTTCTGAAATGTCAATTCCAGTTACTCTTCCGTTCTGTCCAACAAGATGAGCCAAATACACCAAGGCATGCCCTGTACCAAATCCAACCTCGAGCACATATTCCTTTGACTGTACATCAAGCATTCTTAGCCCAGTCATTGCATATTGCCTTTCAAATGAACCACTAATGAAATCATACAAAAGACTATAACGATTATAAGTCGTCTTTGCAGCTTTACGTGAACGATTTACCCGACTAATTGGAGCTAGATTGGACATAGACAATCCCGCATTAACGATTCATGAAAATAATACGTTGCCGGAAGATTATAAGTGGTACTTTGTTTTACATCAAAAAAGAACAGAAGGATTGTGGACATCCCACAATCCAATTTAATCACCTATTCACCTCGACGTCTTTTTAGAATATAGAATATCACCACAATGATGATGCCAACTCCAATAATACCTATAATGAGGATTACTATTTCAAGGGGAAGCGGAAATACTGGTGCGAGGAACAGCCCTTGACGTGCAAAATAGATATCATGATCAATTCCGTTGCGACCATCCGTCCAGACGATGCACATTTCGCCGGTGGGAGCGGGGCGCATACAAAAATAGTCGCCAGGTCGAGAGAAGGTTAAAGAGAATCCTACCTCAGAGATTCGTTCATTAGTAGAGAATGTCGATGCTCCATCCGTGGAATAGCTGTAGAAAATGTTCCATTCCCCGAATCGTGCGTCTAACCAGGCAATATGAATCGTGTCATCATCAGTGATATACATTTCCACCATTCGTTGAATTCCAGTGGAAACATCATTGACTTGTACGGGTGCAGCCCATGTTTGACCGCCATCAGTTGATTTGATAACAAAGATTTCTCCATAATTGGGAGCATTATTAGAGCCTGCTCCATATGCCACATAGACGTTTTGTTGACTATCGGTATTAACAACGGTAATTAAGTCAACTAACGGATATACAGGATTGACAAGAATGCTGGGTGTCCATGTCACTCCTCGGTCATCTGATCGTGTTAGAAAGATTTGAGTATCATCAGCTTCATCAGTTGTGCCATTGATATAGGTAATGAAGAGAGTATCATTTGAGGAGCAATGAATATAGGGGATAGCTGGTTCAGCAGGGATAGTAGTAGGGGAAAAGGTGGCGCCGCCATCAGTTGAGTTTGTCAGTCGTAGATCGACATCTTGGATATGGTAGGATTCATTTAACGTGAAATGATCCCAGATGATATACAAATTTCCTTGTGAATCAATGCAAGCGGTTTCCTTATCGTCAAATTCAGGTGTATCTGCAGCGTTAACCGGAGTTTCCCAAGTATCACCACCATCAGTTGTCTTAGCAACTCCCATGCCTTCAGGCGAATAATTCTGGGCGATATCATTGAACTCGATCCAAATGAAGTAGACATTATCATTTCCATCAGCGACTAGCCATGGATCGGATTGAAAATTATTGGATGAAAGACGCGTCATGAGAATATTCGGAGAATAAGTTATTCCATCATCTGTCGAATAAGCAAACCCAACACGGCGACCAGGCCCGTCATGAGAATCAGCTTCTTTCCAACCCACAAGAATTCGTCCATCACTAAGGATAGTCATTGTAGGTTCAACTTGATCTGAATAAGGAGAAAAGCCATCTGTAACGCGGATATTTGTTCCAAATTCCATACTACCATTTTGAGCAAGCACTCCTGGAGAAACACTCGTTACAGCAAGAGGAAGCACAAAAAACTGTGCCAGCATAAATATTATTAAAAGAAGTGCGCTTGAAACTTTCATCAGTTTTCACCGGTATAGAATGAAAAAACTAGTTTCTCCAAGTTCACGCGTATAATATGTTCATGGGAACCGGCAAGTTCGTAATTTTGCTCTTTTGTGAGCCAAATGTTCTACATACCTAATAGCGGTTTGAGGAATCTTTATGGGGATTACTCGAATCTGAGTACTTTTGATTATATCGAGGTTTCAAATATGCGATATAATCGTAGTTTTGTTATCCTCTTTGCTCTCTGTGCTATGCTTTTTCATTTTGAATCAAGTGAGTCTACAGGGATTCCAACGATAGCTCCAATTACTTTTAAAGCACTCCCAGCGCCCACCGATTGATTTTCCCCCAGGCATTCCAGGTTTCCCGATCGAGGCGATGGTATTTGGGCTAATGCTGTCCTTTGGTGCGATTTTCATCGTACGTCGACATAAATAGCACAAGGTATCTTCTTAGAGAGATACCTTCCCTCTCTCTTTTTCAGTGAATCAGTTTTTGTACTTCCCGTAGTGGATATTACATTTCGAAGCCGGTTTTACCGGTTCCCCATTTATCTAATGCCACTTGTAGTTCCGGATGATTTTCTGCATAGTCTTTGAGAGAGATTCCCTGTACTGTCGCATCAATGGCTTGACGAAAAGCGCGTGCACCTGCAGAGGGTCCACCATGTTCAGCGGGGAAGGCATGAATTCCGCCTCCGGTTCCTATCATGATTTCAGTTCCTAAATCTTCGATCACCATGGGTACATGACCTGGTGTAATTCCACCACTAGGCATGGGCATTGTGGGTTTAATGTGATGCAAGGGGTAATTCATTGCGCGTGCCATCTCAATGTATCGTTGTTTGAGCAAAGGGGCCTTTCCATAAGGTGCGGGAAATACTTCGATATCTACTCCTACCAATCGAGGGAGTTTTCCTATTACAAGCTGGGTTGAAAGGCCACTAATTGGCGAGTAACTCATTGCACCGGCTATGTCCATATGTCCGAGTACGGGCACATTGATACTGGGATCATCGGTGACTTGACGAACCGCACTATACCCCACTGCAAGATAATTAATCATTAAAGCATTGGCACCATGTTCTAAGGCAGCTTCAGCATTTTCCATAAGCCTAGGAATTCGATCTGTGATGTTAACCGTATAGAGGGTTTTTTCACCTTTCTCAGAATTAGCTTTATCAATGGCATCCATATAGAGAGGTAAGCGTTTGGTGACTCGATTGAAAACAGGATCCGCGATTAGTTCATCGTCTTTAATAATATCAGCTCCACCTCGTGCCGCTTCATAAAGTAATTTTGCCCCAACTTTTGGTGGATATCCTGTACACGGTTTAATCATGTTATTGAGTAGGGGACGCCTTTTCACTCCTAGAGCTTTGAACACACCCTTTGTGCCAAACTTGGGACCTTGAAAGCCTTTCAACCAGCTCTTTGGAAAACGAAGATCCAGTACTTTGACACGTCCCCCCATACTAATGTTGCCAACAACCGTTGAGAGAAGCATCGGTATTTGTTGACCAAAGTTTATCCATGGAAATGCGACCTGTACAATATAGTGGCGATGAGTCACATCTTTGGGTAGACTATACTCATGATAAGGTCCCTCATAGATGCCAATGACTTTGGCAACATGTTTTTTACGCATCTGCGGCGTTTCCCCAGGAACGAGCACCCATGTTCCCGTACTCTGTTCCACTGCGGCCATCTCACAGATATCTTTAATTGGCAAACCAATTGGTGCCCCAAAATAATAGGTCGCGATGACATATTTTTCTGGATCAATTTCATCAGGCAACGCATTCGGTTGACTTTCAACTGGAAGTTCATTCGGCGACATTCTCATTACACCTCGAACACAAAATCTAATTTAAAAAAGGGCTCAAACGCAGTATTTAGCCTTATTCATCAATCATTTAAAAACAAAACAATTCAAGAGCCATCACCTTACTCGCTGTTATCATCGTCGTAGTCTTACTCATCTATTTTTCCTTCGACGCCGAGGTATAAAACGATATAACTTGTAGAAGCCGAGCCCCCACCTCCCTCTTATTTTTGCAGTAATAACTGCATTCTGAAGAGTTTGTGATGTAACTGGTATCCGCGTGATTCACAGAGTGCAGCAAGGTGTTTGTTTTCATGAAAAGTTATTCGTAGAACCTTTGAAGGAGGATCACAAAGCGGTTGAAATGCCAGAACATAATCATCAAACCCTGAGAGAGGATGTAATTCAAAAGGGAAACACCCGGGAAAACTGGGAGTGAATCTAGTAGCTCCCACAATGCGACCAGAGCTGTCTTTGAGGGTATAGACATCTTGGCCCTTTTCTCTGAAACGTTTTATTGCCCCTATAGGAAGGGAGTTGGGAAAGAGATTAGCAACCATTTGGTGTTCCGCTAGTTTAATTAGATGAACTGAATAATGACCTGACGCGGTAAGAGTTTTGAAGGGAATAAAATAGTGCCACGTTTGCCCGATAATGTTGAATCCAAATTTTTTATACAGTCCTTGAGCGTGCAGATTATCTACTTGAGTATATAACTGGACTTGGCTTACACCTTTTTCTTTCTGAAACCAGTTTAATGCGTGCTGCATTAATCTTGAGCCTAGACCTTTGCCTTGCTCAGATTTCCGAATACCAATCCGCCCAAGGTGTGCAATCTCGTTGGTAAAACGCCCTAACACTAGGTAACCAATAAGGTCTCCCTGTTGTGTTTCCATTGCAAAGAAACCGGGAGTCTTAATACGTTTTTTGAAAAATTCCTTAGCGATTTGGTCTTTTTGATCGAAAATTTCTTTATCTAGCTGATGGAAGGTTTTCCAATCTTTGCTTCGCATGGGACGAATCTTTAGTGGCTTTGACAAGACGAACCCTTCGGATACTATGTCATTTTCTGCCATATTTGTGTTGAATGGCAGCTTGAGCGGCTGCTAATCTTGCAATGGGTACACGAAACGGTGATGCACTGACATAGTTGAGACCAACAATATGAGAAAATTCAACGGAACTGGGTTCACCAAAATGTTCACCACATCCGCCAATTTCGAGCGTAGGATTCGCTTTTCGTCCTTTTTCGATTGCCATTTTCATGAGGGCACCAACTCCATCTCGATCTAGGATTTCAAAGGGATTGTTTGGGAGAATTCCCCATGTGATATAATGGCGAAGGAATTTTCCTTCTGCGTCATCGCGAGAAACACCATACGTCATTTGTGTTAAATCGTTAGTTCCAAAGGAAAAGAAATCCGCATATTTTGCCACAATATCAGCGGTCAAGGCAGCTCGTGGGGTTTCAATCATCAATCCGAATTTATAGTCAAGCGGAGACTTCTTCTCTTTCATCACATCTTTGGCGACTTTTTCTAGTTTCTCGCGTTCTAGCATTAATTCGTTCACGTGGCTGACTAGAGGAATCATAACTTCCGGATACACCTTAATTCCCTCTTTTGTTACGTTACATGCAGCTTCGAAGATTGCTCGAACCTGCATTTCAGTTAGCCCAGGATATGATATGCCAGCACGACAGCCGCGAAGTCCCATCATGGGATTGACTTCCCACATGCTTTCAACGATATCTAACAGATTTTCTGTTTCTTTGAGTTTCTTTTTTAGGCGTTTTTGTTTAGCTGGAGTTGGATTGTTTTTGATATTAAGTTTGAGTTGACATATTTCCTCATTGAGTTCATCTTTTGTTGGAAGAAATTCGTGCATGGGTGGATCGATAAGACGAACAATAACGGGAAATCCATCCATCGCGCGAAAGATATCTTCAAAATCTTCACGTTGAAAAGGAAGAAGTTGATCGAGCAGTATCTGGCGTTCTGATTCATCTTCTGACATAATCATCTTGACAACAAGGGGACGGCGTTCTTCCTCGAAGAACATGTGTTCGGTTCGACAGAGGCCAATTCCTTCAGCACCAAAAGCCCGTGCACGAGCAGCATCGTTTGCATTGTCAGCATTGGTCCAAACTCCCAACTTTCGGATTTCATCAGCCCATGTCAGTAGGGTCACTAGTTCACTTTCTTCATCGAAGCTCGCCTCGATGGTAGAGATTTTTCCTTTGAAGACAGCTCCTGTAGTACCATCAATTGAAATATAGTCGCCTTCACGGACGACTTTATCACCAACGCGGAAGCTGCGAGTATCCATATCAATCGCGATTGTTTCACATCCTGCTACACAAGCTTTACCCCAGCCACGTGCTACAACAGCAGCATGTGAGGTCATTCCTCCCCGTTGTGTCAGAATCCCCTGTGATTCAATCATGCCATGAACATCATCAGGATTGGTTTCTGGTCGTACGAGGATTACTTTTTCGCCAGCTTGTCCCCGCTCTGCTGCCGTATCAGCATCAAAGATAGCATGTCCAGTGGCTGCTCCGGGAGATGCATTCAGTCCCCATGCGAGAAGATTACCTTTATTTTTAGCTTTTTCAACGGCTTCAGGATCAAAACGGGGGTGCAGAAATTGATCAATCTGTATAGGATTAACTCTTAAAATGGCATCCTTCTTTTTAATTAACCCTTCATTGACCATATCAACCGCGATTTTAACTGCGGCAAACGCCGTTCGTTTTCCGGTGCGTGTTTGCAGCATCCAGAGTTTTTCTCGTTCAATTGTAAACTCCAAATCTTGCATATCACGATAATGGCGTTCCAATCGATCTGAAATCTTGATGAATTCCTTCCAAATCTTGGGCATATCATCTTCGAGCTCACTAATAGGATGTGGAGTGCGGATTCCTGCCACAACGTCTTCGCCTTGTGCGTTTAGCAAATATTCACCCCAGACTATCTTCTCACCAGTAGCTGGGTTTCGTGTAAAGGCTACACCTGTTCCACTACGTTCGCCCATATTCCCAAAAACCATGGTCTGAATATTGACAGCTGTCCCCCAATCGTGGGGGATGCCTTCGGCGTTTCGATAAGCGGTAGCAGGAGCGCCAAACCATGAATTGAAAACCGCTCCAATTGCCTCTCGAATCTGCTCCAAAGGTTCATCAGGAAATTTTTTCCCTAATTCGGCTTTATAGAGGGCTTTAAAGTCATGAACCACATCTTTTAACATGGCGACAGTAAGATCTGTGTCGCGACCACCTGAGGTCTTTGCTTTGTATTCATCAAGAATGGCTTCAAATTTATGGCGATCAATTTCTTTCACAATGTTTCCAAACATCTGAATCAAACGTCGGTAGGCATCCCAAGCAACCCGTTCATTTCCTGTAAGCTCCGCAAACCCTTTCAAGACCTTTTGATTCAATCCAATGTTCAAGACTGTATCCATCATTCCAGGCATGGAAACACGAGCCCCGGACCGTGCAGAGACCAGGAGAGGATTTCTTGAGTCCCCGAGACGTTTTCCCGTGCTTTCTTCAAGTGTCTTAATTGCAGCAAGTACTTGATCCCACATACCCTCAGGAAACTGTTTGTCATGAGTAAAATACGCATTACAGGCTTCAGTGGTAATTATGAATCCGGGTGGTACAGGAAGCTTGGCATTTGTCATCTCGGAAAGATTGGCTCCTTTTCCGCCTAGGAGATTACGCATATCCTTGTTACCTTCACTGAACAAGTAGACCCATTTGGTTGTCAATTTCGAATACCTCAAGTTTATGATGGTTTCAAATTATTCGTAGCTTCAGCTCAACCACTCAAACTGCATCCACGACTTTGCAGGAAACTAATAAACGTATTGATTTTTCTTACTAGTGTCCATTGCATTATGATATTATCTTAAAGGGAACCTATGAGGATTAATCAAGACTAATCAATTCAATGGATTGTATGACTTTATGTTATCCTATCCTCGACGCCTTGCCTATGGTATGGGTCGAACAGGTTCATCATTACTTTTGACATTTGTTGATTTTGCCGGACTTAACATCTATTATTCATTTTTCCTGCTCAACCCTTTCTACGCGGGACTCGCGGCCGCCATTGGTTTCATCGTTATTGGAATCTCTCATTGGGTATTGGGATATGTAAGTGATCGAACAATTAGCCGATTTGGCCGAAGACGTCCCTTTATTATAATTGGCGCTCCAGCGCTAGCCATTACAGCATTTCTGATATTTTACCCACAATGGATTATTCCACCCTCCCCAGATCCAATTACTGACCCCAACTGGCAGCTCATGACTTTTAGTTACTATCTTTTCACGCTTGCATTATTCAAATTCTTTTATGCATTTTTAATCACTGCATACCAAGCTTGGCTCCCTGAAATTGCAGAGCCAGATGAGCGCCCAAATGTTGCAGCTATCGAAAACACTGCATCATGGATTGGTACCGGCGCTGGTGTGGTGTTAGGGTTTGTGTCAGGAATTCTCTTCATCCCAATTATTGGACTCCCAACGACAATTGGTCTCATTGTGCTCGTGACAATCTCGATGCTTTGTGTTGTTTTCTATATGCCATCCATTCTCTTTGTACGTTCAAGACCTGGTATTGAACCTATTAAACGTTCAATGACAGCTGAAACACGGACAGTCCTTAAAAATCGAAACTATTTGAAATGGATTTTTATTGTAGGATTCTGGTCTATCACACTTTCAACGATTACTTCAATCATTGTTCCCATGCTCCAAAATGGATTGCTTCTAGATTTCACTCAACTTGCAATATCAGCCGGTGTGTTCTTCCTAGCTCTGATGATAATTCCCTTCTTTTTGGCAATGCTCGTTCGTCGAACTAGTAATAGACGCGTTTTAATGGGAGCTCTTATTCTATTAGCCCTTATACTTCCACTAACAGTCATCCTTGGATTGCCAATACTAGGACCCGTTATTGTGCAGGTTATTGTATTCGGTGTTCCACTTGGTGGCTGTATTGCCACACTTTATCTGATGCGATACACTGTGATTGCTGATTTTGCCCATAAGGATGAACTTGAAACAGGTGAAGCCCGTGCGGGAATGTATGAAGGATTTCAAGGAGTCCCCTTGAATATGTTTCAAGCTTTTGGAGCCTCCTTTCTTGGCTGGTTCTTACTACTGCTCCAAATCGATCCAGGTCCACCACCAGTAAATTATGGCTTCTTCTGGTGGGGACCCGTATTCGCCACATTTCTAGTAATTTCAGCGATTATTCTATACTTCACAGATATTGATCCTGATTTCTCAGAGTTAGAAAAACCTCTTGGCAAGTGACTCAACAAGGTGGCTACTCATAATGCCACCTTGATTACTATTTTTCATCTTCTTGAAGGAGAAGATAGGTATTCAGTTTTTTGATTTTTTTATCAAGTTTAGACAGCACCAGGAGTTGATGGATTGAAGCATCATCATCGATATCCAAAGCGGTTTCCATCGCATGATAGATAATGGGATAAGCTCCTTTTGATTCAAGTTCATAGAGATGTTTTTCAAAACTATTTTTGCCAAAATGGAGTTTAAAGGTAGGTGGATAGCTAAAGAAAAAAACATTCGTGCCCAAGCCTTTCCAGTCTTTTGCAATTACAGGTCGATGTGATCGGAGACCCGACCAGATGATTTCGTCGAGTACTGCACCTGTTATAAGTGGTAAATCACCGAGAATAATTAAGGCATGACCTTTTCCTTTTCGACTGAGAAATTTAATGTACTCTGTTAGCTCTCTATTAAGTCCTTGATTGACACTTCGATAAATTTCAAACCTAGGAGGAGGATTAGCTATGAGTAGGTCTTCATCACTTGTTACGATTACGATGCGAGTAATCATTTCTGATTGACCGATGGCTTTGATTTCATCGGCAAGCATCGATTTCACTAGTTTTTTCCGCTGTGATTCATCCATGCTTTGTGCAAGTCGATGTTTCAAAGAGGGAAGAAATCGGATTGGAATAATTGCCACAATATCCTGTAATGACATGAACATCCCAAGTTTCAACTATTCAAACATAATATTCGTATGGATCATATTCATACCCAGGTTTAGATCGATTTCTCCAAACGCGAATGTAGCGGTAAGTGTTGGCAAAGAGGAATCCGCCCACAAATCCGAATACATGTGCTCCGTGGGCAATTCCAGAACCAAAGGCAAGAAACATTTGAATGACCTCGAGGAAAAAATAAAGGATAATAATATTCCAAGCAGCGATTGTACGTCCTGTATCACCAGAAACCCCTACAGGACGTCGTGGGAGAAGATAAGCATATGCAGCCATGATACCAAAAATAGCACCTGATGCACCTATGGTTGGAATATGGACACTAAAAGGGTCAAAGAAAGCTCCAAGAGTAAAAACAATGAGAATATGACCTAGTCCGCCAACAATACCTGCAAAGATGTAAAGAGCCAGATAGTTGAAAGGATGCATTTCGCGTTCAACTACAGTGCCAAAGATGTAGAGAAAATACATGTTGATAAGAAGATGAAAGAAGTCACCGTGCAAAAACTGGCTTGTAACAAGCGTGTACAGGCTTTGACCTAATACAATTTCCATAGGAATCAAAGCAAAGGCGTAAGTGATGATTGGATATCCGAGTTGGATTTCAATTGTATAGACAATGATGAAGATGACGGTGTTTAGGAGGATAAGCGTATAAGTCAAATAGGATCGGATTGGACGGATAAATTCAGAATAGGACAAGATGCGTCATCTCAACAATTCCGCTCGGCTAATTTTCTTTATAAACGCTTCAGAGGAAAAGGCTATTATGCTTTATGTTTTGATTATGGAAACAAGAAAAACGAAATTTATTCCAATATGAAGTATGTGAAATCCTATGGCGCTACGAGATTTCCTCTACCCTCATCTTGAGGTTCAACTCATTCTTGCCCGAGCTTTGGATGTTGATGAATTGCAGGCTGGTCAAGGGAGCCTTTCGAAAGAGTATCAAGAACGTGCAGCGCGAATAACTATTGCTTCTCGTGACGCTCAGCGACTAAACCTCGCTGATGGAGAAAAGGTGGAAGTGAGTTCAAAAATTGGGAGTGTAGTTGTGGTTGCAAAGCTTCATGAAAAGCAACCTGAAGGAATTGTGGTCATGCAACCGGGTCCTTGGGCTTTTGCTGTCGTAGAATCGATGGTTCCTAGTCAAGGTACTCAAGTCATTATTAAGTCAACTAAAAGACCAATCACGCCAATTGAAAAACTCCCCTAGGTTCGAAATGATCTAGTGAAACTACAAGAAATCATCTTGATTTGGTTATTTTTTCCTTGATGAAGGAATACCTTTCTTGCTGGGGATTGGTTTTCGTTTTTTCAGAGCTTCATTTTTGATTGCCGTACAAAGCGGGTCAACGCGACCTCGTTCGAAAAGCAACCGTAAACGCCAATTCTTTTGGATAATTTCTTGAAGTTTTTGTACACGTTCTTGAGCTTTTTGCCGACTAACTTTTTCTGTTGACCATTGATCCGATTTTGTTTGAATTCTTGGTGAATGTTTTATGGGTGGGGTTTTGATTACACGCTGGTAAATATCTTTATGCGGTGTTTCTTCCCCAACGAGATGGTCATAAAACATTCTCGCACGTGCGCGCTCCCAGTCTCTGGCTTTCTCAATTTGGGATAATTTGTAACTGTTACGTGTAACTTTAAGCACCGTTTCAGGACAAGCATTTTCACAAGCCCCGCAAAAAACGCAAATTTCTTTATTGATGGCTATTTTGTCTTTATCACCAGTGGGATAGATTGCCTTCGTAGGACAGATATTGAAGCAATTGACACACCCAGTGGGGTCACATTTTTCGAGGTTCTGAATTTCGACAGCGCCAGTTAATGGTAATGATACATCTAAGGCTTCATAAGGACATTTTTGGGCACAAAGGGTGCAGTCGACACAAAGTCCCTCGTCAATGGTCATAGAGCCTTTCACTTTTGGCTCTTTGATGGTTCGTGGTGGGGCTTTATCACAGGTTACTTTTACTGCATCGGAAGGACAGATGGTTTCACATAGTCCACAATAGTCACATTGTGTCGTGTCGACTCGGATTCCAAAAGCAGGAGTAAAATCGGGAGGTTTAGGTTTTTCCTCCGACCAGTAAATAGTAATGCATTCGGGGCAAAGGAGTTCACATAGTCCACACCAGGTGCATTTGTCTTCAGCAATAGCAATTGTTCCCTTTGCATCAGGTTTTCCATCGGCAACACGTTTGGCAGCCTTTGGATCCTTATAAGAGACTAATTGAGTCTTAGGCATAACCTTAACTTCAACGGTGATAGCATCACGAGGACAAAGTTTGGCACATAATACACAGGGTGCACATTTTTCTTCATTGAGTTCATGTTTTCCTTTGAGCCTAGAGTATTGATTGTCAGCAGGTACATCATCAAATCGGGCTTCGATTGCATTGAATAAGCAGGCTGAATCACAGAGTCCACAAAAAGTGCATTTGTCTTCATCAATAAGTATTAAGGGAGCACCTTCAAGGCGCCCTGCAGCAATTTCTTGTATTGGACCTAAAGTAATTGCGTCCCATGGGCAGGGAATACAAAGGCTGCAACCCACACATCGTGAAAGATCATATTTGAAATTTTTATTGAGTAACGAGGTTTTCCAATTATAGCGGATATTTGTATCATCTAAGACTTCACTGGTCACTTTGGGGCGTTCGCCCACAATGATACGATCTCGTTGGACTTTAGTCATGAAGAAGGTCCCTTCGCACGTGTTTTGCTATTCAAGCTTTCTGAATCTTTGCCTATAATGCTTGTTCCCATCCTAGGTACAAGCCTTAATTCGTTGTTTTAACTCTCTTTGGCTTCTGAAATACAAACTCACAGCGATTCCAAGAACAAACAGAGCCAAGACTATACCCAGAAAAGAAAAAGGAAGATTCACTTGCCGCGGGTTAATTGCCGGTGGCGGAGCATTAGGAATGCAAGTAAGCCAAGCAGTTCCACCCTGATAGCCATAACTGGAAGTAAAACCTGCTATAACTAGGTCCCCATCCAAACTTTCAATAAGTGATATTCCAAAATCATTGCCTTGATCACCATAGATCTTTTGCCAAAGAACAACACCATTATCATTTAGCCGAACGACGATCATATCAGTCCAAAGACTATCCCCGGATTGTGATATCTCGCCTGTGAAAGCATAACCTCCATCAGAACAGAGGGTAATCGCCTGAGCTATCTCATCTAATTCTAGACCTATAGTTTGATTCCAAAGTAGAGCCCCATTTGATGTAGTATGAACAACTAAGGCATCATAGCGATCTGTTTCGATATCTTGTGTAAATCCCGCGATAGTCAATTCACCAAGGGCATTACTAACAATACTATTCCCCCGATCATATCCTGCACCTCCAAAGGTTCGATTCCATTCGACCATACCTTGGAAATCGGTTTTTACTACCCACATTCCTTCCCTTGCATTTCCATAACTTTGTGTGAGTCCGGTAAAAGCTATTCCTTGATCCGCTACCAAGGACATTGAATAGAACCACTCGTCCTCTAATCCCCCGTATTCACGGTACCATTGTAATATACCGTTTCCATCAAGACAAATTGCGAGGCCATCTAAAGGATTTGTGGGTCGGTAATGCCAAGCCCACCCACATATAACTAAATTTCCGGTTGGTAATTCCATTATTGCGTGGGCTTCTTGTTGTTCAGTGAACTTTAGAATCCGTTCCCATATTAGATTCCCATCAGGGTCTGTTCGAAATACGAAGGCATAAGAGGATCCATTATCAATAACTCCTGCTACAGCTAAATCATTATTCTGGCACTCAATCACTGATTGTCCCCTACCGCGGTAATTGCCACCATACAAACGTTCCCATTCAATATTGCCATCAGAATCTATTTTGGTCATCCAAACATGCTCATCTCCAAGACCTGCTGTTGATTCTATTTTGTATCCAGTTACTACAAATCCACCCAATCGACTTTCAATAATAGAGTGTGCCTCTCGTGACTCGTGACTATTAAAGAATTGATTCCAGATTTGATCATTTTCACGCTTAAGATAGATTCCAGAAAGCGTTTGAATGCTGTGTGTATGAATAGAAGTAAGAGTCGAAGGTGGAAAAAACCACAAAGGAATGTTTATCGAAAAGAGTAACAAAATTAAAAGCAGCCCATCGATTCTCTGCAATCGACGTAAACCTCGTTATGAAATCTTTGAAGAAAATTTGACTACTATAGATTAAAAATCATTTTGCTAGGTGACTATCATTCTCTTTTCCCCACAATATTGAGCGAAAAAGTGATTTGAATATTTACGCTAACGGCTTTTCGTTGTAGTGGTTAGCTCCGAGCCGAGTGGACCCATTTTAAGGATGGTCTTGACAAAATCAGTAACAATCTCAGATAACCGGGCTCCCTCGGAGGCTGATGTGCTTCCAAAGATTAAGCGGTTGGGATTAATTCCCATTTCTTTTAGTAGAGGTAACATTTTGTTAACACGATTTTTTGCCCTTCTCATTCCTGTACGATAATGGCAGTCGGTTTCATAGCAACCTAAGACTGCTACTCCATCTGCTCCTTGGCTAAAAGCTTCAAGGATGAGTAAAGCATCCAAGCGGTTTGTACATGGCACACGAATCGGAATCATTTGTGGTGGATAGCGAATTCGATTTACGCCGGCTCTATCTGCTGCAGCATAGGCACACCAATTACAGAGAAATCCGATGATAATGGGTTGTAGAGGGTTATCTTGACAGGCCGTTTCAACTGCAGAGAGAAGTTGTTGTCGAGTATATCCTGGTAAATCAAGAGCCCCGGTTGGACAAGCAGCGACACAAGCTCCGCAACCTGTACAAGCTAGCTCATCAATCTTGGGAAATTCAGAGGTTTCAAATGAGATAGCGTTTGCATCACAAGTCTTTTCACATAACAGGCAATTCTCACATAATGCTTCATTTACCACGGGTGCATAGACTTCTAAGTCGATTTTACGTCGATGTAGTAGAGAAGACGCCTGAGCAGCAGCTAGTCCAGCATGTGCTACAGAATCAGCAATATCTTTAGGTCCTTGGGAAGTACCGGCTAGAAATATCCCAGACGAATAAGTTCCAGTTGGATCTAGCTTGGGATGTTTTTCTAAAAAGAAGTTGTTCTCATCCAGTGGAATGTTAAGTAAAGTTGAAAGTTTTAGATTAGAAGGAGCAGGATCAATTCCAACACTCAAAACGACTAAATCGGCGGGGAACTCGATAGGCTCACAGAGTTCGGTATCTTCAGCACGAATAAGAAGCTTCTTGGTTTTGGGATCTTCTTCGATTTCAGCAACCCGTCCTCGAATAAACGTAATCCCATGTTCACGAGCTGCTCGTTCGTAAAGTTCCTCAAACCCTTTTCCAAACGTTCGAATATCAGTGTAGAAAATAAATACTTCAGAATTGGGCTGGGCGAGACGAAGTTGAACCGCTTCTTTGACAGCATAGGTACAACAGACACGACCGCAATAGGGTCGGTTAATCCGGATATCCCGGCTTCCAACACATTGTACAAATGCAATTCGTTTTGGTACATCTCCAGTTGATGGACGAACAATGACACCACGAGAAGGTCCTGCAGGGTCAAGTAACCGTTCCAGTTCTGGTGCAGTGATTACATCCGGATATCGTTCATAACCGTACTCACTTAGATTTTGAGGATTGAAAGGTTCAAAACCCGTTGCAACAACGATTGCACCCACATTGAAGGTATGATCGCGTTCAATATCCTCAAACCGGATGGATTCTTTCTCACAAACACCAACACAGGATTGACAACCAACACAAGCTTCCATGTCGATATGGGGAGCTAATGGTACTGAGCTGGGATAAGGACGAATTATTGCCTGTCGAGAACCCATTCCATAGTTATACTCATTGGGTTCTTCAATCGGGCAGATTTCAAGACACTTGTTGCAACCATTACAAGTTTCCAAGTCAACATACCTAGGTTCTTGATGGATATTGATCTGGTATGCGCCTGGTGTTCCTTTAAGATCTGTGAGTTCACTTAGCGTGAAAACTTTGATTTTCGGATGATTTTCCACTTTTGTCATGAGAGGTCCTAAAATGCACAAACTGCAATCAAGGCTAGGAAAGAGTTTGTCCCATTTAGCCATATGACCTCCTAAAAACCCACTCTTTTCAACAAGAACGACTTCATGACCTGCGTTAGCAAGTTGAAGAGCCGATGTAACACCGGCGGGTCCCCCACCCAGTACAAGTACACGCTTGGTAATTGGTACGCTAACAGAGCTGATGGAAAGTCCATGTTGGGCCATTTCTATTGCTGCATCAATCATAAGACGGGCTTTTGCGGTAGCGGCTTCAGGATTATCCCAATGCACCCAACTACATTGTTCACGGATATTTGCGATTGAAAGATGTCCTCGATTTAGTCCTGCTTCTTCTACGGTTTGGCTCATGAGCTCACCTTGAAGCTGTGGCGAGCAAGCTGCAACCACAACATGACTAACTTTTTTCTTTCGGATTGTATCACGGATTAAATTCAATCCCTGTTCTACACAAAAGTGGGCATCATCAACAACAATAAGATTAGGTTGCTTCTTGTAATGGTTAATCAACGCGTCAACATTGATAATGCTTGCGATATTTGATCCACAGTGACAAATAAATAATGCCGTTTTAGATGGTGATTTTTGTGTAAGTTTACGGCGAGTTTTCTTGGGTTTAGTTATCTTACCTTTTATTTTGGAAGGTTTTGCCACCGCAGTCACCGTTTATCTTCGCCCAGTTTTTAGGCAGCAATATGTGCTTTAACACTTTTTACGTTACTATTTTCGAATTTAATTATAAATTCCACCGCCAATTCGCATAAAGAAGGCCAGAAGAGTGCCTCCAAATCCGAATCCAAGGAGAGCGTCTGGGGCAGCGATACCGAAGAAAATGAAGATCACGATACCGCCCAAAAGCTTTTAGGAAAAAAGACAGAAATTTGTAATTGGTGGTGGGGACGTGACTAGAGACGAGCAGAAATACTCTGATTATGTTAAGGATTTGTCAAAAGTACGTGTGACCATGTTGTCTCTTATTTCAGGGTTTACGTTCACAACTATTATTTTTCTTCTTTATTGGCTTCCAGACCCAACCAGTCTTCTTGCTCAAATAACTCTTCTCTTCTTAACAATTATCTTTAGCTTGCTCTTATTCTTGCTAGTTTGGCAAACGGTAATCGTGATGGGTTTATATGATGTGCGTAATCCACCATCTCGTGAAAAATGGGAATTAACCGTTTTCAATTTGATATTGTTCGTAATTTTCTTTCTTTGGGGTTTAACTCCAACACTGATTTTCTTTCTGTGGAACCTTGTTTATCTTGCACTGGCAGCAGCTATTATGTGGATTCTAATCTTCATTTTTAGTGAACGCGTAGCACGGGCAATGCGTAAACGCTTAGGCTGGTCAATCAGAGAGGGACTAAAAAGCTAAGAGGGTTTACACTGTAGATAACTTAGGAAACCGTTTTCTAATCTAATTATTGAGGCATTGGGTATATTACACCTCATAGTAATAACCGAAGAGATAAAGGGAGAAATCTGAAAACATTACTAATAGGCTGTGTCGAAAGTAGATGGTGGACAAAAAAGTAAACCCAATGCAGTTGTACAAGCTTCTTCCCCAGACGAATTGTAAAAAGTGTGGTATGACTTGTATGGCTTTTGCTACCCGCCTTGCTCTACGTGAAGTGGAATTAAAGGATTGTACGCCCCTTCATGAAGAGGAGCAATACAAAGAACAAAACGCTAAACTCAATGATCTCATCACACCTCTTCTCGATACCGAGGAAACTGGTCTTAAACTCGATGACACAAAATGCACTGGATGTGGCAATTGTGTAGTCGTCTGTCCTGTGGATGCCTCCGCGGAACCAGATACCGCTTCAGGAAAGGCAGCTCGTTCAAATGACACTGTCTTTCGCGTCGAGGATGGTCGGGTGAAAATCACTAATCTAGAAAAATGTCGACGGTTTCCCCCAGAACGAATGAATTGTCGCGTCTGTGAACAAGGATGCTATATTAACGCCATTGAAATATGGTAGCCATTGATCTCACCTTTAATTGAAGTGAATAAAACATGCAAGATACGGTTTGCTGTGGTTGCTCAGTGGTCTGCGATGATGTAGCAGTATCAAAGAAAAAAACAGAGCTACAATCGTTAGGACTCTGTCGACTCGGTCACGAATACTGTAATGCCATCTTCAGTAGCAAACGTCTTACAAAACCCCTACAGAAAAATAGCAATGATAACCAAAACCCAATCACGTTTAAAGCGGCTCTTCAACAATCCATTAGTCTCCTTTTAGAAAGCAAAAAACCGCTATTCTTGGGCTGGTCAAATAGTACAACAGAGGCTATCAAGAATGGATTGAAGCTAGCCCAACACACAAAAGGAGTCTTTGATAGTACAGCAAGCTTTGAGTACGGACAACTATACGACGCAAAACTCCAAGGGGGTGAAGCCAGACAACTTCAGTTAGAGGAGGTCCGCGACTTTGCAGACCACATTGTTTATTGGGGAGTCAATCCCGCAGAAAGCCACCACCGACACGCCAGCCGATATACTGTTTTTCCAATGGGAAAGAATATTCCCGAAGGTCGTGAAAGCCGTGTTGTATCAGTAATAGATATCCGAGAAACCGAATCAATGCGGCTTGCGAACCATCAGCTCATACTATCACCAAATACTGGAGATGTGGAATTCCTTCAATTTTTAATAGCCGAACTCGAAGGGACCCAAGAGCACTTGCCTGAAAATGTGGCTGGCGTTCCTACAATTGAATTTCTTAGCTTTTCCAAACAGCTTCAGGAAGCAGATAATGTTGCCCTATTTTATGGAAATGGCCTATTACATGCATCTCATTCTTCCAAAAGCCTACCATTGATCGCTGAAGTGAGAAGACTTCTCACCCGCGATCAGCACCAATGTTGGACTTTACCAATGATAGCGTATTGTAATACAATTGGTGCTGTGAGAGCTAGTCTTGAAGCCCATAAGCTTCCATTTTCTATTGATTTCAGTTCAACACCTATCAAACCCGTTAACTCAATCGAAAAGAGCATCACTGATTCTGAATTTGACTGTGCACTCATTGCTGGTTGGGATGCGTTAAGCTTCTTGCCCGGACCTGTGGCAAAAGCACTTTCTGAAATCCCAATAATTGCGCTATCTACGCATCCTACTCTAACCACGCAAAAATCTTCAATAGTTTTTCCTGTTGCCCTCACAGGCGCAGAGACTAATGGAACAGTCTATCGGATGGATGGCACAGCAGTAGCATTGAAACCTTTCAACGACCCCCTGAAGGGAATTTTCACCGAGGAAGAACTAATTGACCAGTTCTTGACAAATCTCGGTTAATCCGATTTTTCGATAAATGACAATCCTTTAAGCAATATGACCAGTTACTACGAATAGCGGTGCCAACCATGAAAGTAGCAGTTGCGGGAAAAGGAGGGGTTGGAAAAACACTCGTCGCAGGAACACTTGCACGATTTCTGGGACGAAAAGATATACAAGTCCTAGCCGTCGATGCCGACCCTACTCCAACGCTAGCATCAACATTGGGAATTCCGCCTGAGATTGCCGAACAAATCGTTCCCCTAACCGAAAACGATGAGCTCATAGAAGAACGAACAGGCATGAACAAACAGACTTTTGGTGGGATGTTCAAACTCAATCCACATGTATCCGACCTTGCGAAGAAATACGGAGTCCCTGGACCCGATAATGTCACGCTTTTAGTTGCCGGAACAGTCACGATTGGTGGAACAGGCTGTATGTGTCCTGCGGGTGCACTTCTCAAAGCGCTCATACGACACCTCATTGTCGGAAGTGATGAAGCATTTGTCATGGACCTGGAAGCAGGAATTGAAAATCTTGGTAGAGGAACAACACGTGGGATGGATGCCCTCATCACCGTTGTAGAATCAGGACAGACTTCAATTTCCACTGTTGCTCGAATTAAGAAGCTTGCTTCAGATATCGGCGTTGATACAATCTTTGCGGTTGGAAACAAAATCATAGATGAAATCGATGAAAATGCTATTCGGACGACTTTAGAAGAATTGGAAATACCACTGTTAACGGTTATTCCCTTTGACAAAGCAATTCGAAACGCAAATCTGGAAGGTAAAGCGCCCATAGATTATGCTCCAAATTCAGCGGCTATTCAAGCCATCAAAAAACTCATCCCAGAACTCCAAAACCGGCTTAATCATCGCTTTAAGTGAAAAGCTATGCCAATTATCGCCTGGGTCAACTTCCTTATTCTCCATGTTGTTACGATTCTTTGTTGGTGGTTTTATATCCGCAGCGTCCAGCCCTATAGTAGAGCCATGAAATTTGGTCCCATTGCTTGGAAAATAGCAAAACGTGATCGGTTCATCACAGGGATTCTTATGATCGTCATCGTTGTTAACATGCTACTCTGGCTCTGGTTACCCATTCCAGGACTTGCATGGTTTGTGAGCTTAAACTGGCTCTTCAGTATTCTAATCGGTGTTGTCCTTGCCTGTGTTTTTACACCAATTTGGATCAAAGGTATAAAGGATGCAGGTCGTGAAACCATGGAACCCTCTGAGTCAACCCAGATGTATGGAGGAATTTACAATTACATACGTCATCCACAAATGTTGGGTGAGATGCCTTGGTTTGTCATTATCGCTTTATTTCTTAACTCCCTTTTACTTGTGATTTGGTCCATTCTCATGATTCTTATCACAAGCCCAATCATCATCTATTACGAAGAAAAGGATTTAGTAGAACGATTCGGTGACGATTATAGGGAATATCAACACCGAACAGGGGCCGTATTCCCAAAGCTTAGAAATTCGAAAGACTGAGGGATTTCATTGCTACCCAAAGCTTTTCGTAACACTTCACGTTAATGTTATGGTGGTGAGCTTTTTGCAGGCCATAACCAATGCAACAATTTTATGTCCTGTACAGGGTCGAATAAAAAAAGGAACACTTCTTTTTAATCGTGGAAAAATCGTAGGTGTGGGTAAATCCATTCCAATACCAAGCAAAACCAAGATTATCGATGTTGATGGACAATATGTAGTTCCCGGATTTGTTGAAGCCCATGCCCATCATGGATTGTTTGATGGAACAATTGGACCGATGGGTCAAGATGGCAATGAAATGACTACACCGATTACACCAGAAATGCGAGGAAAAGATGGTTTTTATCCGTTTGAAGGATCCCTTAAGGAGATTCTGAAAGGCGGTGTAACCACCGTAAATACGGGTCCAGGGTCAGGGAATGTCATTTCGGGAGAAGCGTTTGTTTTCAAACCCATTCCTGAAACAATTATCGAAAACATGATCGTCTTGTCTCCATCAGGTTTGAAAATCGCATTGGGCGAGAATCCAAAGCGGATTCATGGTCATGAGAATAAACGAATGCCTATGACCCGAATGGGAATTGCTGCATTACTTCGTAAAACCTTCACTGATGGTCAGAATTATTTGGATGAATGGAAAGCCTTTGGTGCCAAGGCTAAGGAAGCTAAAGAGAAAGGTGAAGCCATTCCTAAACCACCTAAACGGGATATCGGGTTTGAAACCATTGCAATGGTTCTTAAACGTGAAATCCCAGTTCACGCCCATTGTCACCGAGCCGATGACATTGCGACCATCATTCGTATTGTTGAAGAGTTCAATTTGCGATTAGTCCTCATCCATTGCACGGAAGGGCACAAGATAACGAAATTCCTTGCCAAAAAACAATATCCCGCAGTAATTGGACCTACAATGATTTGGTCAGGAAAACCTGAGGTCAGGGAGAAAGGATTCAAGACTGCTGTAATCCTCAATGATGCAGGTGTTAAAGTAGCCCTTCAAACAGATTCACTTACCCCCGCGCTTTATTTCCCCCTACTTCCAATGCATGCAATTAAGGAGGGAATGAGCCGTGACGATGCACTTAAATGTGTCACCATTAACCCCGCAGAGATTTTGAATCTCCAAAACCGAATTGGGTCCTTTGAACCCGGAAAAGATGCAGACATTGTTATTTGGTCAGGTCATCCCTTTGAATTCTACAGTCAAGTCACCGAAGCCTATATCAACGGCAAGAAAGTGCCAATCGAATAAATTCATGAATCAAAGTGAAGGATTCGGAAAGAATATAGCAATTTTTTCTTGCTTAACCAAGGCGATAGAACTTGTCTCGAGCACATAAATCTACAATTGCCATCATTGCATTGCTTCTTTTGGCATTTGTTGCTCACTTAGGATTATCATTCAAACACAACAAATGTGTTAATACTCCAATGACATAAGATTTTTGGAATCCAACATGGTAAGTTACGATATTTTCTAGTTCCAACGTTTTTTTCCAAACCGCAAACTAACAAGACTAGTTACTGAAATTGCAATGACTAATAACAGGAACATGAAAATAAAGACCAGCATAGTAAAACCCGTTGGGAGAGCCATAGCGAGAAATCTGTTCCCAATAGTTCGTTTCAAATGATATTCTCCATTATTTCTGAATTGATGCTCATCTGTGGCAAACTGATAATTTGTAAGAACTCCATCAGGAGCATATGAAATTGCGAACGAAAATGCAATAGTGTCATTTTGAGAATAGCGATCTGTGTTAACAACAATAGTGGCTTGAAATTGCCCATTATTGGGATTATTAAAGGAACAGAGAGAGTGATTTACAGTGGGATTTGCAATTATCGCAGAAACCGAATTACTCCAGCTTTCATTATGTGCTTCCCAACTGTTATTGAGAAAAAAGAAGTTGCAAGGTGTAAGATATGAAAGTCTAGGAGAAATATTAAAGCTTGTAGAATCAGATCGATTATCATCATCCCAATCATATGAATTTAGTTTAAAAGAGAAAATGTTATTCATGGGTATAACAGAGTGATTCAAATCACGAAAACCCAAACTGACATGGAAACCTTTGAAGTTTGTTATCAATACACCGCCAGACGATGTTTGATAGATTGTTATTTGGAAGTTTGTGGTAGCTATGGAACTGAATTCCTCCTCGTCGTCCTCTTGGATGACATCCTCTAACCTGCTCTCATAGTAATAAGTAAAGGAATCATATGTAGGGAGATTTGTCTGTTGAATACTAAGGGATAATATAATTGTAAATAGCAAAAATCCTATCCATGTTTTCCAGCGATTCAACTGAAAACATCCTCCAAGAGATCCCTTCCAGATTGGAATTAATTATGATATTGCATTTTATCCTTTCTATTTTTACATTACATCCTAATCCTAACATAAGAGATTCAATTCAAATCAAAAAAGAAGAAAAAAGTGGGGAGAGGCTGACTAGTTGATCTTGACATCAACTGTCTTGATTGCCTCTCGGAATGGAAGTGTTATGTTGAGGAAGCCATCTTTGTATTCCGCTGACGTTTTGTCAACGTCGATGGCATGAGCGAGGTGATAGCAAGTCGAATACTCGACGTCGCCTCGTACACCCGATATGCACAAACTATGTTGGGTGGCCTGGACCTCTACATCTTTCTTCTTCACTCCAGGGAGTTCAGCCTCTACTGTATAGCGCTCTGCGTCATGGGAAACGCAGGTTGCAGGAGTAATTCTAACACTAGGTTCGTCAGGCATGGTAAGTACCTCCAAATAATCATAAATTAGGTTAGCCTAATAATTAAATTAGGTAGTATAAAAATATAATGGTTCGATGAACTCTACAATCTCAATTTAATAGAAATGATCAAGTTATAGAAAATTAACCCTCCAAACATTTGCCTTAATTTATATTCTCGTTGTTGTATTGTCTGAGGGTTGCACTTCTAAGTTAGTTTCATTTCCTTCTTCTTATGAACCAGACAACAATAACTATGACGATGACTATGATGACTGTCGAGGCAATGATGAGCTCCCAGGGCGGTGGTGGCGCTTCACAAGGACTGGTGTCACAAACTTCAACGTTGTCAAGGGCCTGCCCTTCTTCACAAATGAAATAGAAAAATACTGATTGTAAATTGAACCAAATCGTACAAAATTCGAGTAGATTCGTCTAATCTTACAGGAACTATCTAGCATAAAGTTTACAGTCCTATAAATTGAGCTAGACAAACATCAGCTGCAACATTATAATCGTGAAACTTGGCGAAGCATCAAAACTTAAAGGACAAACTGCCACTATTTCACCATCCCTTCACGCTCAAAAAAACGCGCGTAGAACGAAGGATGAATATACATTGACAGAACAAAAACGAGCTCGACTTAAAGCTGATAAGCTTGACACCGGATTTGGGTCCTTTCGAAATGTCGAAGTCACTATCGGTAGGATCATCGATGATGATTGGGACGAACCCATGGGACCCACTCCCATGCCTGATGTTACCACTCTTCGTAGTTGGGATCATAAACTTCTAGCTCGGTACCGACCAGCGTATATGCCAGCATGCCAATTGTGTTGTTTGTGTACGTTTGGGAAATGCGATTTGACAGGCGGAAAGCGGGGAGCTTGTGGACTGGATATTGAAGCGCAGTCAGCACGAATTGTCTTGGCTGCAGCAAATATCGGGTGTGCGGCTCATCTTGCACATTCCCGACATATGGTTGACCACTTGATTCACGAATTCGGGCCTCGCTATGAACTCGCCCAAGGGGAAGGAGTTGAAATTGAAGCCCCACTGAGCCGATTAATAACAGGAATTCGACCCCGAACCTTAGAAGATGCATCAGCAGTACTAGATTATTGTGAAACACAATTAACACACACACTCTCTGCTGTAGCCACAGGCCAAGAAGGCAGTTGGATTGACTTTGAATCCAAGGCCTTCCATACAGGCATGATCGACCTTCTCGGAATGGAAATAGCCGATCTCGCCCAGATATCCACCCTTGGATTTCCAAAAGCAGACCCAGAACCCCCTCTGGTTGAAGCAGGAATCGCTTCAATGGACCCCAAAAAAGCCATGATTTTAGCTATCGGCCATAACGTTGTACCAGCAACTTATATTATGGACTACGCGACCGAAGCAGGTCTTTTTGATAAAATCGACGTAGCAGGAATCTGTTGTACCGCATGGGATATCACTCGATATGAAGCAAAAGCAAAAATCGTGGGTCCCATCTCCTGGCAATTACGATTTGTCCGAGCTGGATTTGCGGATGTCGTTGTCGTTGACGAACAATGTATCCGCGCAGATATCCTCGAACATGCCAAGAAAGTCAATTCCCCAGTAATTGCCACATGCGATAAGTCAGCCATGGGATTACCCGATCGCACTGACGACGACGTGGATGACATCGTAAAAGACCTTGTTTCCGGAAAAACCCCAGGAGTCTATCTCCGAGATTATGAAAAAATCGGTGAAGTCGTCGTCAAAACCGCAATCAAGATGCATCCAAAACGAAAGAAAAAAGGTTCCCTACCGAGCCAAGCCAAAATAAAAGAACTTGCCACAGCTTGTCGGCAGTGTTTTGACTGTGTACGAGCTTGTCCAAATGACCAACCAGTTATGGATGCTGTACTTGCCGCTCAGGAAGGAAATTTCGGACCACTTGCGGATGTATATGATGAATGTATCGGGTGTGCCAGGTGTGAATCGGCTTGCCCTAATGATTATGAGCTCCATAGTTGGATGGTAACAGCCGCAAAAGATCGATGGACCCAAGATTCCTTCATGGTCCGTTCAGGTCGCGGTGCTATTCAAGATACTGAAATTCGGAATGTAGGACAACCCATTGTATTTGGCGAAATCCCTGGGGTGATTGCTCATGTAGGCTGTGCCAATTATCCCGATGGTGGCCGCGCCATCCACGATCATGCAGAAGAATTTGCAAGACGACGATTCATTGTAGTCTTCTCAGGGTGCGCTGCAATGACCGTAGGTGGCATCAAGGATGAAGAAGGCAAATCCATCTATGAGAGACGACCTGGTACTTTTGATGCTGGGAGCGTCATCAATGTGGGTTCCTGCGTTGCAAACTCTCACATTGCAGGAGCAGCGATAAAGATTGCAAGCATCTTTGCAAAACGAAATCTCCGAGGTAATTACGAAGAAATCGCAGACTACATTCACAATCGAGTCGGCGCAGTTGGAATTTCGTGGGGTGCAATGTCACAGAAAGCTGCATCAATCGCAGCCGGATTCTGGCGACTAGGTGTCCCTGTAATAGTCGGGCCCCATGGAACCAAGTATCGACGTATGCTACTAGGTCGCGCAGATAGAGCGGAGGACTGGATGGTGTGGGATGCCCGAACAGGTGATCGCGTACAAGTTGCTCCTGGACCAGAACACCTCTTCTACGCCGTTGAAAACTTTGAGGAGTTGATGGTTCTAACTGCAAAACTTACCATCCGACCTAACGATACCAGCAAAGGGCGAGCCATTAAGCTCAGCCACTACATCGATTTACATGAGACTTACAAAGGCTTCTTCCCCGAGGATGTCCATAGCTACATTCGACGTGAATTTGATATTCCAATTACCCTCAAGGATAAGATCAAAGCTCAGATGAAAGAAAACAAGTGGAAAGAAAAGCCCATACCCGACCCAACATACTTACGACGAATGGTCTATGGCGGCAATGGAGGTGGCAATTAAAATGATGCGCGCTGAACCATGGCAAACTGCGGAAACATGTGGACCAAAGAAAGCGAACTCCATTACTAAAACTGCTGTTGTTGGAGCACTTCTAAAGAAAGCGAAATACCCGCTAATTATTGTGGGAACTCAGGCATTAACAGAGAAAACACGCAAGAAATCAATGATTGACTATTTCATAGAATTATCCAACACTAGGAATATTCCCATTGTTGCAACAGCCAATACTATCAAAGCTTTCAAAGAAAAAGACTTCAATAACGCCTACTCCTTTGGAGCCATGGAAATCATGGGAAGACTGCAAGACCATGACTGGATGGTTGCTCCGAAGAAAGGACCCCATGACCTTGTTATGACCTACGGATACCCATACTACATGGAATGGCTCATGTTATCAGGACTCATCAATTTCTCTCCCCACATTAAAACCATAACTCTCGGTCGTTATTATCAACCCCATGCAACCTGGAGTTTTCCAAATCTCAAAAAACAAAACTGGAATGAGGCACTGAAAGAAATCCTTGTCACTACAGGAGGTGCAAAATAAATGTCGTTTGAAGACCTACCAATCGATGTTGGTGTTGTTCACGAAGGTGAACGTATTCGCAAAGCCGACATGCAAGTTGAACTAGGTGGACCCAAAATCGAAAAGAAGTTCGAACTAGTCCTTTCTAGGAAAATGAACGAGATCGAAGACGGAGAAATTCAAATCATAGGTCCAGATCTAAAGGACCTCGAAGAAGGGGGAAGCCATCCCATTGGTATTCTCATTGAGGTTGCCGGAAAAGAAATTGAACAAGATCTCGAAGGTGTTATTGAGCGACACATCCATGAATATACAAACTTCGTTGAAGGCACTATGCACCTCAATCAACGTTATGACGTTTGGATACGCATTGGGAAAAAATCCTTCCAAAAAGGCTTCAACCGCTTCAAAATCCTTGGACAAGTCTACCAACGCCTGTACAAGTCGGAACTACCAATCATCGAAAAAATTCAAGTCACCTTTTACACTGATGCTTCGAAGATGAACGAAATCTACGATACGGCTATTGCTACTTATAATGCGCGCGATGAGCGTACACGTGGTCTTAAGGACGACGAAGTTGATGTTTTCTATGGGTGTACTCTGTGCCAGTCTTTCAGCCCCACTCATATGTGTGTCATCACTGCACAGCGATATGCGAATTGTGGAGCAATCAGCTGGTTTGACGGTCGTGCAGCTGCTCGAGTCGATCCTAAAGGTCCACTCTTTGCAATAAAAAAGGGCGAAACCATTGATGGAGAAAAGGGTGTTTATGCGGGAGTTAATCAAGCATATAAAGAAAAGACTCTGGGCGCAGTTACAGATGTTGCTTTGTATAGTGCTTTTGAGAATCCACACACCAGTTGTGGGTGTTTCGAGGCAATTGCATTCATCATCCCTGAAGTTGATGGATTGGGTATTGTTCACCGAGACTTCAAAGGAACCGCTGTCAATGGATTGCCATTCTCCACGATGGCTGATTCCACAGCTGGAGGTCGACAAATCCCTGGCTTCCATGGACTAGCAATTGAATATCTGCGGTCACCCAAATTCCTGACTGTTGATGGGGGATGGGAGCGTATTGTTTGGCTTCCAAAGTCAATAAAGGATCGAGTGTATGACTTCATGCCAGAGACCTTAAGGGACATCATTCCGACAGAAAATGATGTGTCAAATATTGATGAGTTGAAAACATACCTCAAGGACCACAATCATCCAATTATCGAGCGCTGGGTTGAAACAGGTGCTGCAGCACGATTGGAAGAAGAAGAACGCAGGGAAGAACTTGTGCCAGCAAGCCAACAGGCGCAACCATTTATAATGCCGGGTCAAATGATGACAACAGTGCCTGCTGCTGGGGGAGCTCCTGGGTTTCAAATCATCTTCAAAAATGCAAAGATCTATGCTGAGAAAGTCATCATCAAACGCTTGGATGAAAAAGACAAAAAATAGTTGAGGCGATGAATAATGTCGCCTGAAAAAAAGAAAGAGAAAAGCGAAATAACATTCTCAACAGATAATCCCGAATTGGGCATTCTAGGCCCACTTGAAGCACTTTTCGGAAAATTTGAAGAACTCGAATTGGAAGAGATGACCATTGATGTCGATGAAATCGAAGTCATTGTGCCTCCAGGTGCAGGTACAGGAATGTCTGATCAAGCCCGACGATTCCTAGCTCAAAATGCCTTTGCGGTTCAACAGTTTGCGCAACAGATGTTATCGGCATTAGGAATCCAGATGCAACTCCCTACTGGTCAATCAACTACACCAGTAATTCCAGCACCCACTCGTCCTACTCAGCTCCTAAAAACCCGTTTTAAAGCCCCCCTAACTGAATATTCAGGACAGATACGTGAAATAACTCTTGGAGCCACGAAAGGTGAAGGGGGTTCACGGAGTAAGACCATTACGATTGGAGGCCATAAGGCCCCTGCATGGAACCTTTTCCAAGCACTACCAAAGCATCCACCTGTTGTAGCGGCCGATGTCTTTGATATGCGTATCAAACTCGCCAAAGCAGTGCGTATGCATTACGAAGATGTCATGGATGACCCAGTGGATTGGGCACGTTTAGTCATCGATAAATTTGGAGCCGATCTCATCACTTACCATATGATAAGTACAGATCCACTCCTAAACGATACTAGCGCAAAGGAAGCGATGAAGGGCTTTGAAAATATTCTCCAAAATGTGAAGGTTCCCATCATTGTTGGAGGTTCTGGAGACCCTACAAAAGACGCAGAGTTACTTGCGTTAGCTGCGGAAGTAGCTGAAGGTGAACGAGTTCTTCTAGCCTCTGCCACAGTTGATATGTGGGAACCCGTGGCGAAAGCTGCGAAAGCCCACGATCAATTAGTTTTGTCGTGGACAAGCATTGATATCAATGAACAAAAAGAACTCAATCGTCGTCTCCTCGACTATATTTCACCTGACCAAATCATCATTGACCCCACAACAGCCGCGCTTGGATATGGTGCTGAATACAGCTTTACCATTATGCAAAGGATGCGCTTAGCGGGAATAATGGGCGACGAGGAACTACAATTCCCCTTAAGTAGTGGAACCACTAATGCCTGGGCAGCCCGCGAAGCTTGGATGAAGAAACCCGAACTCGGACCCCGTGAATTGCGAGGTCCCATTTGGGAAAGTACAACCGCTTTAATGTTTCTTCTTGCAGGGGTTGATGTGTTTATGATGATGCATCCCGCTGCCATCAAAACGGTACATGATCTAATCGCTTGGCTCAGTACTCGAATTGACCGGAAACGTCAGGATTTTGTTGATTGGACTCGCTTAGTACTTCCATCAAATTAGAAGCAGCAGATAGGTAATCATTCCTCAAACCTACGCTCGAGTTTACTTAGAAGATTGTTTTTTTGTAAACTGATACGCTTGCATACCTGCCATGGCACCTTCACCGGCAGCAGTGATAATTTGCATTCCTCCGCACGTACAATCACCAGCCGCAAAAACTCCGTCTAGGTTTGTGGCTTGTTGACGGGTGACTTGGATACATCCTCGTGTATTCACTTCAACTCCTGCTTTTTTCACTAGTGTTGTTAAAGGCACACTGCCAATTGACACAAACACCCCATCTATTAAGAGATTTTGTTCAGAAGTATCATCAAAGCGCTGATAGGTGACTGCAGACACGACTTGGTCGCCTTTAATAGAGAGGAGTTTCCCTAGAATCAAGTCAAGATTCGGTTTTTCTCTTGCCTCATCGACAAATTTTTGACCAGCTTCAAATTCTGGAGTATGAGTGATCAAAGTAACTTGTTTGGCAATATTTGCTAAATAGAAAGCATCTTCAAAGGCTTCACTACCTGACCCAATTACAGCAACTTGTAATCCACGATAGAGAGGACCATCACAGACTGGACAGTATGAAACTCCTCGACCAACAAATTCAGTTTCTCCCGGAATACGCAACTTCTTGCTTTGTGTACCTGTTGCAACAATCACAGCATGTGCCCTATAGGTTGCCTCACGGGTTACAACTTTCTTAATTTTTCCCTCAAATTGAAGATCCACAACCTCAGTGCCATATTTGAGTTCCGCTTCAAATTTGTTGGCTTGCTTCACCATTAAGTCGATAAGTTCTGTGCCAGAAATTCCATCAGGAAATCCGGGATAATTCCAGACATGGGGGGCGGTAGCCGCACGACCTCCATACATTTTCCCTTCTAATAGAAGAGTTTTTTTTCCCATCCGCGCGGTGTAAATAGCAGCAGTTAATCCAGCTGGTCCACCACCAATAATGATGATGTCATAAATCTTATCACTCATGGTAAATCCCTTGAATTGGAACACAAAGGGGAATATCCTCTTTTAATTTCACTTCTTTAACAATAAGAAACCACTTGTTTCAATTTTTTAACAAAATAACAGAAGTATAACGCCCACTAGTAGACTCAACGCGACTCCTGAAAAAAGTGTGGAGGAAGTAGCCTTCCACACGCAATCCTTCCTTTTTATTGGATGAGTTCAGACCACTTTGCAGCGAATTCATCTCGTTTTGGTTTATACACCAAATTGAAAAACCTACTTTGTGAGAGCAGTGTTTCTTCATCAAAGGATTTAACATAGACTATAGCCTCATTCCAAGCCTGATCAAAGGAGCCTCCAAATCGTACTTCTATTTGCCGTCTAAACTCGTCCTCGGTTTGAACTTTCCCACCAATTGTGAAATAAAGAGGTTCCTTTTCTTTTTTTGACTTGAAGGCAACTTCGCTGCCCAAATGATACGCTTCATGTGTTTCAGTTATTGGTTGTTTTTTGACTTCGCTTCGCGACCGTTTCACAGGTTTTTGTCCTTTAAACCCTCTCTTAGCTGCAGCATAAAAAATTGCCCGGTTCAAGCCCCAGCTCTTTGCAGAAGGAACTTCCAATCCTAGTAGATGAGCCCGCACCGCTTGTAGGATAGCCATGACTTGGAATCTACCCACTGCCATATCAACACCTGAAGTACCATAGAACATAGGTCCCCTTAGCTTTACTTATTTGCAAACATAGAAGTCTTCGAAAAACAAATAGTTACTGCCCTAGGACTAGACTTGAAAGATTTGTTTGGATGTGAAATCTTGTTTCGATACCGCGCTCTCTTTCATCTGGATGAAAGAAGCATCTTTCGTTTAAAATTGATGTTAAGTAATATCCGAAATCTATTCTTTGATCTGGCGATGAGGAGGTCGACGTAGAATGTGTGGTAAACGGAGCCGGAGTAAAGCTCTTTCACACAAAGACGCCTTTTGAGCTTGAGGTAATTGAAACACTGGTGAGACGTGGTGTGCATTTTATGATTTGAGAGAACTCGTTGGCAGAAAATTGTTTGAGCATTGATTCAATTATCGATGTTGTTGATTTTGGTTTCTGGTGTAGGTGAACTTTTAAAAAATAAAAGGAAGGGTGGATGTACATCAAATCCTGATCTCTTAGAAACAACGGTATTGTATGACTGTTATTTCTTTAGTGTGAGTGGTTTTCCACAGCATTCAAAGGTGCAGGGAGCTTCACAGCCACAGGCACCCTCAGTTGTTTCGCATTCAGTGCATTCGGTGATAATCTGAAGTTCTATTCCACAATCATCGCATGTGAAGATTTGACCTTTTTTCATATCATGACAATGAATTTCCATGTTACTTTCACCCAATGGATTGGTGTTTTATTATCTCTTGGTGTTCTTTCATAAATCTTTACGAATTGCGATGATTTGTTGCTAGTTTCTTGGATGAATGGAGTTGAGAAGAGGATTATCCAAGGAGAGAGACATAAAAGAATTAAATGACAACAGCTTTCTCCACGGTGGTTAACCATTGTCCCTTCTCATTGAAGAGTTTCGCTCCCTTCCTAAGAAGCCCCTGAAGTGGTTTCTGAGCGCCACATCGTCGACAGACCTCCATCACACCTTCGATAGGGCCTTCTGGATCATTGTTGAGCCTCGCGTACATGGACACGAAATCATGTCTACCAGGTAAACATCTTGCCATGGAATCACATGCTTTGTGGATAAGCCATTATGGATATTGTGGAGGGCGTTATGAACCATTTGGAAAGGTTCGTCGCCAAGGGTTCCGAGGAATCTTGGGAAGTTATCCCCTAACAACGTATATTTATCATCTAGCTTCTTATCAGTATCCATTGTGGGAATCAGAGGGTCTACTTAGATGAGTATAATTCATCGACGGCTTTTATTGCCGCTTCGATCTCTTTTGAGATAGCTTCGACAAGTAAAGGGTTTTGTTCACCGGTTTGTTCGGATTCATCTGTTTGTTCACCTTTTTGATTTGAATGGAGGTTTCCATCGCAAGCTAAAATGGATCCAGCTTGAAACCCGCGGGTTTGAGCAAATACGAAAAGAAGTGAGGATTCCATTTCAACACATTGAACTCGAGCCCGAGTCCATCGGGCGAGCATATCCGTCTCCCGTTGGTCGTAGTAGATATCCGTCGACCAGACTATCCCTGTATAAATTCGATTGGAAGGGAAAATATCCCAGATGGCGGTTAATAAAGCCGAATAGATTTCTGGTGTAGCAACTGCGGGATATGACATCGGAGCATAATTTTGACTAGTGAGCTCATCTCTTACTGCTCCTGTTGCAACAACAATGTCACCCGTTTTGACTTTCGGATTTACTCCGCCACAGGAGCCAATTCGGATAAAAACTTGAGCGCCGAGATTCGCTAATTCTTCTGTCACGATATGTGTCGATGGTGTACCCATTCCAGAAGTAGCAACTGTTACTTCTACTCCTTTCGGCGTGAAAGCACGATATGAAACTAGGCCACGATAGCTACCAATTTCTTCAGCATCTTTCATTTTAGCAGCAATTTTTGGAATCCGATCTGGGTTCCCAGCGATAAATACAACTTTTGCAACGTCACCTTCGCCTAACCGAATATGAGGTTGTACACGTTTCTTCAAGGATTCATCACCATTTCTATGTTGGCGATTGTGTTCCTCATAACCTTTGCTCTACCAAAAACTGAATCACTCACATGGCTTTTATCGGATTTGAAAAGCAACGACTTCGCCAGTCGCCGTCTCAACACCTTCTGAATACAATGAACAAGTAACAGTAATCTTACTTCCTTTGATTTCCGTAATCCGTGCACGAAGAGTAACAGGCTTGTTCACTGATGTTGGTTTAGTGTGTTTCACCGAAAGGGAACCGGTAACGTAATTTTTAGTTGGTTCTGAGTAAAAATCACGTCCTTCGGCTTTGTATGCCGCAGGATTTGCAGTATTCGTTGAGTGACAATCGATTAGTGAGGCAATTTTTTTCCGCAGAGAACACCAGGAAACGCTAAATGATATGGTTTGGGTTCCCAATGTGCAACCGTTTGATCGTCTTCCCAATAGCTTTTCACCTGCAACCCATAATCGTTATTTTTTCCACACCCCTAAAAAACAGTCCCCAATTCTGGCCACTGATCTTGAATTGCTTTGCGGGTCATTGAAAATTCACCCAATATTGTGAAATGTACGCAACTTTTGTCATTAATAGATTGCCTGGTTACTAAACTTGGCATTTTGGACAAATGTAGCTGGTTGTACTTCCTACTCTAAGTTCTTCAATTCGCGTGTTACAATTGGGACAAGCTTGGTTAGTTTTGTAGGCAATATGAGGCCATCCGGGTTGTTTACCCCATTGACCACGATTTCCCCAAACATCTTGCTCTCCAGGTCCCGGTCCATAGCGTATTCCCTCTCGGAGTACATGCTGAATTGCATTATGTAATTTGTCAATATCTTTAGCTTGAAGTGTATTTGATTTTCGATTCGGATGGAGCCGGGCATGCCAGAGAATATCTTGGACATACACATTACCAATACCAGCAATGAACCTTTGATCTAATAAGTAGCTCTTGATACGGCCTCGTTTTTCGTGTAACATAGATGTCAGTTTTTCTTTTGTAAATTCATCGCTTAGAGGTTCAATACCTAGTGTACCAATCTGTGGGTGCTTAACAAGTTCACCTGATTTCAGAAGGTGAATATGACCAAACCACCAAAAGTGAACCCAGAGTTGACTTCCATCATCGAATGAGAATACGGCTCGTTCCCGTTTCAAATCAGGAACTTCAGGTGGCCAATGGATGCGTAATTCACCACCCATCCCCAAATTAAAAGCAAGAATAGAACCATTATCAAGATCACTGAGTACCCACTTTCCCCGTTGACGAAACTTTGTAAAGATTCTCCCTTTCATATTCGTTCTAAATACTGAAAGCGTCCGATTCAGAACCTTAGGTTGATAAATCATTGCGTTGAAGAGCTTCGTTCCGCTAAGTGCTTGGTTCAGACTTTCAGCTAAAATAACTATATCAGGGAGTTCAGGCATGCATTACACCTCTGAAACCTAGGCTAACATAATACATTTTCTTTGTGATAAGAAATGTTCAGGAAAAATTGGGTGGCGGGGGGGCGGAGACTAGAAGAATCGCCAACAGCTGGGTGGCATGTGATCCCGCCAATGCGACCATCCTTCCAAACTTCTCAAGCGTCTCCGCCCTAAAGAGAAGCAGACAGGGTTATGGAGGGGAGGGCTAAATGGGTTCCCATTTCGGCAAGTTAAATAGTCGGATTGATTTTGCACAGAAAGTCTCTCACACACTTATTGAATTTTTCAGGCTGTTCAAGCATTACCATATGCCCCGCCGATTGGATTTGAACCAGCTCCGCTAAGGGGATATTAGTTGCTAGGTATTTTGACCATTTCAAAGGTGTAAGACGATCCTCTTCACCAACGATGACCAAAGTTGGAAATGAGATTTGGTGTAGACGAGCCCGTACATCAAAATTATTACATGCGAAAAAATCTGCATAACCTACCGGTTGTGGACACAGTAAACACTCATCTTTGATTTGACTTACAAGCTCTGGATCAGCAGATGATGCAAAGGCTAATTGCCCAAATGCCAACTCAATTCCTTCTTGATAGTTAGTACGCAACCCTTCCAAGATTGTGGGAAGGACACCGAGTTTTGCTCCTGTTCCAACAAGAATGAGTCCACCCAATAAGTTGGGATAATCAAGCGCTAGTTGAAGCGAGATAGCTCCTCCAAGAGAGTGCCCCATAATTGTTGGTTTATCCAGTGTTTGTTCTTGGAGTATTTGAGCAATGATGAAAGTGAAATTTTCAATCGTGGTCAATCTTTCCAAAGGCTCAGATTCTCCATGACCTGGTAAATCAATGAGTATAAGTTGAAATTCCTCTGCGAGTGGTAGTTGCTGGTTCCATAAACGGCGATTACCAAGAGACCCATGGATCAGGACTAGCGGAGACCCCTGCCCTTCAACCTGGTAAAAGATACGTTTCCCCTCTACGATGTGAAAAGGCATAACAAATCATACCAGAAGGTTAGGATGAATATTTAAGAAATATCTTCGTTATTAGATACCAGTTAGCAACAACATACCCCTATATAATAATATAATTATTTAAAGAAAAGGAAATATATATAAATGTGGTATTTGAATTTTAAATATGGCGACAGGAACCACCCGAAACATAGTAAGGCTTAATCGTTTCATTTCCTGAGCTTTGCT
>JABAOF010001500.1_pt3 | contig 38300 bp, 29 predicted proteins | sample 7062171 | NCBI WGS metagenome assembly JABAOF01 (sample SAMN14538628, study PRJNA623070) | marine sediment metagenome | biome: marine biome [ENVO:00000428]; feature: marine pelagic biome [ENVO:01000023]; material: deep marine sediment [ENVO:00002113] | place: India: Gulf of Khambhat ...
GTCGAAGTGCTTGTCGAAGGCCGCAGCGCACCCGGCGCTCCCGCGTGGTGGTGGATATTGCTCCCCGGCGGGGGTAACTGCTGGGTCTCCGACTCTGTGGTGGAAGTGACAGGTCCAGCGGAAGAACTGCCGGTTATCGCGGCACCCCCACCGCCGCCCGAGGCGCCTTCCGGGTTGGGAATTGTGGAGCGAGTCTGCAATGCCAAGCTCTACCGCCTGACCCTGACGTGGTCGGATGTGTCCAACGAGAACGGATACCGTGTGTATCGTGACGGCTCCTCGCTGGCGACATTAGGCGCCAACATCACGAGCTATCAGGACGATCCTCCCTTCGGCGGTCCGTATACCTACGCCGTGGAGGCCTACAACAACAGTGGGACCTCCGCCCGTGTAGCGGTCACCGATCCGGGCTGCAATCCATCGAACTGACCTGCAATCTGTCGCAGCGTATCTCTTCCCGCGTGTCAAGAACTCGCGGGAAGTTTTTTTATCCCTTTCGAGCACACTTTGCCTCCGGGAAGCTTTTTCGTAGGAAGAAGTGCCAGCGCGCACAATGACACTTGTCACGTGATTTGCACCAATGTGAGAAATAATATAAGGCCAGCCTAATATGCATACGTAAGGCATTCCTTGATCTCAACCTCATCGCTAGGGGCTGGGTCCAAGATTGCCTGGGAGTCGCAAGGTGGTTCAACAAAAGCATTTCGGTGAAAGCGCAGAGATGTATCTAAAGTCCATCGCTGAGCTGTCCGCGGAGCGCCGGCCCGTGCCGGTCACCAGTATCGCCGGACGGCTTGGGATCGCGACCGTGTCTGCGAGTGAGATGATCCATCGTTTGCAAGATCGTGGATTGGTCGAGCACACACCCTACAAAGGAGTTCATCTCACGCAAGAGGGTACGCGCAGGGCCAACATCGTCATTCGACGTCATCGTCTCTGGGAGTGTTTGCTCGTCGACAAGCTTGAGATCCCGTGGGAGCGTGTGCACGAGTACGCCTGCCGTCTGGAGCACGCCACCGATGAAGAGGTGATCGATGCGTTGGGGATTTACTTGGATCAACCCAAGACCTGCCCGCATGGAAACCCGATCCCCTCGCCTGAGGGCGAGATGCCCCCAATGGAGGGCGTCTCACTTGTAGATCTCACAGCGGGTGAGGCTGGGAAGGTCTTACGTATCCTACCGGAAGATGATTACGACATTCTGTGTGGGTATTTGGCGGCGCGCGGTATCAAGCCCGGGGTGACAGTCGCTGTGGAGGAGATCGCGCCGTTCGAGGGGCCGATATCCGTGCGTTTGGGGGAGGAAATCCATGCCTTGGGGCGCAGGATTGCAGCGCATGTCGTGGTTGAAAAAAGGGTGCCCGTCTGAGGCACGCGCGCGGAGAGGGGCATTTGAGTCACGATCGTACGACGCCGCTGGATAGGATCGAGGAGGGGGAGACTGTCGAGTTGGTCGGCTTCCGCGCCAACGGACCTTCGAGTTTGCGATTGGCGGAATTGGGGCTCAATCCGCACACGAAGATCACGGTGTTGAAGTCAGCGCACGGCCAACCCTTGATCATCTGTGTGCGTGGTAGCCGCTTGGCGATCGATCGCCAAACAGCGCATCAGATCCGCGTTCGACCGGTGAGCGCAAGGCCGCAACATGTAATTCACGAGCGGCCGCAGCGGGGCAGGGTAGCACGTGGCCGACGGCGTCGCAGATTTAAAGATATGTTGCGGACAGCATTCTTGGGCCGCTCTGGGAGCGGAGGACTTGGCAGGCGCGTGGGTCGTGGGGAAAAGAATGCCTCTGATTGAGAGAACGTGGAGACGAACCCATGGCGGAGCTTAGGGTTGCACTGGCGGGCAACCCCAATGCCGGGAAAACCACCGTGTTCAACGCACTTACTGGGTCGAGACAGCATGTCGGCAACTGGCCGGGAAAGACCGTCGAGTGCAAATCTGGTTCCTTCCGCCATCGTGGTCATGAGGTTGAGGTGATCGACCTTCCCGGCACGTACAGCCTGACGGCATACTCGACTGAAGAGGTCATCGCCCGGGATTTCATCCTTTGGGATGAACCGGAGGCCGTCGTTGTGGTCGTGGATGCTTGCAATCTGGAGCGCAACCTCTATCTCGTCGTGCAGATCCTGGAGTTACAAGCTAGATTGATTTTGGCCGTCAACATGATCGATAGAGCAGAAGCGCTCGGTTATCAGGTTGACGTCGATGCGCTTTCTGCGCATTTGGGCGGTGCGCCCGTTGTCCCCATGGTCGCCACTCGAGATGAAGGGCTTGAAGGGCTCAAGGACGCCATCGCGAATGTCGCCGTGGAGCGTGCGCGTACCATCGAGCTGGAGCAGATCTAATCTTGGTCTTCCCGAACCAGCATAACCAATTTAAGATCGACTACGGTGAGAAGATCGAGGCGGAGCTCTCGCGCATCACGGACGCCATCCTACAACAGCCCGAGATTGCCGCGGTCTTCGATGCGCGCTGGCTGGCGATTAAACTGCTTGAAGGAGAGAAGGACCTCACAGAGAGGGTGAGAGCCACGCATGGGGGTCTAGAAGTGCTGCGCCAAGCGCAGGCGAGCGCGCAACGTCTGGCGCTGACAGCACCGGATGGCGTGGAGATTGCCATCGCGGATCGGCGCTACACTTTCGTGAGCCGAGTCGTCGCTGACGTGCTCTCGAAACCACCGGAACCACCGGTCACGCTCTCTGAGCGCGTCGACCGGGTTGTGACCCATCCCTGGCTGAGCGTCCCGATTTTTTTCCTCGTCATGTACCTGGTCTTCAATCTGGTCGTGAATGTCTCCGCTCCCTACCTGGATTGGATCGATGCGGTGTTCGGCGGTCCTATCACGCGCGGGACCGCGTTCTTGTTGAGGCTGCTCAATGCTCCCGCGTGGTTACGCGGGTTGCTTCTCGATGGGGTGATCGTGGGGGTGGGCGGGGTCTTGGTGTTCCTCCCCGGACTTTTTATGCTCTTTCTCTTCATCGGCCTTCTGGAGGACAGCGGTTACCTCGCGCGCGCTGCCGTCGTGATGGATCGCTTCATGAGTTTACTTGGCTTGCATGGCAAGAGCTTCGTACCGTTGGTCCTCGGATTCGGTTGCGCTGTGCCTGCGATCTATGCTACGCGCACCCTGGAGAATCGTCGTGATCGCATCCTGACGGCGATGCTCATTCCGTTGATGTCATGCTCGGCACGCTTGCCGGTTTATGTCGTCTTCGGATTGGCGTTCTTCGGCCGTCGTGCGAACTTGGTTATCTGGGGATTGTACGCACTGGGTATACTCGTTGCCGCGGTCGTTGGCGTCTTATTCTCGCGCACGTTCTTGAAAGGTTGGGGCGCTTCTACTTTCGTGATGGAGTTGCCGCGATACAGTTTTCCCTCCTTGCGTAACCTTTGGATCCAGGTCTCACATCGAACAGGCTCCTTCATCCGTAATGCCGGAACCGTCATCCTGCTGGCTTCCGTGGTGATTTGGGCCTTGCTGAACTTGCCGCTGGGTAGTCCGGATTTGAGCGGAAGCTGGTTTGCCAGGATAAGCGCAACACTTGCACCGATACTTCGACCGGCGGGTTTTGGAAGTTGGGAAACAACGGGTGCGCTCCTATCCGGGTTGGTGGCTAAAGAGGTCGTCGTGTCGACCATGTCGCAAATCTACGTCGGTGAGGAAAGGGGTTTGCCGGCTGAAGCCTCCTTCACATTCGGTGAGGAGTTGGTGGGTATCGGGGGTGGTTTCCTCGAGGCCACCGTCGAGGCCGGGAAAGAATTCCTCGAAGTCTTGACCCCGGGTGTGGCCCTCTTCGATGAGGGAGAAGAAGGGGTGGAGGACACGGCTCTTCGGCGCGCGCTGAAGCGAGAGTTCACGCCACTCTCGGCTTTGGCGTTTCTGGTGTTCGTCTTGCTCTATGTGCCGTGCGTTGCGACACTAGGCACCATTCGCGGCGAATTCGGTTGGAAATGGGCCGCCATCGCCGCACTCTGGCAGTCCGCTGTGGCTTGGGCCATGGCGGTCATCGTGTTCCAGGTAGGCAGACTCCTTGGGTATGCATAGCGATTTTCAAAGGTGCGAGCGAAGCGGGAGGGTCGTGCGGAGGGCGCATGTTGGGTGATATTCTGGATGAATTTGGGCGGACGCGCAACACGTTATATTTTCAGGATGTCTCCAAGCGATTGGGGAAGGAGCCAGCCGTCGTGGAGGGCATGCTAGAGCTCCTGGTTCGGATGGGGAGACTGGTGGAGGTGAATGGCGCGAGGATCTGTGACTCTTGCCCCATGCGTGCCAAGTGCCTGTGCCTCAAATCTTCTCACAGAACTTTTTCCCTCGCCTCCGAAATGACGTTAGACTTTAATGAGAGCGTGGAAGGAAAGACATAGGCCGTCGGCCGCCTATCCACACGGGTCCCTGGACCTGACCACACGCCACCGAATGGAAAAGGTCCTACAGATGAACATGGAGATACAAGAGATCGGGCCTCCCTCCTACGACCCCGGGGTGGTGCTTGGGGATTGGTTTACCCCACGCGGAACGGAGGAACTGGAAGCGTACTTGGCTGCGGAGGTTTGGGGTGGTGTAGGTTCTCCCGTGAGCTGGAAAGTCGCCAGGCTCTCGTCTGCTGCGTACATTTACCGAGAGGTCGAGACGAACTGGGCCGTCGTGGCCAAGTTTTTTGGGGCGAAGACGGGTGCCGGGGCCGGGAAGTATGCCCGCCGTGAGTACGACCAAACCCAAAATGCGCGCCAACTGGGGTTGGACCGCGAGGGGATGAGGGCCGTCGCGCCACTGGCGGTTTGGCGTGGGGTGCTACTATTTGAATATGTGCCGGGACTTACTCTGGAGGATATCATTGCCATTCGCCGAAGTCACCCGGGAACGCTGCTGCCAGCGTTGGAGAAGACGGCTGATATCCTGGCATCGCTGCATAGGTTGAGTGCCAAACCGGATGAGGCTTCCGATTTCGAACGTGCGATTGCGCAGGCGCACAAGTATCTCCGCAACTTGAGCAAATACGGTGTTTTGAAGCGACGACCGTTTCGACGAAGAAATCTCTCACGGCTTATCGATCACTGGGCAGCCAACTCTCGGATGACGACCTACGTCCCGGTCTTTAACCATGGCGACACGACGACAACAAACTTCATCTTTCCACCTGAGGGGGGTATTGTGGCTATCGATTGGGAGCGTGCCAAGGTGACGGATCCCGCCGCCGATGTAGGGCGTTTGTTGGCGGAGGTTTCACATGGCATAACGGATCACGGAGGAAATCTTGAAGAGGTCGCACAAGCGGTCAATGTGTTACAGGCGCGCTATTGTGCTTCCTTGCCTACGCATGAGGCGCGGGGGCCCTTGATGGAGCGAGCCCGATTCCACCAGGCATCGAGTACGCTTCGCATCGCCCGCAATGGATGGTTGTCCCCTGCTTACCGCTTGTCCCTTGTCGAGAGAGCCTCCGGGTTGTTGTCCGACAACTATTAGAACTCCAGCACATTCTGAAGCACCATCATTGTCAGAAAGCCTGTCATGCCCGCGACGGCGCTGGAACGGCGTTGTCTTTCATTGGCTCTGCTCTCGGGGATCATCTCTTCTATCACCAGGAAGATCATCGCGCCTGCGGCGAATCCAAAGGCGTAAGGTAGCAACGGGCGAAAATTGACCACGGCCAGGTAGGCAGGGACGGCGGCAAGAAGCTGGGGCACCCCAGAGAAAATCGCCCATAAAACGCATTTCCAGCCGCTCTCACCCTCGGCGCGCAGTGGTAAGGCGACGGCAGTACCCTCCGGGATGTTGTGTATGGCGATGGCGATCGCTATCAGAATGCCGAGTCTTGCTTCCCCGGAGCCGTAAGCCACGCCCAATGCCAGTCCTTCTGGGAAACTATGGATGAACATGGTGACCAGGACGAGGATGATACGACGCGAGCCGGTGATAGAAACTCCGGGGAGGTTTAATTTGTTGCGTTCCAGTCGCCATGAGGTGTAGATCATCAGCAGTGCGCCGAGCAAGACGCCAGCCGCAACCGGCGTGATGCCTCCGTGGGTGAGACCCGGGATGATCAGATTGAAGACCGAGGCGGAGAGCATCAAACCACCGGCCGCGGCCCAGCCAAGCTGGGCAAACCGATCTGGCAAATGTCGAATAAATACGAAGGGCAGACCGCCCAGCCCGTTTGCCAGTACGGTGAGAGTGGCTGCGATGATGGTCTCGTTGAGCGAGTTCGTCATCCCGCAATACCTTCGTGTTGTGAGAGACTCTCAAAGATCTGCCGATCCTCCGGGTCGAGTCGCTCGAGTAGCTCGAGACCAAGTTGTGCATGCACGCGTTGCGTGAAAAGTTCCATCCAGACGAATTGGCGAGCGATGAGCACCAGGTTGCGATTGCCCGTGATGGTGGCCGTGGCCTCATGGCTGATGTCGGCGATTAGCGCTTCCCGCCGATCGACGACGATCAGCAGCGTTTCGGTCAACTCCTGAAGTTGACTCTCGAGAGGAGGGTGGCGAGCCACTCGTCCGAGGTCCAATTCGCGCTCCCCGGTCAGCAAGGTGCTGATCGCGATGCCGCGCTCGGAGGCCTGCGCGATCTCATCCTGTAGAGCGTCTACGCTCAGGTCAGTCATGACGAGGAATGCTTCTGATTCTGCACCGCGCAGCATCTGTGCGGCGTAGGAAAAAATGGCCTGTTCTCCGCTGATCGACCAGACGTAATTCTCCTTCGCCGAAGAGTAATGGGCTTCCAGCTCTTCGCGCAGGTCTGTTATCAATTGTTGTCGCCGCTCTTCGTAGCGGTCGAGGAGCGTCTGAGGGGGCAGTGGTCGATAAAGGGTCGCGCGTCCCTCGATGGCTTCAAGCACGGCGCCACGGGCGTGTAGGCGGCTCAACGTCTCGTAGACCATCGATCGCGGGACGCCAGAGTTCTTGCTGACCTGGTATCCGGTGGCCGGATAGTCGGAGAGCAGCGCCAAATACACCTTGGCTTCATATTCAGTGAAGCCGATTTCATTCAATCCTGAAAGCAGATCCACGATCCCTCCATGATAGTAGTTAGTAAAATCACTAATAGTTAGTTTACTAACAACTGTCCTGGTTTGTCAAGATTTCTTTATATCCATTCGAGGCGCGTAGAGGCAATTCATGAATTGCCCCTACGCGGATAAGGGATCCCTTAAATGGAAGCGGTAATTGTGGTAAGCTCTAAGGCCGTGGGTGGCAGCATGGAGAGGATCTGGAGTCTGATAAACAAGGGGGCCGATATCTTGCGCCACAGGCTGCGCACGCAGGGCGTGCGCACGACCTTGCTCTGGTTCTTGGTGCGAGGATCGACCTTCGTGACCGGCATCCCCACCATACGCTACACGAGAATCGCGCCGCAAATCTTCGTTGGGCCGCAATATCGCAGGATGGGAAAACGCAAGTTGGAGCGGCATGGCGTGAACGCCAGCTTGAACATGCGCCTCGAGTTCGACGACGCCGCGCATGGATTGGACATGTTGCGCTATTGTCACCTACCCACGGCCGATGATCACCCCCCTAGCCTAGAACAATTAAACACGGGGGCTGCGTTCATCGATCAGGTCGTCAGAGATGGCGGCAAGGTGTATATCCACTGTGCGGGTGGGATCGGACGCGCGCCGATGATGGCCGCTGCCTATTTTGTGAGCCAGGGTCTTGACCTCGAGGAGGCGATTGCGCGCATCCGCAACTCGCGCCCCTTCATCCGTATCATGCCCTCTCAAGTGACGAGACTCAGACAGTTCGAGGATCTTGTCAAGCGTGAGGATAGCGGTTAAGAGAGACGTGAATGTGCAGGACCACAGCGGGGTGAAAATCAATTGAGCGCGATCACGAGGGACGGAGAGCATCAGGAATGTTGACACTTTACTCCTGGAACGTCAACGGCGTTCGCGCTGTGCAGAAAAAGGGATTCCTGGATTGGTTCCGGCACACAACGCCGGATGTGCTCTGTCTCCAGGAAACGAAGGCGCACCCTGACCAACTGGATCTCGAGTTGGTCGCACCCGATGGATACCAGGTGTATTGGGCTTCAGCAGAGCGCAAGGGATATAGCGGGGTGGCGCTGTATACGCGCAGGGAACCGGTTTCGGTTCAGATCGGACTGGGGATTGAGGCTTACGATCGGGAGGGTCGTGCGATCCTCGTGGATTACGATGATTTCCTGCTGGCTACGGTTTACGTTCCCAATGGCGGTAGGGATCATAGCCGGGTGCCTTTCAAGATGGCCTTCAAGGAAGCTCTGCTTGAGGTCTGCAACTGCTTCCGGGAGGAAGGGCGCTCCGTGATTTTTTGCGGCGACGTGAATACAGCGCATCGGGAGATCGACATCGCCCGGCCGAAAGCGAACGAAAATCACACAGGTTTCTTGCCGCTGGAACGAGCCTGGATCGATAAGGTCGTCTCTGAAGGGTACGTTGACACGTTCCGCGCCATGCATCCCAATCGACGCGATGCCTACACCTGGTGGGCCTATTGGGGAAAGGCGCGCGAACGCAATGTCGGTTGGCGGCTTGATTACTTCTTTGTCTCCCCGGACATGCAGGATCGGATTGTTAGGGCTGAAATCCATCCAGAGGTGTACGGCTCCGATCATTGCCCCGTCAGCCTCACGCTGCGATGAGAGGTTAGATCCAGTGCGAGTGAGTAGGCGTTGTCTTGTTCTTGAAGATCCCGTTTCACACATGCGTATCCGGCTGCTCGCCGTCCTGCTTTAGTTAACGACAGAACCCCATAAAATTGACTTTCACGCATTTTGTGCAGAGCCGCCCCGCCGGGGCGGCTCTGCATACGAGCACCGGTTGGACTCTTTACGCTACTCCAACCAATCGTGCTTGGATTTCGGGAAGCAAGTGCGTCACCAAGCGCCGGTTTCCTTCTTGACAGGACGCCTGCGATGGTGTATATTATTTATGCTACCCGATAATGCGGGTAAACCGCATAAGGGGGTATAACGTATAAGGAGGCCGCCATGCCCAAGCCCGAAGCAGACCTGGTTCTCGCACCCAAGACGGCGTTCCTGCGTGTTGCACTCGAACCCGCAATCAACGCCTTGAACAGCCTCGTTATGATCGGCCAGGTCGACAAACTGTCTGGTCTTGGGGATTGGGTGGTCGAGACGGCCGCCGCCCTCGAACCCCATCAACTGCGCGCCCACCAGGTCGTCTTTGAAGGTCTGTACTTCGCGCTCATGCCGGATCGCAGCCACCCCACCTTTCTTGCCTACTTGAATGATCTAGCCGCAACGGACCCCGTGGTCCTGCGGGACAAGATCCTCGACGCTTACCGATATAAAGTCTGTTCTGAAGATCCTGATGCCACGGTGAGGGAGGAAGATTTGGGACCGCTTCTGGAAAGCGAGGATTCCTTCATTACGTTCATCTACGACTGTTTTGGGAGGGAGCACATCGACGAGGATATCGAGCGGGAGGCTTATAGATACCTCATCGATCCGGCGTCGATGCAAGAGCTGATCGTCACCCACATGCGAACGATGTGGGAAGAGTTTCTAATAGATGAGTGGGAGCGTACTTTGCCGACGCTTCAGGAGTCTTCGATGGCCTTCCGTAAGGTCGACTTCTCTTCTATGACCTTGGCCGAAGCGGTGCAATATATCACCGGCCGGGAAATGGAAGAGAAGATCGAGCATTACATGCAGGAGGCGGAACAAGTGGTCTTCGTCCCGTCGGCTCACGCCGGGCCTTACGTCGGTAAATACAAGGGAGATGGGATGTTGTGGTTGGTCTTTGGTGCACGCATGCCGGAGGGATTCCAAACCGGGTCCACAGATCTGCGACGCTCGGACCTGCTTGTGCGTCTCTCCGCCCTGGCCGACGACACCCGTCTGCGCATCCTTACCTTGATTCGGGAAGAGGGGGAGATATGCAGCCAGGAGCTTATCGATCTATTAGGTATGAGCCAGTCGTCGATTTCGCGTCACCTCAGGCAGCTCAGAGCTACAGGTTACCTGCTCGAGCGACGCACAGAACAGGGGAAATGTTTCAGCTTGAACCCAGACCGCATTCAGGAGACGTTACATGCCTTGGATGGTTTCTTTGAAAACGTGTAGCCACCAGGCAGGCATGTGACGATTGCCGAAAGAGAGGATGGAGAACATGACAACAGATTTCGTAACACTGTTTGCAGAAGGCTTGCAGGCGCTTGGCCGACACTACAGATCTCCGATGCAGGAGGCGATTTCCGCAGCAAAGCTGGAGCCACCAGAATGGTACGTGCTCTTCACCGCTTACTGCACGGCCCCGAAACCGATCAGCGCCTCAGAGTTGTCCCGGTTGTCTCCCTATAATGCTGTAAGTTTGCATGAGCAGCGATTGCAAGGTGCGATCGACCATGGCTACTTGATCGCCGAAGACGGTGAAGCTTACCAAATTTCGGAAGAGGGTCGCCGGGCCGCTGTACGACCGATCAAAGAGGCGCAAAAAGCATTGGGGTCGTTGAGTCCACTACCGGAAGAGGAAATGGCTCGTTTGGTTGAACTCTTGCGCAGGCTCGTCGAGGCTGTGATAGAAGCTCCGGAGCCTAGCGAAAAACCGGCTCTTCTTCGCAGCCGTGTCGTGGATCCGGGCGAGGGCGCACAAGCAGCGACGCGCATCGACCAATACCTCACCGATCTAACCTTCTACCGCGACGACGCGCACATCGCCGCATGGAAGCCCTATGAGATCCCCGGGCAGACATGGGAGACCCTCACGCTGATATGGCGCGAGGAGGCGCACACCCTCGATGAGCTTGCGGAGCGACTTGAGGCGCGCGGGCAAACAAAGGAGTCGCTCTCAGTGGCGCTTGAGGATTTGGTCGACCGCGGTTGGATCAGCACCAAGAACGGCGGCTATACAGTGACTGAGCAAGGCAGTACCTTGCGCCAGGAAGCTGAGGAGGCCACCGACCGTTTTTACTACGATCCGTGGTCGGCTCTGAAAAAATCGGAACGCGCGGAGATGGAAGCGTTACTTGTGAAGTTCAAGGAAGCCCTAACTCCACCGGAAGAGGAGGGCGAGGAATAAGGATCCAGGTATCTGGTTCTCGATTCGTGTTGGTGTCGATATCGACCTCAACTTGGAGTGGTTTCGGTGGTTGGATGGGCGTTTGTTGTTGGGGAGAAAGGATTTTGATGATGTTCACGTGGCAAGATGTGTTAGTCGCAGAGCAAAAAAGAGCGGATGCGCTTCGCATGGCGGAGCGAGAGCGCTTGATACGGACTATCTTGCGAGCTAGAGAACCCGAACCTCGCTTCTATCATGGGTTGATGGTGCGCTTTGGGGGGTGGATGGAATCGGTCGGGCAAGGTCTGAAGAAGCGATACACCGTCGTAGTCGAGCCCTCGATACCATCAACTGTCCAAACGAATAAGGGTTGTATTTTGTAGGTTAGTTTCCCGGAAGCTCAAAACTTCCGGGAAACTCTTTATCCCGTTCGATGGACAGCAACCCGGAAGCTTCGAGCTTCCGGGTTGTTATTTAATCCTGTGTGTACTCCAAAAACTTCAATGCTCTCTTCGTTTGTTAGGCATCCCTTGTGTAACCGGATCGAAAGCAACCTGGAAGTTTTGAGCTTCTGTTCTGGGTGTTCTCTGCCTCACACCCTTATTTACTCCCTTTGGGAGGCACCAAAGCCGCTCGCGGTTTTCCAAACCTACGAAAAGTGGTAATTCCCACTGGGAAATCCACTCCCATCCTAAACCTCTATCAAGGGAAAGGGGGCAGGTCTGGCACCCAAGCGTGGCTGTTATGTTAGGCATGCGTATGGAGTTCGCAGGCTCTGCTTGCGCTGAGTCCTGAGCATAGACGAAGGAGCTGGAAGCAGAGCTTCCAGACTCCAAAAGGTGCGACAGAGTGAGCGTAGATTAAGCAGGGTTCGAAGACGTCAGGCCTTCCTACCCAGTTGTTGAACGAATGGAGTCTGCTGATGATGCCTGCGTTTTGTCCTGGGCTCAAACGAAGGGACCGGAAGTTTGAAGCTTCCGGGGTACTGACGTGTATAATTCTCTCATGCCCATCGAAGACGCGCTCGCGCGCCTGCGCCTCGACGTCGAATTCATGAAGAACGTGACCGCCTGGGAGCGGCTCAAGCCGCGCCCAGCCCGTTATGGAGATTTTCCGTCTACCCTCGACCCGCGTTTGATCGCCTCGTTGCGCGCCCGCGACACCGCTCCGCTTTACACCCACCAGGCGGAGGCCGTAGATGCCGCCCTGGAGGGCGAGAACGTGGTGGTGGTCACGGGAACCGCTTCGGGCAAGACGCTGTGCTACAACCTCCCCGTCCTGCAGACATTGCTCAATGAGCCCGAAGCGCGGGCGCTCTATCTCTTCCCCACCAAGGCGCTCTCCCAAGACCAGGCATCCGCCCTCGGGGAATTTCTTGCCGACTTGGGCGCCGTTGATCGTGTTGCCGTGCGCACATACGACGGAGATACCCCGCAGGCGCGTCGCCGTCAGATCCGCGGCGAAGCTCGCATCCTGATTACCAACCCCGACATGCTGCACACCGGCATCCTCCCGCATCACCCGCGCTGGTCGGTGTTGATGGAAAATCTGCGTTGGGTGGTGCTCGATGAGCTGCATGTCTACCGGGGTATTTTCGGCTCCAACGTCGCCAACCTGCTACGCCGCCTCAAACGCCTGTGCCGCTTCTACGGTTCCGAACCTCATTTTGTGCTTACCTCGGCCACCATCGCCAATCCCAAGGAACTGGCTGAACGTCTGATCGAGGCGCCGGTACGCCTGGTGCCGCCCGATCTGGACGGTTCGCCGAGGGCGGAGAAGCACGTGATCCTCTACAACCCGCCAGTCGTTGATCCTAGCTTGGGGATCCGCCGCGCATACACGCTGGAAACCACGCGCATCGCCGAACGCTTTCTACAAGCCGGAGTACAAACGGCAATCTTCGCACGCGCCCGTCGCACGACGGAAGTGTTGCTCGGATATGTCCGCGACGCCTACGACCACCTCGGCGGAGACCCCGCCACGATCCGTGGCTATCGCGGAGGTTACCTGCCATTGGAGCGGCGCGAGATCGAGCGCGGACTTCGCGACGGTACCGTTTTGGGCGTCGTGGCGACCAATGCACTCGAACTCGGTGTGGACATCGGTCAGCTGGGCGCCGCGGTGATCGCCGGATACCCAGGGACCATCGCCAGCCTTTGGCAGCAAGCCGGCCGGGCGGGCCGGCGCAGCGAGACCTCGGTGGCGGTGCTCGTCGCCTCAGCGGCGCCTCTCGATCAATTTGTCGCCGTTCATCCGCGCTTTCTTTTTGAGCGACCGCCTGAGATGGGGTTGATCAATCCCGATAACCTGGCCATCCTCTTGCGGCACCTGCGCTGTGCAACCTTTGAGCTGCCTTTTGATGCCGGGGAAGCTTTCGGCACTTTCGAGGAGGTGGCTGAGTTGTTGGCGTTTTTAGCGCAGGAGGGTGACCTACACCGATCCGGAGAGACCTATCATTGGGTTGCTGACGCCTACCCTGCCGAGGCAGTCTCGCTGCGCGCAGGGGGCGACGACACGATCGTGATCCAGCGCGTGGGTGAGGGACGCCCTGTCGTCATAGGTGAGATCGATCGCCAAGCGGCTCCCATCTTGTTGCACGATGGAGCAGTTTACATCCACGAAGGTAGTACACACTTGGTGGCGAATCTGGATTGGGAGAAGGGTTTTGCCGATGTAGAGCCAGCTGATGTCGACTATTACACAGACGCCTCGGAAACGGCGGATCTGGAGGTCTTGGAAGTGTATGATGCGGACGAGCATACACCCGCCCGTCGTGCGCATGGTTGGGTGCAGGTCACCGCTCAATCGACCTCCTTTCGCAAGGTCAAACGCTACACGCATGAGACGCTGGGTTATGGCACGATCGACTTGCCACCGCGACAATTCGAAACCAGCGCCTACTGGCTGTGGATCAGTCCCGAGACCGTCGCCCAATTGGAAGCACAGGGCGTGCTGTTGGCGCCGACGGACTATGGACCGAGCTGGCCGCAAGCGCGTCAGGCGGCGAAGGCCCGCGACGGTTCTATTTGCCGACAGTGTGGCGCTGCGGAACGCGAGGGCAGAGAGCATGACGTACACCACATCCGCCCTTTTCGCGACTTTGGCTATGCGCCAGGCGAGAATCGCAACGATCGGATGGCCAACCATATTGACAATCTGATCACCCTCTGTGCGGCGTGCCACCATCGAGCAGAGTCAGCGCGTGGCGCACGCAGCGCGCTCGCTGGCTTGAGTTATGCGTTGGGCAACATCGCTCCGCTATACTTGATGTGCGATCCGCGTGATCTCGGCACCCTCACGGAGATCCGCTCGAAGGGCACGAAGAGCCCGACGGTCACGATATACGATCGCATACCGGAGGGCATGGGATTCTCGGAGAGGTTGTATACGCTACATCGCGAGTTGCTTGAAGGCGCACTCGAATTGGTGCGCACGTGTCGCTGCCAGGATGGTTGTCCTGTCTGCGTTGGCCCAGTTGGTCCCGGTGGTGTGGAAGTTAAGCAACTCACGTCACAATTGATCGAGGCCTTATTGGGCTGATTTCCCAAAGCAGGGGTCTTGCTTCGCATGCGGACCAGCACGACACATTATCGTTGATCGTATGCCAGGGGTATAATCTAGCCCTACTAGGTGGGATTTACATCCTACTTTCAAGGATCGTTGCGCATGTCGGATTCGTCCGTCTATCGTCTGGATACACTTTACCAGGTCACACAAGCGCTTGGCACGACCCTCGATCTGGATGCACTGTTGAACGTCGTCATCGACCAGGTGATAGCGGTCACCGGAGCCGAACGCGGGTTCCTCATGCTCGGCGAAGCATCCACAGACATGGCGATCCGTGTTGCACGAGGAATGGATCGGCAAACCATAGAAGCCCCTGAATTTCAAGTCAGCCGAGGGGTCGTCGATCGGGTGGCTACTGAAGGTGAGCCTCTACTCACCAGCGACGCCCAAAGCGATGCCTGGCTATCGGAGCGGGCCAGTGTGTTCGACTTGAAGTTGCGCTCGATCATGTGCACTCCCTTGCAGACGCAGGGCGTGTCGATCGGCCTGGTGTACGTTGACAACCGAATGCACACCGGAATCTTTACCGAAGCTGACCTCGAGTTACTCCAGGCGGTGGCAAACACCGCCGCGGTTGCCATCGAAAACGCGCGGCTACATAAGCTTGCGATCGAGCAGGCACGCATGGAGCAAGAATTGGAGGTCGCACGACAGGTGCAGACCAGTCTCATCCCGCTCGAAGCTCCCAAGGTGCGCGGATTTGAGATTTCTGGCGTCTGGCGAGCAGCGCGTGAGGTAGCCGGAGATTTCTACGATTTCATCCCTCGCGACAACGGCCAGCTGGCGATTGTGATTGGTGACGTCACTGATAAAGGTGTTCCCGCGGCATTTTTCATGGCGTTGGCGCGGACCACCGTGCGCGCCAGTATCGTGGGCGATGTCCCTGGGGCAGCCGGTCTGACGCAATCCAATCGACTGATTTGTGCCGACGCTGCGAGCGGCATGTTCGTCACGCTTTATTACCTTGCCCTTCGACCGGAGACTCCACACGTGACCTGTGTGAGCGCCGGGCACAACCCACCCCTGTGGCTACATGCGAAGTCGGGGGAAATATCAGCGCTCGCAGGGGGTTCGCTCCCGTTCGGAATTGACGCCGATCAAGTCTACGTGGAAGTCAGTGAGACTCTGGAAGTGAACGACTCGATCTTACTCTACACGGATGGCATTATCGACGCCATGAACGAGCGATCCGAGTTCTTCGGCCTAGAACGGCTGATGGAGGCTTTTCGAGATCATCAAGACGCTTCGGTTGAGGAGATGTTGAACGGCGTTCAGGGTGCCGTCGATGCCTTCGCAGGAGACACCCCACCGTTCGATGATCTTACATTAGTGGCGGTGCGCTATGTTGGGTGAGGTAATAAGTGATCGTTACCGTCTGGAGGCCGAGTTGGGTCGGGGAGGCATGGGATTGATTTATCGTGCCCACGATGACTTACTCGATCGTACAGTTGCGGTGAAGGTCCTCAGTAGTCCAAGTTTGGGAACGGAAGGGCGCGCCCGTTTGTTGCGTGAGGCTCAGGCGGCAGCTCAACTCAACCACCCGAACATCGTCACCGTCCACGATGCGGGTGAGGCCACCGCCCCGACTGAGCTAGGGCAGAGTTATCCATTCATTGTGATGGAGTTCGTGGAGGGGCGTTCCCTCCACGAATCCGAGCTGAAAGGCGTGCTGGAGATCCTCAGCGTGGCAAAACAGGTGTGCGAAGCACTCGACCACGCACACGCACACGACATCGTCCACCGTGATCTCAAGCCAGAGAACGTACTCATCGCCGATGACGGTACAGTCAAGTTAACGGACTTTGGCCTGGCGCGCTCGATCGCGTCGCGCGTGACCAAAGAAGGAGGGATCGTCGGGACGGTGTTTTACCTGGCGCCCGAGCAAGCGTTGGGGCAGCCGTTAGACGGACGTGCCGATCTGTATGCGCTTGGTGTGATGCTTTACGAACTGACGACGGGGAATCTGCCCTTCATGGCCGACGATCCTTTGGCAGTCGTCTCGCAGCACCTGCATGCGCCCCTCGTCCCTCCCAGTACCTACAATCCTGAGATCCCCGCCGGGTTGGAGGAGCTGATCGTCCGTTTGCTAAGCAAACGACCGGAGGATCGACCCAGCTCGGCGAAAGAAGTCGCCTTGATGCTGGAGACCGTCCGCACAGGGGATATAAAGCGAGCCCCGGTGGAGGAGCGCTCGTTGCTGGAGCGTATTGCACGTGGACGGATGGTGGGACGTGAGGAGCCTTTCGCGGAAGCCCAGGCGGTATGGCATCGTGCCGTCACAGGTGATGGGCAGGTGTTGCTCATCAGTGGGGAGCCGGGTATCGGTAAGACGCGATTCGTTCGTGAGTTGACGACGTTGGTGGAAGTGACCGAGGCGATTGCGATCTCAGGAGATTGCTATGCCGAGGGTAGCGCGCCCTATGCGCCCATCGCCCAGATCATTCGCAAAGCACTGGCAGAGGTCCCCGCGACTGAATTAGACTTGCCCCCCTCTGTCCTGGCTGATTTGATTGAGTTGGCGCCCGATCTACAAACGCGCTTACCCGAGCTCCCCTCGGGTTCGCAGCTTGATCCACAAGCGCAGCAGCAACGCATGTTCGAGAGCGTCGTCGCCTTGTGCGCCGCCCTAGCCAAACGCGTTCCGTTGATGATCGCCATCGAAGATGCCCATTGGGGCGACGGCGGGACTCTCTCCCTTATACGTCATCTGGCACGTCGAAGCAGAGCAACGGGCGAAAACCTGCGCATGTTGATCGTCATGACCTACAGAGAGATCGAGCTTACACAGGTCCGTCCGTTGCATGACGTTTTGTATGATTTCAACCGCGAGCACTTGGCGACGCGCATCAAACTTACTCGTCTGAGCAAACAAAAAACAGGTGATATGCTGACCTCCATGTTCGGTGGAGAGATGGCACCTGAAACTTTGGACGCCATATATCGTGAGACGGAAGGCAACCCCTTCTTCATCGAGGAGGTGGTCAAAACACTGATCGAGGCCGGCAAACTTTATCGCGACAACGGTCGCTGGCGGGGAGTGGGTGTTTCCGAGCTGGAGGTCCCTCAAAGTGTGCGCGTGGCGATCCAGTCTCGCTTGGGGAAGCTTCCAAAACCGGTGCAGGAAATGCTGCAGTTGGCTTCCACCTTCGGTCGTGAGTTTCCGTTTGAGGCCTTATTGGAAATGGGCGATTTTGACGAGGATGAGTTGATCGATGCGCTCGAGCTCGCTGAGCGTGCACAACTCATCCAGGAAATCCAGCCCACGAAGAAAGCACAGGTCGTCGAGCAGTCTACTTTCGCGTTTGTGCACGCTCTTCTCCCCACCACGCTCCAGGAAAATGTGAGTGGACTCCGTCGCCGCAGACTCCACCATCGCGCAGCGCTAGCGTTAGAGCGGGCGTACGCGGATCACCTGGAGGACTATGCTCCCCGCTTGGGTCGCCATTTTTCTGAGGCGGGCGATGGTGAAAAGGCTTCCGAATATCTGCTTAAAGCTGGTGATAGAGCTTTTGCATTGTACGCCTATCAGGACGCCACGGAGCATTACCAACAAGCCTTGGCAGTCTTGAAAGCACAGGGTGCGCAAGAACGTGCCGTGCAAGTACTGATGAAACTGGGCGTGGTATACCACATGCTTTACGATTTCGAGCGCTCCCGTGAGGCTTACAAGGAGGCCTTCGAGATCAGGAGACGATCCGGCGAACCTCGAACCAAGACAGCGCTCCCCGATGCACCGCACGCGTTGCGCGGCCATTGGAACGACCCGATAACTTTGGATCCTACACTCGCTGACGACATGGGTTCGATTGGGATCCTGAAACAACTCTTCAGCGGGTTGTTAGAAATCAGCCCGGAGGATGAGGTCGTCCCGGAGATGGCACACTCGTGGGACGTCTTGGAAGGGGGGAGAAAGTATGTTTTTCACATGCGGGAGGATGTGATTTGGAGTGACGGTGTCCCGGTGAGCGCGGGAGATTTCGAATACGCTTGGAAGCGGACGCTGAATCCGGCGCTAGCTTCTCGAGCTGCGGAGTGGCTCTATGACATTCGCGGTGCAGAAGCTTACAATCGGGGGGAGTTGACTTCTGCGGATGAGGTAGGGATTCATGCGCCCGATGATCACACGCTCGTCGTGGAGCTCGAAGACCCGTGTGGCCATTTCTTTCATATCTTAGCGATCAGCGCCACATACCCGGTTCCGCGGCACGTGGTGGAGCAGTACGGCGCAGCATGGACCGAGGCGGCAAACCTTGTCGTTAACGGTCCCTTCCAGTTGGAAGTTTGGGAGCCCAAAAAACGCTTGATCCTGGTGCGTAATGATCTTTATCGTGGTCAGTTTTCTGGAAATCTGAGGGGAGTTGAATTTCATTTGAGATTGAAGTGGGCGGAGATCCTTGAGCGTTACGAGGCGGATGAGCTGGACATCATCAATGAGATGCCAACGGAGGGGATGGACCGGGCACGGCTGAAGCACACCGCCGATTACCTCACAGGTGATTATCCAGGTACCGGCTATGTGTGTTTCGACGCGTCTCGTCCCCCCTTCGACGATCTCCGCGTTCGCCGGGCGTTCGTTCAGGCGGTAGATCGGGAGCGGCTTGCCGGTGATGTGTTACGAGGATACGTCTATCCTGCGAAAGGCGGTTTTGTGCCTCCAGGGATACCCGGTCATTCCGCAGACATTGGATTACCTTACGACCCTGAGCGAGCCCAACAACAGCTGGCGGAAGCCGGTTTTCCACAAGGACAGGGTTTCCCTCCCGTTCAGGTTTTGATGTCCAGGGGTCTTGAAGAGACGTCAAAGGCGGGGGAATTCATCATACAAGAGTGGCGAGAGAATCTGAACGTGGAACTCAATACGGAGTTTCTGGACTATCCCGAGTTTCGGGAAAGACTAGAAGCAGATCTACCGCATGTCTTTCTCATGGGTTGGAATGCCGATTACCCCGATCCCGACAATATGCTCAACGTCGCGCTTTCGTCGCCGCGTACGCGTCAAGTTGATGAGACTTTTCTTAAGCTCATCCAGGAAGCCCGGCATACCACGGAACAAGCCAAGCGTATCTCACTGTACCAGCAGGCGGATCAAAGGTTGATGGAGAACGCCACCATCATGCCGACCATGTACGGGCGATGGCATGTGTTTTTAAAGCCCTGGATGAGCGGGCTGCACATTTCCGTCGCTATGAAAACACTGGAATTGAAGCACATGGTGATCCAGCCCCATTAGCATTTTGTTTCAGGCTTTCTCTAATTGCTCGTGCCTGATTGACATGTCATTTCATGGTCATGTGAAGCTAACAGTGGGCCTTTGGGATTGATTTATTTGACCGCAGACATGAGGTTCGAATGAACGAAATGAGGTTCCGACGAGGTAACATCATCCTGACGACCTTCCTTCTCTTCCTTACGTTAACTGCGTGTGGCTCAGCGACAGCGACGCCAACCCAGACCTCACTACCGAGTTCAACCCCCGCCCTCCCCTCCACACCAACGAGAACCCCGGTCCCCACAGTATCGCCCACTCCTGAGATTGCATCGCTTCAAGTGTGTGATCCCGATGCTTTTGTTGTGCAAGCAAGAAACCGGCTTGCGTACGGACAGTTTGTGGTGACGCATCTAAGATTACAGGGGAATCGCGTTTTGAATTTGTGGTTCGTTGATCCGGAGCTCGATCCCGGCGCATCCGCTGAAGAAATGGTAGACAACGTGGATCTCGCCTTTCTCCATGGTGTCGAAGCCGTCTACACCCTCAGGCGGCTGGATGCTTGTGTGGAAGCGTTGTTCGACAAGATCAGCACCATCGTTGTTGATCGGGATTACAATGGCTGGTTTAGCGCAGAGTTCACGGTCGCCGATCTGCCACCTGCGACAGATCTCTCCTTCGAAGAGGCCATAGAACATGCGACGGCGGGGATGAGTTTGGGGTATTTGCGTGAGGTTCTGCCACCGGCCATCAGCAGCCAGCCCCCACCGGAGGGATCACTCGATTGGCAGGAGACTCGCCGAAAGATCTTCCAGCATTTTTCATCCCAGCGCCCGAATGTGGACTTCTATCTTGTGATCGACGAGGGCGGCGTGAACCTGTGGGCTCAGTGGGACAGCATCGCAGACATGATCGAGACTGAATTCGCATCCATTCTCAACGTCAGTATGGAGGCGAGCCTTTTGCATCCCCCCGTTGATTCGTTGTGGGTTGTCGTAGTGGACGAGGAAGGGGAGATCAACTTCATCGGTCGGGTCCCCGGAGAAGCCGTACGAAGCGAAGATTTGTCGGAGGCGATCAATCAATTCGAGCTTCTTTATCAATGATGTCCTGTCGTTCAAGACAAGGGCGGGTCCTGTGACCCGCCCATTTTTTGAGTGCTTTGGTGCTGGTCTCGTTGAGACGAAGTTGACAACTCACCTTAATCGTTACCAAGAGCGATTCACTCCCAGCGCCAGAGTTTCCACGCCAGCACCATGAGCACAAGAAGCCAACCGCCGAGGACGGCGAAATTCGTGCCCAAGGTGTGTACTGCTGGTGCTCCAACCATCGTATGCCGTAAGAGATCACTCAGATACGTCAACGGTAGGGCGTTTACGATGGGCCGGAAGAAGGATGGCAGCATGTCGGCAGAGAAGATGCTTCCCGAGAGCATCATCATCGGGAAGTTGATCAGTTGAGCGATCGTCATGGTGCTTTCCAATGAACGCCCTACCCCGGCGAGCACATACCCCAGGCTGACGAAAACCAGCGAACCCAGCAGAATCGTCACGGCAAAAGGTAGCCAGGACTTAACACCCACATCGAAACCGAAATAGCCGATGAGCAGAAAGGTGCCGGTTTGCAGCAGTCCCACGCTCACACGCCAGGCCACCTCTGCAGCCAGGATGGAAGAAGGGGCCACCGGAGTGACGCCGATCCGCCGCAGCACCTGTGTTTCACGCTGTGCGACAACGGGCTGGGCGGTGCCAAACACTCCGAGCCAGAGCAGCGCCACACTCAGCATGCCTGGCATGTAGAAATCGATCGAGCGCAGCGGTTCGCTCTGGATGGCCTTGGTCTGCAGGGCGAACATCGGTGCATCGGTGCTCATGCGGACTCCGAGGTCGTTCAGGAGTGAGCGGACCATCCCCAGGCCGATATCGGATGAAGTTGGGTTGGCCGTGTCGTAGAAAACTTCGACGGTCGCCTGTTCTCCAGCTCCCAATCGAGCGCTGAGGTTATAGGGAAGCACAATCAAGACATGCACCTTTCCTTGTTCGAGATCGGCAAGTAACTGCTCACGATTTCCGGGGTGCAAGCCGATCCCTTGCTGCGCTTCCGGCGCCTGAAGAGCAGCGATGATCTCTTCACCGATAGGCCCGCGATCCTCATTCACCACACCGAGCTGCAGGCTGAAGCTCCCTCCCTCGGAGAAAATCAGTCCGAAAAACACGCCAAATGCTACTGGCAGCAATAAGACGAACAACAATGCCGAACGGTCGCGTAAGAACTCTCGCGCTTGTGCAAGATATAGGGCCACGATTTGTTTCATGTTCTTATCCTTCTTCCTGTCAACTTCAGGAACACATCTTCTAACGTCGCTTGGCGTACGATTAGATCTCGGAAAGCCAGGCGATGATCTGAGACCAACTCGAATAGACTGGCCATGGTGCGAGGTATGTCGGTGGAGTAGAGAGTCATGTGGCCATTTTCGCTGTGGATCTGTGTTACGCCTGGTAAGCTCGCCAAATGGTCGCGGGACGTGGAATTAAGCGGCACAAAATCGATCGCCGTTTCCTCGAAGTGCCTGTGAATCATGCTCGCCGGCGGGTCCATCTCGATGATCTTACCGTGATCCATGATGGCGACCCGATCACAGAGTGCCTCGGCTTCCTCCATATAGTGTGTGGTCAGAAGAACGCTCTTTCCATGGGCACGGATCCTCTGGATGACTTCCCACAACCCACGTCGCGCCTGCGGATCGAGGCCGGTCGTCGGCTCGTCGAGGAAGATCAAATCAGGATCGTTAATCATCGACAGTGCGACGGCTAGACGTTGTTTCTGGCCTCCAGAGAGGGCTTTCGTAAGAGTCTTGGCCTTCTCCGTCAAGCCCACGCGCTGCAGAACATCATCGATGGGTAATGCTCGTGGGAAGAGGCCTGCGAAGAGTGCCACCTGCTCTCGCACCTTGAGGTTATTCAGTAAGCCCGTGGTCTGCAATTGCACACCCACGCGTGCTCGTATTTCTCTTGAACGAACGCCGTCTTGGACGCCCAACACGCGGACCACACCACCGTCAGGTTCCCTCAAACCGAGCAGGCATTCGACGGTCGTGGTCTTGCCGGCTCCATTGGGTCCAAGCAGGCCGAAGATTTCGCCGCGCGCCACCTGGAAGCTCACCCCATCGACAGCCTGAGTATCTTCATAGCGCTTTCTCAGGTCTAGGACCTCGATGGCTTTTTGATCATTCATCGCACACTCTCCTTACACGGTCAATCTATGCCACAGTCTAGCAAGCGAGCGTGACGCGCACATCGTGCAGCTGGGCATTGTCCCGATCTGTACTTGCGGACATTGTACGCTTGGGCGGTTCGCTCAACCCGCAAGCGATCTATAATGTAAATGGAGCGCCGGGAAAATGAATACGTCTGAATCAAGACCTCATACGGTGGAGCGCCTGCCCCAATTCAAGGCCGATTTACGCGAATCGGGCGCTTTCTTCTTGGTCTTCACGGTTATCTTGGTGGCGATGTATATTTGGGCCCTTGCAACCATCCCTGCCGTGCGAAGGCCAAGCCGCCTGATCGCATTTACGCTGCTCATGATGACTCATGCTGCTTTGTTTTGGGTCAGTCCTTATGTGGCGCAGTTCGGCCGGCTGATGATCCCCTATTTCGTGGTGCAGGCAGCAATTGTCTTCGTCATCAACTTGCTCGTTCCCAACCAGGGGTTCTTGACCGGCCTCTATCTGGGTTTGATTGGTGCCGTGGTTGGGATCGTCGAGAACCTGCGCGTGGCGTTAATTCCCGTGGGGGCTTTGTTGGGATTGTCGGTCATCAGCTACACTCTGACCTGGGGTTGGGAATCGATCCCCGGTTGGTTCGCATTCTATGGACCTATGGCGTTATTTGTCGTAATCTACGTGACCATGTTCACCCGTGAAGCTCGCGCTCGCAGACACACGCAGGAGTTGCTGCAAGATCTTGAGGAGGCCCATCAGCAACTGACCGAATACACCTTGCGGATAGAGGATCTGACGCTCGAAGCGGAGCGTCAACGCATGGCGCGCGAGTTGCACGACACCCTGGCGCAAGGACTGGCTGGCTTGATTTTACAGCTTGAGGCCATTGAAGCTCACCTGGTCGATGGGGGTGAAGGGCGCGCGCTGGAGGTCGTCGATCAGGCGAAAACGCGCGCACGCGCCGTTCTGCATGATGCCCGTAGCGCAATCAGGGACTTGCGTGAACAACGTGATCTCCCGGGTGGTCTGGCTGAGGCGATGCGCGCCGAAGTGGAACGCTTTTCGAAGAGCACAAGTATCCCCTGCGAGCTTGAGGTCCCGGCAGGGCTCTCGGTGGCGTCAGCTCAGGCGGAGCACGCTTTACGCATGGTGTCGGAGGGCTTGGCCAACACAGCGCGACACGCTCGTGCCCGCCGTGCTTGGGTGCGATTACGCTACGAAGGTGATGAGCTTGTAGTCGAGGTTGGTGACGACGGCCGAGGGTTTAGTCCGCAGGAGGCCGTCGTACGCCCTGGTCATTATGGTCTGGTAGGGCTGCGCGAACGAGCGCGATTGGCAGGAGGTCGCTTGGAAATCACGAGTGAACCGGGCAAAGGATCAACGCTACACTTACGCTTGCCGGGAATTGTGGAGGCACGAGATGAGTGATCCCATCCGGGTCCTGATCGCCGACGATCATCTGGTGGTCCGTGAAGGATTACGCCAGATCCTCGAGATCGCGACGGATATAGTATCGGTGGGCGAGGCGAGGGACGGCGTTGAGGCTTTGGAGTTGGTGGAGGAATTGTCCCCGGACGTCGTGTTGATGGACCTTCGAATGCCGCGCATGGACGGCCTGGAGGCGATCACTCGCATCCGTAAAACGCATCCGCAGGTGGCCACCGTTATTTTGACCACCTATGAGGAAGAGGACCTGATGGTGCGGGGTCTACGTGCCGGCGCGCGCGGCTATCTGCTGAAGGATTCTGATCGCGAGACGTTGTTTCGCAGCATACGCGCTGCGGCGCGGGGCGAAACCCTACTCCTTCCGGACGTAGCAGCTCGCGTTTTCGCCGGCGAGCAGGTGTCAATCTCGAGTTCTACCTCGGTTTCCAATCTACTGCTTACTGAGCGCGAGCTGGAGGTGCTGACGCTTGTCGCTCGCGGGGATCGGAATAAGGAGATCGCCGTCCACTTGGGGATTACTGAGCGGACAGTCAAGGCGCACCTGACGAGCATCTATAATAAGTTCGGGGTGGACTCGCGCGCGGCGGCCGTCGCTGTGGCGATGGCGCAGGGTTTGCTGGGCGAATAAGGTCAAGTGGCCTGAGAAGAATAAAACTCAATCGACTTCCGAAGTTCGAAGGACTTCGGAAGTCTTGTTATTCCTCAACCGCGAGACAGGTGAGTGTGTCAAGCACACCAGGGATCGGTTGGATTGCGGAAGCCATGGTGTCCCCGATGGATTTGACGTCCTCGGCCTGCACGACGGCGACGGCGTCGTATGGACCAAAGGTCATGTGGGCTTCGACGACGCCCTCCACTTGCTTCAAGTGACGCACGACCTGGCGAATTTCTCCTGTGCGGATGTTGATCAGGATGTAGGCTCTCATCTCGAAATATCCTTTTGTCTTGATTGTGGCCTGTTGGGGCGCAAGAATACGACCCAGTAAACAACTGCGACGAAGAGTGAACCGCCAACAATGTTGCCAAAGGTGACCGGCAACAGATTGTTGATCACAAAGGCGCCCCATGTCAGGTTGGGAGTTTCGAGTCCCATCGTAGCTAGAAATCCCGGATCGAAATATTTGATCAGGAGCCCGATAGGAACGAAATACATGTTCGCCACGCTATGTTCAAAGCCAGCGGCGACAAAGGCGGTGATCGGAAATAAGATGGCGGCGATTTTGTCGATCGTGCTGCGCGCGCTGAAGGTCAGCCACACCGCTAGGCAGACGAGGATGTTGCACAAGATACCCAGCGCAATCGCTTGTAGCGGCAGCAATCCGATCTTACCGTTGGCGATCCCCATAACAGTCGCACCAACCGCGCCGTCGCTGAAGTTATATTGTCCGCTGAAGAAAACCAACAGCGCTGTCCCGACCGCACCGACAAAGTTGCCTGCATAGACGATCCCCCAATTGCGGAGCAGATCCCGCGTCGAGACCTTGCGACTGGCCCAAGCCATCACGATCAAGTTGTTACCAGTAAACAACTCGGCGCCGCCTACAACGACCAGGATCAGTCCCAAGCAAAAAACGAAGCCGATGAGCAACTTGGCGACCCCGAAGGGAAGGGCCGCGGAGGTTCCAGTGGCGACTGTCGTGGCGAAGAGGGCGCCCAATGCGATGAACGCGCCGGCGAGTATGGCTAAGATGAACGTCGTTAGGACGGGGGCTTCGGCTTTACGGACGCCGATGTATTCCGCCCGCGTCGCCATCTCGGCGGGTAATAAGGCGTCTATTCTCAGTTCATTGGTCATACGTCACCACCTTTCGGCTGTTGCATGGTCTGATAATTCCAGAGCCGCCTGCGTGTATTCGAGGCACGAGGCGTAGGTTTGGTGCGTAAAGGCCGTCATTCGGGAACATGGATCACGGTTGCGGTAGGGCGTTGAGCTCGTGTCGGCAGCGTAAGAAGAACTACGGCAGACAGGACAAATCCCCCTCCCACGAGTTGAAAGGTACTCAGGGTCTCGTTTAGCAGCAGGACTGCTGTGAGGACAGTAAAAATCGGTTCAAGCGTACTTATTAGTGAGGCCATCGTCGGACCAACGCGAGCGATCCCGGCGAGCAGAGTACCTACGGGTAGAATCGTGCTGAAGAGGATCACCGCCGGGAGCAACCAGGTGGCAGCGGAGGGTAAATCGCTATTCAAGGTGTCGCTGAGCAATCCGGCGATGATGAAGCTGACTCCTGCGCCTGCGGAGATCCACGTGGTACTGATCCAGGGACCAGCGCGGTTGACGACGTGTTCACTGCTCACGATATAGAGCGCGTACCCCGCGGCTGAGGTGAGCACCATGGCAACGCCGAGTTTGTCAATGGGTCCGATCGATGTCATCGAGCCTGCTTCCCCAACCCCTAGTGTCAGCGCGACGCCAAAAGAAGCGAGAACCATCGCACCCCACTCCCGCCAAGTAGGCGCGCGGTGGTAAATCAGCCAGCCAAAGAGCGCGACGAAGATGGGGTAGACGTAGAGCAGTAACGAATTCAGGGAGGCGGGGATACGCCCCAGTGCTCCGAAGTAAAGCGCCGACTGACTTGCGTAGCCGACTGCACCTAGGAAGAAAAGTGTGAGCGTCACACGAATCCCAGGGGCGATACGCCGGCGACGGATCAGTTTGAGGTAAATCACCAGCAAGATTGCGGCGCCACCGAAACGGATGCCCAACAATGTGGTTACGCTGATGTCGATCGTCAGTGCAAACTTTCCCAGTATCGTCAGGCTGGCAAATCCCGCTGCCGACAACGCACACAGCGCAGCGCCCACCCAACGCGCTTCGGTGCTGGGAGAGGTCGTAGGATTTTCTGCTGTGGGTTGAAATTGAAGATCAGACATGGTGGATTGTGTCAGTATACCGCCGATGGAGAGTGTTGGTTAACTTCTGCTGCGCCAGGTCGATGCGATGGGGTTGGCGGAGAATACGTTTGTCATCTACATGGGAGACAACGGCACGCCTGAAGGGGAAAGTCTTTTGCCCGGATTGGAACCGACGATCGACCAGCTAATAATGATACACAATTCATCATATAGTTATATGAACGGTGATCACACGTTTGCTAACGTTGCTTTTCGGGGTCTCGCTCCTTCCGGGAGACTTTCTCTGCAAAATCTATTGACTTGACCGGTTGAATGATGCTACGATGTAGGTCCTGAGTTGGAGTCCTTGAAGCACAGTTGCTCTGGGGGGAGAGGGCGTCGAAAAGAAACTGAAGTTAGCAGGCGGTCTTGCACAACGGTGAGACCGTGAGCTGGTAGAAAGGTCGCCAGACCAGGAAGACCAGCGGGCGCGAGGTTCTATCTACGGAACTGATCGGGAGCTAACGCAGGGTCTGGGGGTTCGCAAGGATTTCCCGCAAGTAAGCGACCGGAAGCCCTGGGAAGTTACAAGGATTCTCTTTCGGGGTTTTTTAATACCAAAGTCTCGCTGACAAATTGAAACCTAACCGGGTCCATGGCCAACCTGTTTTAGAGAGGGTGAAGGTGCTTCGCCGGCGTTGGAAGATCAGGATTTATCAGGTTGTCAGCATCTTGGTCGCGGTGTCGCTTGTGCTGCAATCGACACCGGTCCTGGCAAGTTCAGCGCCGCGCGTCGAAGGTGACCCGTCGATCATTACCACAGGTGAAACGACCTCGACGACATTTTTCCCGCCCGAAGATCTGGAGTCAAAAAGCCTTCCGGATCACAAGTCTTCTGCAGCGTCACCTCACCAAAACACTCCATCGATCACCTCGTTTCTCACGGATGAGCGCGTTGCAACGGAAGCGCTTCTCCAAGATCCATCTCGCCTCTCCCCTCAAACCGCTCGAATTACCGCCAGGCGGTTTTGGACGGTTATTGCGGATGACTCGCCCCCGACACCGCCGGGGTGGGATTTATCTCTGCTTTATCAAGAAAACCCCACGAACCTTCAAGATCGGCAATATGCCCCACTAGCCGCAAGCATACCGCTCCAGCTTGGATGGAATCTGGTTTCGATCCCCGAAGAGCCGGCTGATACCGACCCGGCTGCCGTGCTGGCCTCGATTGTGGGGTCGTACGATCAGGTCTACGCCTTCGATGGCTGCGATCCAGCCGACCCTTGGAAGCTTTATGATCCGGCCAATCCAGGATCCAACGATCTGCTGGCGATCGATCACACGATCGGTTTCTGGGTCGACATGACCACCGAGGATGTTCTGGAGGTATCCGGGACGGCCTACCCCAGCACGGATATTCCTCTCTGTGAGGGTTGGAATCTAATTGGTTACCCGTTGGCGCAGGCGCTACCGGTTGCCGGTGTCTTGAACAACATCGAGGGGAAGTACAGCCGTGTTTTCGGTTATGACCTGGCAGATGGAGACGACCCTTGGGAGGTTTATGACGTTGCTGCGCCGGACTGGGCTAATGACCTGCAGATGATGCAGCCCGGGCGGGGCTACTGGATCCTAGCTACGGAGGACACTGCGTTGACCATCTCCATGCCGGGTCCTGGCCCTGTTGTGGAGATTACAGCACCTTCTGAAGGGGACGAGATCACCAGCCCTACGGATGTTTTGGCCACAATTACCAGCACAACCACCTCCGATTGGATTTTGGAATACACCTTCAAGGATGAAGCAACCTGGATTCCGTTCGCTTCGGGTGACACATCCGTATCGGGCGACGTCCAGGGCTCGTTTGATCCGACCCTTTTACTCAATGGCATTTATGAGATCCGGCTCACCGCCACGGATCTGTTTGGTCAATCTTCATCGGTCTCGGTGAACGTCGTCGTTGCCGGGGACATGAAGGTTGGTCATTTCACGTTGTCCTACTTTGATCTCAACATCCCGGTTGCTGGGATCCCGATCCAGATCATTCGAACCTACGACAGTCGCGACAAGCGTACTGGTGACTTTGGGGTTGGATGGACGCTGGATATCAAGGACGTTCGTCTTCAAGAGAACGATGTTATAGGCATTCGCTGGCGGCAGACCGTGTCGGGGGGCATCTTCCCGACTTATTGCATCGAGCCTACAGCGTCCCATGTCGTGTCGATTACCCTCCCAAGCGGATCAGTCCACAAGTTCGAGCCTACCGTAAACCCACAATGCCAACTCATTGCCCCGATCCAGTTTGCCACTGTTGGATTTAGACCGCTACCTGGAACAAACGGATCGCTGATCCCACTCGGTGCAAACGATGTTTTAATCACCGGCTCCTCGGGACCGGTTGAGTTACTCTACTTTGATACACTCTTGCCATATGACCCGGATGGCTACCGGTTGACGATGCAAGATGGGCGGGTAATGGACATTAACCAGATGGATGGTCTGCAACGGGTTGTGGATACCAATGGCAACACTTTGACCATTACCTCTGGGGGGATCATCCACTCTAGTGGTAAAAGCGTTCTCTTCACTCGTGATCCATTGGGCAGGATCACCTCGATTGAGGATCCGAATGGCAATGCGATGTCCTATCAGTATGATGCAAATGGGGACCTGGTGAGCTACACAGATCGGGAGGGGAACACGACGACGTTCACCTACTTGAGCGCCATCCCCCATCATCTTGACCGGATTGAGGACCCGACGGGCGTCCAACCCATTCGAAATGAATATGACGAAAGCGGGCGGCTCGTACGCCATATCGACGCCTTCGGAAAAACGATCGAATATACCCACAACATCGACACTCGCCAGGAGATCGTTGTCGATAGGAATGGTGGGCTGCGTGTCATGGATTATGACGATCGAGGCAATGTGGTCAAGGAGACCGACCCTGACGGGAAGGTCATCCTGCGAGCCTTCGACGCCAGGGATAATGTGATCTCTGAGACTGCGCCTCATGATCCAGGAGATCCAAACCCGAGCACAACCAGCTTTTCATATGATGTGAACGACAACCTGCTTTCGCGAACCGACCCGCTCGGAAATACCACCAGCCACACCTACAACCCCCGTGGGCAAGTCCTGACAACGACCGATCCGTTCGGTAACGTCACCTCCCACACCTATGATGCAAATGGGAACCTTCTCACGATTACCGACGCAGCCGGTAATGTCACAAGCTTCACCTTCGACAGCCAAGGCAATGCTCTCACGGAGACAGACGCTGCGGGGAACATGACTCAGTTTGCATACGACGCATCTGGCAACTTGATTCGAGAGACCGACGGCCTCGGAAACGAGACGACATACACCTACAACGCGAATGGAAAACGGCTTGCTGAAACGACTGGCAGAACGACACCTACCGGTCCTGAGATCCTTACCAAATCATTCACCTATGACAAACAAGGAAGGCTCATTTCGACGACCTACCCCGATGGCAGCATGACCAAGACGAATTACAACAGCCGGGGAGAACGAGAAGCAACGATCGATCAGCTTGGTCATGTGACAAACTACGTATACGACGCCTTGGGTCAACTCACGCAGATCGTCTATCCCGATGGCACCTCGCAAACATTCACTTATGACCCTGGGGGTCGTCAGTTGACAAATGTCGACCGTGCGGGAAGGGTTACCTCCTTTGTGTATGATGAACTGGGTAGACCGACAGGGGTGATCTTCCCGGATGGTGCAGCAATTATCAACACTTTTGATGACGCAGGACGGTTGGTCGCCTCGACCGATGCACTCGGTAATACGACCAACTATGAATATGACGCCGCCGGACGGCGCACGAAGATTATCGACCCCTTAGGAAACGCGATAAGTTACGGCCACGACGCCAATGGGAATCGAACCTCAATGACAGACCCTAATGGGGGCGTCACAAGCTTTGAGTACGATGCGCTAGAGCGTCTGAGGAGAACAACCTTCCCTGATGGGACCTCCGTCGCCATCACCTACGACAGCCTCGGGAACCGGATTTCGGAGACAGATCAAGCGGGGCACACAACGCAGTTCGAGTATGACGCACTTGGGCGATTGACGAAGGTTATCGACGCACTTGGGCAGTCAACAACTTATGCTTACGACGAAGTTGGGAATCGGATTTCCCATACGGATGCCAATGGTCATACAACCTCCTATGAGCATGACCAATTGGGACGGGAGATCAAACGGACACTTCCGGATGGGCAATCGGAAATAAGGAGCTACAACGCGGTTGGAAACCTGGCGAGTCGAACGGATTTCGCCGGTAGGGTGACAACCTTTAGCTACGACGTAAACAACCGTCTAATTACTCGAACCTACCCCGACAGCAGCTCAGTGTCCATCACGTACACACCGACTGGACAGCGCGCAACGGTGACGGATGCGCGTGGAACGACCTCCTTTACCTATACCTTGCGCGACCTTCTGCAAAGTCAAACCTACCCTGATGGTCGAAAGCTTGAGTACCAGTATGATACCAATGGCAATCGGACTCGAATGACGGTAACCCTTGGCGTTACCGTCCTGATGACAACCTATACCTATGACGCCGCCAGTCGGTTAATGGCGGTCACAGACCCTGATGGTCGGACCTACAGCTACGGTTATGACTCCAATGGCAATCGGGTATTCCTCACTTATCCGAATGGCGTCAGTACCACGTATACCTATGACACACTCAATCGTCTCACAGATCTAACCTCGGTCGGTCCGAGTGGGACTATCCAATCCTATCAGTTCACCTTGGGATCGGCTGGGAATCGTGAGCAGATCGAGGAGCAGGACGGTTCAGTTCGTGAGTACACCTATGACGCACTCTACCGTCTGACGGGAGAACGCGTACGTGATCTTTCGGGTGTGGTGTATGAAAAGACTTTCTCCTACGACCCGGTTGGGAATCGACTCTCGCAAACCACAACCGGCCTCGGTGCGGGCATGACCAATTACAGCTACGACTCACGTGATCGGCTACTGACTGAAAATGCGATCACCTATTCCTGGGATGCGAATGGCAACCTGACATCCAAATCCGGTGAGGCAACGTATGTCTGGGATTTTGAGGAGCGGTTGGTCAGGGTAGAGAAGGATGATGGTACGGTCATTAAGTACACCTATGACGCGGATGACAACCGAGTGGCAACCGAGATTGAACCGCCGAGCGGACCGTCGACGACGACCCATTATCTGGTGGATATCGCCGGCTCATTAGATCATGTCGTCGCCGAGATAGATGCCAGCGGGAATCTCATCGCCTTCTACGTGCGCGGTGATGATCTTCTATCCGTGATCCGCCCATCCGGAACTCGATACTACCTAGCGGATGGTCTGGGCTCGATTCGCTTCTTGACGGATGAGGTCGGAAACGTCACCGATAGCTATACCTACACTGCTTTCGGCGAGCTTTACGCCAGCACCGGGACGGACCCGAATCCCTACCGGTTTGCTGGCGAACCGTATGACATCAATGTCGGGTTCAGTTATAACCGGGCTAGATGGATGGATCCAAACGTTGGGCGATTTATCAGTCAGGATCCATTTGCAGGCCTCATCTTTGATCCCCCAACACTTCATCGTTATCTGTATGCCGCCGCCAATCCGGTGAACTATATCGATCCGACAGGACAATTTTTCAGCATCGGCGGCATCGTGCTGTCGTTCTCGTTTCAGGTACTGCTCCGAGTAGCTGTCGGAGTCGGGATTGCGTGGATCCAATATGCTGGATCGGCGTTGTTCAGGTTCGGCATCACGCTTCGCAGCAAAGCCGTTGGTGAGATGGCGACTGGAAAATTGGGTCCAGAGGGTTGGAAAGCCGCAATGCAGGAGTATCGATCTGGAAATGCTTTCCTTGAAGCTGCTCCACTCTTCTTTAAGGGGTTCCTCACATTGGCGACGTTGTTAGAACTCGGCACATTAGGAATAGCGGACATGGCTGAAGCGCTTAAGGGCGCGCCAAACTTTGGCAGGATATCGCCGGTGAGCGAGGACTTTATTCCACCCTTCATTAGTCAATGCATGGATGAGGCTATTGATGAATCAACCTTGATCGAGGCGAAGGCTCTGGAGATTATTAGGGACGATGAAGGCAACGTTGCAGGGGTAAGGGCGGTTGAAATAGCTCAGGAACTTCCGAAGCTTCAAATTTGTATGGTTGCGCTGATATCAAATCTTATCGGTACGACGAAGTAGATGGGGGAACGACTTGGTTGCTGAGAAGTTGAGGGTAAGAAAAGAAAACTGGTTGTAGGCACGCTTCACAACTTTTGAGCCAGGCTATGTGAATAGCCTTTTTGGGGAGCATCTGGATCGGGAAATGTCATGCTGAAAAAATTCAACATGACCCTCATACTTTCAGCTTTGCTCATCGCGCTGACGAGCACTGCTGCCCTTGCGGCGCCACCGCCGCTGCCATCGTCCTTCTATGGCACGGTTCAGTTGAGTGGTGCGGATGTACCACCCGGGACGATTATCTCAGCTTGGATCGGTGACGTCGAGTACGTTTCAACCGTAGGCTTCCTGGACGGGGATCGGTCGGTTTTCGTCCTCGATGTACCTGGCGACGATCCCGACACGCCTGGAATTGAGGGCGGAGTGGATGGCGATTCGATCGTCTTCCAGGTCGCAGGTTTCAATGCAGATCAAACCGCGATTTGGGAGGGTGGAACCCATGTTGAATTGAACCTGACGGCGACACCACCACCGCTCCCACCCATCGCCGACGATCAGAATCTCGTCACCGATGAGGACACGCCGCTTGCGATTACCCTCACCGCGCTTGACCCCAACAACGATCCTTTAACCTTCAGCATTGTCTCCGACCCGAGCAACGGCACGCTGAGTGGCACACCGCCTGACCTCATCTACACGCCTGCGCCGGATTTCAACGGCGCGGATAGTTTCACTTTTGTCGCCAATGACGGGACATTTGACTCGAACGTAGCAACGATTTCGATCACGGTGAACCCCATCAACGATGCGCCGCGTCTCGATCCGATCGCGGATCAGGTGATGGATGAGGGAGAAACCCGAGACCTGGGGGTCGTCGCCGTTGATCCGGATGGCGACACGGTCACGCTATCGGCTGCCGGACTGCCAGCCTTCGCTTCCTTTAGTGATGAAGGGGGAGGGTTTGGGATTTTATCTCTGACACCCGGGTTTGACGATGCGGGTGTCTATCCAGACGTCACAATAAGCGCCTCGGACGGAACCTTGGTCTCGACCCGCATGTTCACCATCACCGTCAACGACGTGATTCCACTGCCTCGTGCTCGCTTTTCAGTGGGCAAGCCGAGCAACGTCGCTCGGTCGTCAGATGGAGCCAGTATCGTTGATTTTTCCAGCGTCTGGAGCGCATCGACGTCCCACCAGCCTGAGAACGCCATCGACAACAATGTCTCCAGTGCTTGGTCTACCGGCTCTGGGCAGGTGACGGATCAATGGATTAAGGTTCAGCTCACCGGTGGCGAACCGCATGTTGTAGACCGGGTGGTGCTGCGAGGATCGTCCAGTAACAACGGGATTAAAAACTTCGAAATCCGGGTGTCGACAACAGGCACTGCGGATGCGGATTTCACGACAGTATTGGTTGAGAGTTTGCCGCAGGATAACGAATTCCATGAGTTTACCTTCGCACCAACAAGTGCCGCTTATATACAGCTCTTCATCCTTGATAACTGGGGCAGTGGCTCCAACATAGGTGTCCGACACTTTGAGGTGTGGACGCGGGATCGGGAGGGCGGCATCGTATCCCTTTTCGAGGGACCGCCGGCATCGATCGCTGGTGTTTCGAGTGAATCCAGTGTCGGCACCCGTGCGGAGTTGGCGATCGATCTAAGCAGCAGTTCAATCTGGCGTACGGCGCAAGGTCAAACCACCGACCAATGGATCAAGGTTGAGCTTGGAGGTGGGCTGATCTATACCATCGGTGGCGTTCGGCTTCAGTCAAGTAGCACGATTGAAGCCGCACGCGACTTCGAGATTAGGGTTTCCACCACGACTGCCGATGACGGAGCATTCACCACAGTCTTCACCGCGACTGGAGCTGCTACTACCGATCTTCAAGAGTTCAGCTTCGCCCCGGTTCAAGCCCGATTTGTCCAACTCTTCATTCGGAACAATAACGGTAGTTCGTGTTGCGTGCGGGTAGGCATGTTCCAGGTGCTAACTCCCGATGGCGCCAATGTATCCCGGCTGGAGGGAGTGGGTGCTTCCGTCGTTGATGCTTCCAGCTGGTCTGGGTTTAGCTCACGCCCGGACTTGGCGATCGATTATCCGACCAACACGCGCTGGCAGACAGCCACCGGGGCCGTCACCGACCAGTGGATTAAAGTGAGGCTGATCGAAGGTGCACCCTACCTGATCAACAAGGTCATGCTCGATTCTCCACCAGGAAATGTGTCTCCAAGAGTCTTCGAGATTCGTGTGTCGAACGCCACATTGGACGACGCCGATTTCACCACCGTTCTAACCGCAACACTGCCCAGCGACGGATTGGCGCATTGGTTCAGCCTGCCCCAAGTTGAGGCGAAGTACGTTCAACTCTTCATCCGCGACAACCGTGGCAGCAATGTCATTCAAGTGGAACGTTTTCAGGTCTTCTCGCCCGAATTAGGTGGGGCTGTTGTACCCTTCGATGATTTGTCGCAACATCCTGACGGCGAGATCGTGGCCTGGGATTGGGATTTCGGTGATAGCACCGGCTCAACGACCCAACATCCGGTTCACACTTTCCTAGGACCGGGTACGTACCCGGTGAGTCTGACCGTCACAGATGGTGTCGGCAACACCGACACGACCAATATGGATTACTCTGTGTTGTTACCACCGACGGTTGATTTCACCTGGTCCCCGCTCGAACCGGATGAGGGTCAGACCACTGCACTCAGTGGATCGGCGGCTGACGAGGATGGGATCATTGTCGCTTGGCGATGGACTTTCAGTCATTCGACCACGGTGCGCACCACGCAGGATACGAGTACTTCCTTCCCCGACAATGGTGATTACGTGGTCGACCTCACCGTCACGGATAGCCAACTCCTGACATCCATCTCGACCCAAGGGATCACGGCCTTAAATGCGCCCCCGAGTGTTTCCGTGCCGGATAAGACGGTCTACTTTGGCGAAGCGGTCAGAGTCACGCCCAACGTCTCCGAGCCTGGAACCGCCGATCGGACTACGCTAGCCTATCTCTGGGACCTTGGAGACGGTAACACCTACGATCAAAAGGTCATCAATTATGTGTACGCAACCGTTGGTGTATACGATGTCAGTCTGACTGTCACTGATAAGGATGGCGGTGTTGGCTCAGACACGGCGACCTTCATCGTTGAGAAGCGACCTACCACCCTGATTTATGTCGGCGCCCGCAGCGGTGAAGATGGCCAGCCTGTCCGACTGCGCGCCAAATTGCGCGACGATCCCTCGGGTGGTGATGGGATCAGCGGAAAGACAATCCAATTTACGCTTGGCACCCAGACAACCAGCGCTGTGACGGATGACCGCGGCATCGCTGAGACCAACCTGATCTTCAGTGGTGGATCTGGTCTATACACTGTAACAGCGACATTTGTAGAGGATGATGCTTACCTGGGTAGTTCGGACACGGAGACATTCGCTGTGGCAGGTTTGTTCCCCAGCACGATCACGGCCACCCTCGCGCCAGGTGAATCGGTGACTGAGATCAAGCGGGGTGTGATCCCAAGAGCGTTCAAGTTGGCTGATATTCTCCTGGCCTTCGATACTACGGGCAGTATGCGAGGCGTGATCAACAAAGCCAAAGCCCAGGGTGTGGACATTGTAGAAGATCTCAGCGGCTTGATTGAAGATGGTCGCTTTGCTGTGATCTCTCATGGCGATTATCCTGGGCTATTCGAATCCTTCGGTTACCGTGCCACCTATGGGGCCTCAAGTGACTTCCCTTATCGACTGGATCAACCCCTAACTGGCGACACTGCCCTGGTGGTAAATGCGATCAACGGTATCCGTGGCACGCAGGGAGCTGACGGGCCAGAGAGTTACGTAACCGTCATGTACGAAAGCGTGGCCGAGTTGGTCGGCGATCCGAACCCCACCGAAGGAGTGTTGGGCTATCGTCTTGAGTCCAAGAAGATCCTCATCCACTTCCACGACAACATCCCTCATGATAACAACCTGAATGAAGGTGTTCCCGGGAAGACAGGCACATCGACCACCGGAGGGGAGCCTGGGCGGAATGGCGTGATCGATGAGACCTCGGATCCGGACAGGATCGGACCCCCATACAATGATGATCTTAACCTCCAGACGGTCCTAGACCTGATGGCCAACAACGGGGTCACCATGATCCCGGTGCGCACAGGCCTTTCACAACGAATTTACTGGGAGCATTGGGCTGAGCTGACTGGCGGCAGCGTGGTTTTTATGTCGTCCGGGAGCGTTGCTGTGTCCGATGCGGTGCGGGAAGCGGTCGAGCGCGAAGCCAGCGAAGTGGATCGAGTGACACTGACCGTATCGGCTGGTTTTGAGGACTGGGTCACCTTTTCGCCCAGCGAATATTTGAATGTGATCACGCCGATCGAGCTCAGTTTTGAGGTGACGATTACCCCGCCTGCCGACACACTACCCGGGACCTATGACTTTACTATCAGCCTGGTTGGGGACGGCTTTGAGTACGCTCTACAGACGGTCGTGATTGAGGTCGGAGGGAACGACGCGCCCATTGCGCAGGATGATGCTTATGAGGTCGACGAAGACAGCCCCTTGACTGTACCAGTGCCAGGCGTGCTGGTCAACGACAGCGACCCGGATGGCGATCCTCTGACAGCCGTCCTGGTTGACGATGTGCTCAATGGCAGCTTATCCCTGAACGAGGATGGCTCCTTTGAATATGTCCCGGATCCTGACTACAACGGACCCGAAAGCTTTACCTATCGGGCGAATGATGGAGAGCTTGACTCTGAGATCGCCACGGTCTCGATCACGGTCAATCCAG
>JABAOF010004402.1_pt4 | contig 38289 bp, 29 predicted proteins | sample 7062171 | NCBI WGS metagenome assembly JABAOF01 (sample SAMN14538628, study PRJNA623070) | marine sediment metagenome | biome: marine biome [ENVO:00000428]; feature: marine pelagic biome [ENVO:01000023]; material: deep marine sediment [ENVO:00002113] | place: India: Gulf of Khambhat ...
CGACCGATGTGGTGGCGTACCACGACGCGCGCGAGATCGGCAGCCAGCTCATCGTGTGGGGCACCGCCAAGCCCGGCGTTGACCTCGCCCAGGTGGAGCAGGCGATGGACGAGGAGCTGGCGCGGCACGTCGGACGTCCTCGCCATGAGCGAGGTGTACGGCGGCAGCCCCGACGCCTACAAGCAGTGGCTGGCGGACATCCAGAACGCCACGCAAGACGACATCCGCAACGCTGCCCAGCGGTGGCTCATCGACGGCACCTACAAGCTCGAGGTGCACCCCTTCCCCGAGTACGCGACCGTCGCCTCGGACGTGGACCGCGGGACCGGCGTGCCGGCCGCCGGCGACCCGCCCGTGGCCGAGTTCCCGGCGATGCAGCGGGCCACACTGTCGAACGGCCTGAACATCGTCCTGGCCGAGCGGCACGCCATCCCGGTGGTGTACATGCGCCTGCTGGTGGATGCCGGCTACGCCGCCGACCAGTTCGGCGCGCCGGGCTCGGCGAGCCTCGCGATGGCGATGCTGGACGAGGGAACCGACCGGCGCTCGGCGCTCGAGATCAGCGAGGAGTTGGCTATGCTGGGCGCCACGCTCGGCACCGGCGCGAACCTCGACATGTCCGTCGTGTCCCTGTCGGCGCTGAGGGAGAACCTGGACGCCTCGCTGGACATCTACGCCGACGTGATCCTGAACCCGTCATTCCCCGATAACGAGTTCCAGCGGCTGCGGCAGATGCGCCTGGCGCAGATTCAGCAGGAGAAGGTGCAGCCCTTCGGCATGGCGCTGCGCACCTTCCCCAAGCTGCTGTACGGCGAGGGGCACGCCTACGGGAACCCGATGACCGGGTCGGGTACCGAGGCCTCGGTGCAGAGCATGAGCCGCGACGACCTGGTGCGGTTCCATGAGACGTGGTTCAAGCCCAATAACGCCACACTAATCGTCGTGGGTGCAACCACGATGGACGAGATCCGGCCCAAGCTGGAGCGGCTATTCCGCAACTGGCGCCGCGGCGACGTGCCGCAGAAGAACCTGGCCGCCGTCGATCAGAAAGCCTCCTCGGCCGTCTACATCATGGACCGGCCGGGCGCGATCCAATCGGTGATCTTCGCCGGGCACGTGGCGCCGCCCAAGGCCAATCCGTACGAGATTGCCATCGAGATCATGAACACAGTGCTGGGCGGTGAGTTCAGCGCCCGCATCAACATGAACCTGCGTGAGGGGAAGCACTGGTCCTACGGCGCCGGGAGCATCTTCTGGGACGCCGAGGGCCAGCGGCCGTTCTTCGTCTACGCTCCGGTGCAGAGCGACAAGACGAAGGATGCCATGTACGAGATCCACAAGGAGCTGAGCGACATCATGGGCCCGCGGCCCGCGTCGGCCGACGAGCTAGCGTTCGCCAAGAACACGCGCACGCTCACGCTCCCCGGCTCCTGGGAGACCAACGTCGAGGTGGCCGGCTCGATCACCGAGATCGTGCGGTTCGGGTTGCCGGATGACTACTTCGAATCCTATCCGACCGAAGTGCGGGCGCTCTCGTTGAGCGACATCAATGCAGCCGCCAATGGGGTGCTCCACCCCGACCGGCTCGTGTGGGTGGTGGTCGGCGATCGCGAGCAGATCGAGCCCGGCATTCGCGAGCTCGGTTTCGGGCCGATCTATGAGATCGATGGGGACGGCAACGTGATGCGGGAGCTGGCGACGAACTAGCTGCCGAGAAGCCCGAAACGGGAAGCGGGAAGCGGCGGGAGCTGCTTCCCGCTTTTCGTCTCTGGACAGAAGGGGAACAGGGAACCAGGAACGGGGAACGGTACGACGTCTCGTAGTACCGTTCTCTGTTCCCCGTTCCCCGGGCGGGGGGCGGTATAGGGCGGCGGCCTACCTCTCCCCCACCAGCCGCGCGATGCGCTGGCGCACGTCCTGCACCACGGGCTGGAGGTCATCGTCGGCTCCGCTCCAGAGATCGACGAAGCGATTGTAGTACTCCACGGCCTGTTCGCCCGCCCCACGCTCCTCGTACAGCTCTCCGAGGCGCTTGTAGGCGAGGGCCAGGTTGTATGCGTTGCCCGGAAGGTGGAACAGGTCTGGCTCATTGGCCGCCCGCTCGTACATGACCAGGGCCGAGTCCGGATTCCCCATGAGCTCGTGAGCCTGGCCTAGCTGAAACCAGCCATTGCGGGGGCCGTTCGCCTCATCGTGGAACGCTCGGGCCGCACGCGCGGCATCCTCCCCCCGCCCCTCCGCCAGTGCAAGAGAAACCTGCGTCAGGTGCCGGAAGGGATTGCCCCTCCGCGTGCTCTCAGCTACCTCACGCTCGTACTCCGTCACCAGCGCTCGCGCCCGTTCAACCTGGCCCGCATCGGCGTACACCGATGCGTACTGCCCGTACGGCCGGTCGACGGCATCGACGCTCGACAGCGGGTGGCGGCGCAGGGCCGCTTCGAGCTTTGCCAGGCCAGAGTCCGGGGTCTCGCGAAACAGCACGTCGAGGTACGCGCTTCGCGCCGCCGCAGAGAGGTACGAGTTGGGTTGCCCCCGCCGCTCACTGAGGGCCATGAACTCCCGCAGGTATCTCTCCGCGTCCCGCAGTCTGCCCTGCGCCTGCGCCACCCAGGCGCGGTCGGACGCGACGATCCACTGCCACACGAGACTCTCACGCTGCTGACCCGCTAGCGTATCGAGCTGCGCCTCGGCCGCGGCGTAGCCATCCTGGGCCGCCGCCAGCCGCGCGCGGAGCCAGGCAACGCGCGGGTGGCCCGGCACCCTTTCGGCAAACTGATCCAGCAGCGCATTGGCATCGGCGAACTTCCCCTGCGCTACCTGGCTAAGAGCCGCGTTGGCGTAGAACTGCCACTCGTCGGCTACCTCTATGGCCCGGAGCGCCAGTTCTTCGGCCTCCGCCCATTGGCCCAGGACTTCCAGCTCGATGGAGAGGTTGTTCAGCGCGATGATCTCATCGGGCTTCACCTCGAGCGCCGAGCGGTAGGCGTCGATCGTCTTCGGCCGGTCGAACTCCACGTTCGTGAAGTAGTAGGCGGTGGTCAGATGCCGCTCGAGCGGCGGGAGGCGCTCGCGGTAGTCGTACGCCTTGCTGGTGGCCTCGATCTGCTGGGAGAAGGGCGCACCAACGTTGCCGAGCGTCGCAGCCAGCCGCCGATACGCCATCGCGAAAGTGCTGTCGAGCGCGATGGCTTCTTGGAGCAAGGCGATGGCCCGCTCGGACCCGCCTTCGAGCGACGACTCCCAGTTGGCCTGGGAGTACTTCTGGAGCGCTTCCAATGACGTGGTTGTCACCTGCGACAGCGGCTCGCTTGCCCGGATTGATCTCAACGACTCGCCCACGCGCTCCCGCAGCTTCTTCGACAGCCGATCCACGGCGCCAATGATCTCGCCGTCGTCCTCGGCGGTTTCCCGCAGCGGTACCAGCGTTTCTCCATCGGCTGCGGAGACCAGCCGCGCCGAGAGCACGTATCCGGCGCCGAGCGGCGCGATCTCCCCCGTGACCACTGCTTTGTAGCCCTCGCGCTGGGCAATCTCCCGGGCGAGCTCCACGTCCACGGCCGTGCCCGCGTCACGCTCCATGCGGTTGAGGACGCCCGCGATCTCCGACCTCTCCACCAGCCTGAGTACGGGCGATTGTCCCAGATCAATGCGCAGCGCCTCGGTAATCGAAGCTGCCAGCGTGGAGTCCGCCGTGCGGTTCTCGAAGTCCGCGACGATGATCGGGTCGCGAGCCTCGAGCACCCCCGACGCCACCAGCGTCCCGACCGGCCCGATGCCCATGAGGCGCATTGCCATGTAGACGCCCGCCACCAGAGTCAACCCGACAAAGGCAAGCCCGCCACCCATGATCGCCCGGCGCCAGGTGAACCAGCGCTGAATACCCTGCTGCGGTGTTGGAACGATGATCCCTGTGGTGTGGGCTATCGCTCGCCGCCGCTCCACGAGGCCCGTTGTCAGCATGATCGGGAGCCCCACCGCGAGCAGAGCTACTGCGCCAACCATCACCCAGTCCGGCAGCCCGAGCTGCATCACCAGGAGGTAGACGACCGCCAGCACCGCGAGCGATGCCGCACCGAACAGCGCGGCCACCCGCAGCGGGTGTCCTCGCCGCGCGGCAGCCTGCAGGTCCATGCCCGCCACCGGTTGCGTACCGGTGGGGGTGACCCCACCCGACGGTGTGGTCATCGCCTCGAGCTGCGGCAGCATGTCATCTGCCCGCTGCCAGCGGTCAGCGGGGAGCTTCTCGAGGCAGCGCATCACCAGCACGTTGAGCGCCGGCGAGATCGTGGATCGGTAGGTGCTGGCCGGTTCGGGCGCCTGTGTCACGTGCGCCGCGAGCACCGCCTGGGCATTCCCGCCCCCAAACGGCGGCCGAGCACACAGCATCTCGTATGCCAGGGCACCGACCGAGTAGATGTCGGCCCGGTGATCCACCGTGGGATTGGCGGCCGCCTGCTCCGGAGACATGTAGGCCGGGGTTCCGAGCGCAACCCCGAGCGAGGTGAGCGAGGAACCGCCGGTGGACTCACTAACCGCCTTGGCCACCCCGAAGTCGGTCACCAGGGCGTGCTTCCCGGAGAGCATTACGTTATCGGGCTTGATGTCCCGATGTACGACCCCCTGCGCATGTGCATGCGCCAGGGCGTCCAGCACTTCCCGCAGGATGTGCAGTGTCTCGGACACCGGGAGCTCGCCCTCGCGGGCCAGCTTCGCCCGCAGAGACTCGCCCTCGATGTAGGGCATCACGTAGTAGAGGAGATCATCGTGCGAGCCCGCCGTGAGCAGCGGGACGATGTGCGGATGCTGCAGCTTCGCTGCCAACTGGATCTCGCGGCGGAACCGCTCCTGGTTCACACCCGCGGCCATGTCGGGCGGCAGCACCTTGATGACCACCCTGCGGCCGAGCTCGACCTCCTCGGCCACGAAGACGCGGCTCATCCCGCCGCCGCCCAGTTCTCGCTCGACGCGGTAGGTATCGCCAATGGCGCTTTGTAGGCGCTGCAGCAGATCGGCTTCGGGCACGGTCAGCCTTCTCCCACCAGCCGCGCCATGCGCTCACGCACGTCGCGCACGATGGGCTGCAGCTCCGGGTCCGCATCCTGCCACAGCTCCACGAACCGGTTGTAGTACTCGAGCGCCTTTACCGTGTCACCCTTCGCCTCGCTCAACTCGCCGACGCGGCGGTAGGAGGTGGGCAGCTCGGTCGCATCGATGAACGACCAGCGGACGGCGACGGTGCCATAGCGCTCCCAGTAGGCAAGCGCGGAATCGGGCTCACCGGCCAGTTCGAAGGCGCGGGCCATGGCAGACAGCTCGCATGGGATGCACGCGCTCCCCTGATAGCCCCTGCGCAACTCGGCAATCCCCGCCTCGAAGTCCCCGCCAGCCGCGCTCGCGAAGCCCAGCGAGCGGTGATACTGACGCTCGAAGCCGCGACCCAGCTGCGCCAGCCCCGATGCCTCGAACGCCTGCGCAGTGGCGCGGGCACGTGCTGCATCGCCGGCAAGCACGTAGTACAGCGTGAGGAACTCGTAGGGTCGGTCAAGCACAGGTAGGGAATCCAGGGGATAGCGCTCCAGGGCACCCCGTACGAGGCGCCCAGCTCCATCCGCGTCACCCGTCGCGAGCAGGCGATGGAACGCTGCATCGAGGCTGTTGGCGACGTACTGCCCCGGGAGCCCCCGCCGCTCAGTAGCCGTTAGGACGTCACTCCAGTGCCGGTCGGCCTCCGTCAACCGTCCCCGTACCGTGGCCAGGCGGGCCCTCTGCTGCCCCACCCAGGTACGCCAGAACAGACTCCCGCCCCGCTCCCGGGCGAGGTTCGCCACGTGCCGCGCGGCCGCGTCGTAGTCCCTGCGGCCAAAGGCCACGTAGTAGCGGTACTCCTCCACCTGCGGAGTCCCCGGGAACCGCTCAGCAGCCAGGTGGAGAACCGCCGTGGCAGAGTCGAACTCACCAACCATGCCGTACGTGCCGGCCACGTTGGTGTAGTAGATCACCCGGCTGGAGTCTTCGGCGAGCGCGCGATTGTAGAACTCCAGCGCCCTGCGGTGATCCCTGAGCTGGAAGTACATGACCCCTGTGTTGTTCAGGGCCACCACGTCGTTGGGGTAGGTCTCGAGCAGCGTGCGGTAGCCGGCGATGGCCTTCTCGCGCTCGCCGGTTACCCGCGTGTGATACATGCCCGTCGCATAGGCACGTTCCCGATCGGTGAGCCGGTCGCGGTATTCGTAAGCCTTGACGATGGCATCCACCGCCCGGTCCTGCTGCTCGAAGTTGTTCCCCAGCACGGTCCCCAGCTTGCGCCACGCCATCGCGAACGTAGAGTCATCTCCGATGGCCGCGGCAAACAACTCCACAGCGCGATCGTCGTCGCCCGCGTTCTCGGCGTTCAGCCCCTGCGTGTAGAGCGTCAACGCATCCAATGATGCGGTGGTCACCTGCTCCAACGGGTGCTTGCGCCGGATGGTACGCAGCGACTCCCCGATGCGCTCCCGCAGTTTGGCCGACAGCTCGTCCACCGCCGCGATGATCTCGTCGGTACTCCCGGCACTCGCCTGCTGCGCGGTGAGCAGCTCGCCGTCGACCGACACGACCTGTGCAGAGATCGCGTAGCCGCTCCCCACAGCGACGATGTCGCCGCCGATGATCGCCTTGAGCCCCTCCCGTATCGCTATCTCCAAGGCCAGCGGCTCGTCGATGCGGGCATCTCGTTCGAGCTCCATGCGTTGGAGTATCGGCCCCAGGCGATTCGGCTCCATCACGTTCAGCACCGGCGATTGAGCCATGCCGACCCGGAAGAGCTCCGTGACGGTAGGTCCGAGACTCGAGTCCGCGGTGCGGTTCTCGAACTCCGCCAGAATCAGCTTTTCCCGCTCACCAATGGCGCCGGTGGCCATGAGGGTGCCCACCGGACCGATGCCCATCACGCGCATGGTCATGTAGGTTCCCGCAACGGCCGTCAGCCCAAGGAAGGCCAGACCCCCACCGAGTAAGGCGCGGCGCCACGTGAAAAGCCGTTGCACCCCTGCAAGGGGTGTCGCGGTCATTACACCGGTTGTGCGGGCCACCGCTCGCTGTCGCTCGTGATGCCCCGTGAGCAGCATGATGGGCAGGCCGATCGCGAGCAGCGCGAGCGCCCCGTACACCACCCAGTAGGGGAGGCCGAGCTGCAGCACGAGGAGGTACACGATCGCCAGGGCGCCGATCGAGGCGAGGGCGAACAGTCCGGCCACGCGCCACGGGTTGGTTTGTCGCTGGATGGCCTCAAGAGCCACCGCCGGCACCGGCTGAATTCCCGCCGGCGTCATCCCACCGCTGGGCGTCACCATCGCGTCTAGGTGGGGGATCATCTCGTCGGCTCGCTGCCACCGATCGGCCGGCAGCTTCTCCAGGCAGCGCATCACCAGCTCATTCAGCGCGGCGGGGACCGTGGCGCGCCGGCCCGTGGTGGGCTCCGGCGCCTCCGTCACGTGTGCCGCCAGCACGGCCTGCGGGTTTGGCCCCGTGAACGGCGGCTGGCCGCACAGCATCTCGTACGCCAGCGCGCCCACGGCGTAGATGTCGGCGCGGTGGTCAACGTGGGGGTTGGCGGCAGCCTGCTCCGGCGACATGTAGGCCGGCGTGCCCAGCGCAACGCCGAGCGAGGTTAGCGACGACTCGCCGGTGGACGCGCTCACCGCCTTGGCCACACCGAAGTCGGTGACGACCGCGTGCTTGCCGGAGAGCAGCACGTTGTCGGGCTTGATGTCGCGGTGAACCACCCCCTGCTGGTGCGCGTAGGCCAGCGCGTCCAGCACCTCTTTGAGGATCGCTACGGCCTCGCGAACTGGGAGCTCCCCTTCACGAGCCAGCTTGGCCCTCAAGGACTCGCCCTCGATGTAGGGCATCACGTAGAAGAGGAGATCGTCGTGCGAGCCCGCGGTGAGCAGCGGTACCACGTGCGGGTGCTGCAGCTTGGCGGCGAGCTGGATCTCGCGCTCGAACCGCTCCACGTTCACGCCCGCACCCATCTCGGGCGGGAGCACCTTGATGACCACCCTGCGACCGAGCCGCGTCTCCTCGGCCAGGAACACACGGCTCATCCCCCCACCACCGAGCTCCCGCTCGATGCTGTAGGTGTCACCAACGGCGGCTTGTAAGCGGTCCGGGAGGGCGCTCAAAAAGGCGAATCCTTTGATCGGGATGGACAGGGAAAAATACGGCTTCGCGCCCCTTCCGACCAGGCCCTCCGCTAGCTCCGTCGTGTAACCAGGTCAAGGGGTTACGGCGCCCAAAATCCCCTATCTTTGTCTCACTGTGGAACCGCTGGTAAACCTCGTCCAGGCCATGGGCCCCGTGGCCGCAGTGCTGACCGTCCTGCTCTCGGTCATCGCCTCGGCGCACGTGGTGCTGTACAAGCGGGACTCGCGGGCGGCGGTGGGTTGGGTCGGCCTGATCTGGCTGGCGCCCATCGCCGGAGCAGTGCTGTACGGCCTGTTGGGGATCAACCGTATCCGCCGCCAGGCAATCATGCAGCGCACCGCGCGACTCGGAGTCTCAGGGGAGCTTCCCCTCCCCCCCAGGGACTCGAAGCCGGAGAGACTTCCGGCAGAGGTTCGCCACCTCCACACGCTCGCGGAGCTGGTGGACCGGATCTCGGCCCGCCGCATCAAGCAGGGCAACGCAGTGAAGCCCCTGGCCAACGGCGACGAGGCCTACCCCGAGATGCTCGCCGCCATCGAGGGTGCCAACCTGACGCTGGCGCTGAGCACCTACATCTTCGACAACGACCAGGCGGGCCGCGCGTTCCAGGATGCCCTCGAGCGAGCCGTCCAACGCGGCGTGGAGGTCCGGGTCCTCATCGACACGGTGGGCGCCCGCTACTCGTGGCCACCGATATCGCGCTCGCTGAAGCAGCGCGGAATCCCACTAGCCCTGTTCGGCCGGACCCTACTCCCGTGGCGCATGCCGTACCTGAACCTGCGGAACCACCGCAAGCTCCTGGTCGCCGACGGCAGGGTCGGCTTCACGGGCGGCATCAACATCCGCCAGGGCCACGTGCTCCACTCGCAGCCGCGCCACCCCGTCCAGGACCTGCACTTCCGGCTCGAGGGTCCGGTGGTCGCGCAACTCATGCGGACCTTCGCCGACGACTGGCTGTTCACGACCGGGGAGCTGCTGGACGACGTCACGTGGTTCCCACCACTGGACGAGCCGGGGAGCGTGGTGGCCCGGGGCATCAACGACGGCCCGGACGAGGACTTCGAGAAGGCGCGCTTCGTATTCCTGGGCGCCCTCGCCTGCGCCCGGAAGTCGGTGCGCATCGTGACGCCGTACTTCATTCCGGAACAGGGGCTCATCTCCGCCCTGGACGTCACCGCGCTGCGAGGGGTCACAGTCGATATCATGCTGCCCGAGGTGAGCAACCTCGCGCTGGTGCAGTGGGCATCGACCGCGCAGCTGTGGCAGGTACTGGCTCGCGGCTGCCACGTCTACTACACGAGACCCCCGTTTGACCACTCAAAGCTCATGGTGGTGGACGACGGCTGGGCGCTGTTCGGCTCCTCCAACTGGGATGCCCGCAGCCTCAGGCTGAACTTCGAGTTCGGAGTGGAGTGCTACGACGCGGCCCTCGCGGCCGAGCTGAATGCGCTGATCGACCGCAAGCTGGAGGGCGCGCGGGAAGTCACCGCCGCAGAGGTGAACGGACGCAGCCTGCCCGTCAAGCTACGCGACGGCATCGCACGGCTCGCGGCACCGTATCTGTAGCGCGGTCCCCCACGGCCACCGAGTGAGCGGCACTGAGCAAGAGGCGCGAGACGGTGCCCCGTCTCGCGTCTCGCCATTGCGTCCCCTACCCCACCGATCAGTGCCAGGTGGCGCCCATGGTGAACAGGAGTGAGACGTTGGTGTCGTGCTGCAGGAACTGCACCAGCAGATCCACGTTGGGCGTGACGTAGAAGTTACCCCCCAACCGGAAATCGAAGCCGGATCCGAGCGTGACCCCCACTCCCTGGTGGTCCCCATGCTCCTGTTGGGCGAGCCCCCAGCCACCCTTGAGGAACCAGGGACCACTGGCGAACGGATACAGCAGGGCCGCCGCCGTGACGTTGATACGCTCTTGATTGGAGCCAGAGTCCTCGAACCATCCCAGCACCTCACCGCCGAACAGCACGTGCTGGCTCACGGTGCCGCCCATTCGGAGGTACACCGAGTAGCCCCGCCCAACGGTGCCGAAGTCCCACTCCCACGTCTCCCAACCGCCACCCGCGCCGAAGGCGATCCAGAACCCTCGGTACTTGGGCTGCTCCTGCGCCCCTCCAGGCGCCGCGAGACCCGTCATCACAGCGAGTGTCGCGATGGCAATGAGTGCGCGCCGCATGATAGCCTCCCAGTTCCCGTGCGTCAGCCGTCCCCGAGGCACAAAGGGGCAAACCACGTGCCCACCCAATAGCGTACGCGTAAGTCATTACCCATCAGTCTATTACGCTGCGAGATGGTGGTGCAGGCTGCCCCGCGGTGACCTCTGTAGAGGACAGATCCGCGGTTAGCACGCCACTGGGGAAACAGGTCGGGCACGGTGGCCGTAGTGCTAATGGCGGCAGCGGTCGCGATTCAACCATTCCCGCCCGCCGCGCATCTAACCCGGTGAGGATCCTCCAAGACCTTGTCCGGAGAGCATCATGAGAACACTGCTCGCCATCGGCACTCCGACGATCATGCTTGCCGCCCTGGCGCTCAATGCTCCCGTGCAGCAGGGAGCGACGATCCAGGGGCGGTGGGAAGCCGAACGCAGTCGGTGGGACGACCAACGCCGGATTCATCTCGAGCTGAGGGCAGAGTTCGACGGCGATCGGTCCCACTACGGCCACACCTACCGGCCCGAGGAGCTTCCCGGGCTGGACCTATGGAGCGGCCGTGAGGGGCCGGTCCAGTTCCAGCTCGAGCGCGAGGCGGGGACCATCCTGTTCGAGGGCGAACAGGACGGGGACGATGCCTGGGGCACGTTCGTGTGGACCGGGAGCGACGCATTCGTGCAGGACATGGCGCGCCTCGGCTACCCGGACCTCACCACCAGACGGCTGTTCTCAATGACGCTGCAGGACGTGACGACCGGGTTCGTCACGGCCATGCAGGAGCGAGGCTATAGCGACGCGACGGCCCGCGACCTGATCCGCATGCGCATTCACGGTGTGAGCCCCGAGTTCGTGGACGGGCTGGCCGAGGCCGGCTACGACGACCTGTCCATCAGGGACCTCCTGCGGTTCCGGATCCACGGCGTGTCGGTCGACTACATCGCGGCCATGGCAGGGTACGGCTACACCGACCTGGCGGGCGAGGACCTGGTGCGGTTTCGCATTCACGGCGTGAGCCCGAATTACGTCGAGGCGATGGTGGCGGCCGGGTTCGACCACCTGTCGGCCGACGACATCGTCCGCATGCGGATTCATGGAGTGAGCCCCGAGTTCATCGACCGGTTGGGTGAGTTGGGCTACACCGGTCTCTCGGCTGACGATCTGCGGCGTGCCCGCATCCATGGGGTGAGCGCCGACTTCATCCACGAGATGGCCGAGCTCGGATTCGAGCTCTCGATGGACGAGCTGGTGGAGATGCGCATTCACGGGGTGAGCGCGGACTGGGTCGGCGGATTCACGGAGCTGGGGTACGAGGATCTCAGCGCCGGCACCCTGCGCCGCATGCGCATCCACGGGGTCAGCCCGAACTTCGTGAGGGAGATGGCGGCAGTGGGCTATGAGAGCGTGCCCGCGGAGACCCTCATCCGGTTCCGCATCCACGGGGTGAACGCCGACTTCGTGAAGCGGCTGGAGGAGCACAACTTCACGGGACTCTCGACGGACGACCTGATCCAGGCGCGGATCCACGGCAGCTGGATGCGGCGCAGTCGCAGGCCGTGACGTAGACGCGGCGACGCCACGGGTCGGATACGGCCAAAGAACCCCGGGTGGACGCCCGGGGTTCTTCGTGTCTCTACGTGAGAGCGCGACAGTGGAGCCCGCCTACCCCCCAACCTGCCCCAGGATCCAGGCGCACAGCAGCGCCCCGTAGATCCCCAGCACGTAGCCCAGCACCGCCATCAGCAGCCCCACCGGCGCCATGGCACGGTGATAGACGCTGGCGACCACGGGGGCCGAGACCGGGCCTCCGATGTTCGCCATGCTCGCCGTGGCGAAGAAGAACATGGGCGCGCGGATGAGCCTGGCGGCGAGCAGCAGGACCGAGGCATGCACCGCGATCCACACGATGCCAGCGCCGAAGAAGGCCGGCGCCTCGAGGAGTGCCTTGAGGTCGGCCTGTGCTCCGATCGCGCCGAGCAACAGATACAGGGCCGTGTACCCCAGCTTGGACGCGCCGTACTCCTCCAGGCGACTCACGGGTGTGAACGAGAGGACGAGCCCCCCCGTCACTACGATCAGCACCGCCCAGGTGGTGTGGCTGATGATGGTCGGATCGCCCAGCACCGGCAGCCGGTCGCCCAGGACCGCGGCCACCGCCGCCCCCCCGAACCCGATCCCCACGATGATCACCGCGGTCCGCACGTCCAGGGGGTGGCGGTGTGTGGCGATGTCTGCCAGGCGCCGATTGGTCTCCTCCACCACCTCCGTGTGCGCTCGGATCCGGGCGTCGAACAGGTGCTGCCACGTACTGAGAAACAGCAGCACACCCATCCATCCGTAGCCCACCGCCGTGTCGACCACGATGATCGGCCCCATCAGCGAATCGGGCGTGCCAACGCTCTCGGCGATCGCCACCATGTTGGCCGACCCGCCGATCCAGCTGCCCGACAGCGCGGCGAACGCCTTCCATGCCTCCTCCGGCAGGAAGCCGCCGAACAGCACCAGGGCGATCGGCGCACCGAGGATGATCCCCACCGAACCCGCCACCACCATGAACAGCGCCATCGGGCCCAGACGCACGATGCTCTTGAGATCAACCGTGATCATCAGGAGCAGCAGCGCCGCAGGCAGCAGATATCGGGTCATCCACTCGTAGGCGGGCGACGCCTGCGGGATGATCCCCAGCGTGGTCGAGATCGTCGGGAGGAAGTACGCGTAGATCACGGGCGGCGTGATCTCGAACAGCTTCTTGAAGCGCGGCAACGCGCTGAGCCAGAACGTCAGGCCGGCCAGCGCGGCGATGTAGCAGACGACCGCGGTCGGATCGGTGATGAGAGCGGAGGCGGCAGCGTCGTTCACGGGCCCGGTGGTCAGGGGAGCGGATCGGGCACAAAGATAACGGTGGGGCGGGTGGCGGCCACCACGCCGCCATCACTCAATCGAAGTGCAGGTTGACGAGCGGCAGCATCTTGAAGATCCCGCGGTTGTTCGCCGCGATGTTGATCACTCCGAGCTGCACACCGTGCAGCTCCTCTGCGTAATTGAACAGCCCGATCGTGAGGCCGCGCTGCTCATACTCCACGGTGTTGGCGAAGCCGACCGCCACACCGGTGAGGTCGTCGGTGCGGTTCCACAGCGAGACCGCGACGCCCTCGATGTACTCCCCACCCCGCACGTGGGCGATGGCCGCGCCGAGACCCTCGATGCCGGTACCCCCGACGGTGCTGAGGCCCGCCACGCCGATTCCCCGCAGCGTGGTTCCCGCCACGACCGACAGCCCGGCCGCGACAATGCCTCGCGCCTCGGTCCCCGCCACCACGGCGAGCCCTGCCACGCTGATCCCCGCCATCCTGGTTCCCGCCACGGAGGCCAGGCCGGCCACGCTGACCCCTTCCAGCTCCGTTCCGGCCACCGTCGCGAGCCCTGCCACGTTCACCCCCGTCATGCGGGTGCCCGCCACCGTCGCCAGCCCCCCTACGTTGAGGCCCTCCGCAGTCGTGCCGGCGACCGTTCCGAGGCCACTTGCCGTGAGTCCCGTGCTCGCCTGCCGTGCGATCACGCCCAGCACACCGACCTGAACGCCGCGGTACCACCCGCCCTCCGGGAGGATTCCCACCGAGAGCCCGTTCACTTCCGCCCACTTGTTGTGCTTGGAGCGCCAGAACGTGACGTTGAGGCCGTTTATCCGCTCGACCCTACGGTCGATGAAGTTGATGCGCACCCCGCTCCAGCGGTGCGAGTTTCCGATGCTGAGGCCGGCGCAGCCTGCCCCGAGGTTGAGGGCCGGGCCGCAGCCGGCCTTGGGGGCGGGGCGCTCGGGTAGCGTGTCCTGTTCCTGGGCCGGGGCGGCCGCAGGCACGGCGAGCAAGACAAGCAGTACAGCGAGACGCGCTCGCTTCATGGCTCGGTCGACTCGGAGGGGGTCACACCCACCTACGGCCCCGCCGCGGCCCCGGTTTCAGGCCCCCAGCGGCGACTCGCGGGTACCGCCGTGAGGTCCGGAGAAGCCCGCGCCGAATGCGCGAGAGGCGGGAGGCTTGTCCTCACGCCCCCCGCCTCGCATCTCCCAGTCTCTGCTTCCCGGTTACCCGCCGCTCAGCACCACTTTACCCTGACCCGGTACTCGACCTGCGTCTCGCCCCGAGCGGGAACGGTGACCGTGTAGCTGAACGTGAAGGCGTCCATCTTGGACCACTCGTGGCTCGAGGAGAGGATCTGCCAGTCCCCGCCCACGGGCTCAACGATCTGCACCTCGGCCGCCTCGTCCTTGTGGTTGCGCAGCGTGATCTCCCAGCTCGACTCCGAGACGCACCCGCTGATCACGCGGTATTCCATCTGGCGCCGGTCGCCGACCACGTCGAAGGCCTCGCCCATCTTGATGCGCACCCGCTCGTCGCGCGGCGTGTGATCGATGCGGTCTTCCCCGATGAACTGCTGCGCGCCCTCGCTGTCGGCCTTGTACACCCGCACGACGCCCCTGGGGAGCGGGACGCCGAGCTGGTTGTCCTCGCTGTTCTGGAAGTCGAGATACACTCCGACCTTCTGGTTCGACTGGATCTGGCCGTAGGAGCCGCGGTACCAGTACGGCTGGCCGTAGAAGATCAGCCGCTTCTGGATGCCCACCCCCTCACCCTCCAGCAGCGTGACCTGCTTCTGCTCGTTCTGCCTCAGCGTGGTGGGCCGCTGCAGCGTGTAGAGGTGGTACTCGAAGAAGCTCTCTTCCACGAACTGCGCCTCCGAGACCTGCGCCGCCCTGAGGGCGTCCATCTCCATGCGGCGGCGCATCCCCTCCGTCACCCGCTGTACGTCGCCGGCGACGAGCTTGAGGCGGGCGTTCTCATAGGTCGCACCGCTCTGGTTGGTGAGGGTGACCCATCCCGTGAGGTCGCCCTGGGTATCGTCCTCGTTAATCACGAAGACGTAGTCGGCCTTCCAGTTGAGGCTGTTCGTGAGGTAGGAGACCTCGAGGCGCTGCTGTGCCTCCCGGCTGTCGAGCAGCCACACCAGGGTCGGCTTGGCAATCAGGTTGTCGGGGATCTCCGGGAACGCGAACCGCCCGGGGAAGTTGAAGGTTATCTCGTCGCCGATCTTGAGGATCGGGCCGCCGTTCACCGAGAGCACCTCCGCCTCATACTCCTCGTCGCGCCCCGTCTTGGAGTTGTAACGGTAGACCCTGACGGTGCGTCCCACGTACTTCTCCAGCAGCTTCTGGGGGTTGAGCAGGTCGTATTGGTAGTTCTGCTCCAGCACGCGCAGGCCGTCGCGGCTCCCCAGCGCCTTGATGTGCACCGTCTCGGGCTGTATCTGGGCCGCCACGTCACGGAACTCCAGGTTCACGGCGCCCCGTACCAGCGTGACGTCCCGCACCTCCCGCACCAGGCCGAAGTTCTGGTTGTAGACCGTGATGCTGACGTCCCGCCGCTGGTCGGCGCCGGACTGCAACGTGGGAACTCCCTGCCCCGCGGCGACGGCCGGCCACAGGCCGAGCAGGAGTCTCAACCACCAGTGATTGCGACGCTTGGCAAACATGCTTCGCTCCTTAGATCGCTCTCTACCCCCCAATGACGTCCCAGGGCCGGTGCCTTGCACAGCTCCGCCCCGGCACCTCCAGCCCAGCTGGGGACCCGGCGGCCCGGGGCCCAGCTACTGCTTCAGCTTGCGGTCGAAGAAGTCGGCTGTCGCTCTGTAGGCCGCGAGCCAGTTGCGGTGCAGCAGGAAGCCATGGACCTCATCGGGAAAGATGAGCTGCTCCACCTCCACCCCTCTGGNNCCCTCTGGCCCGCAACTGCTCCACGAGGTCCACCGTCTCGCTGAACGGCACGTTGCGGTCGTCGTCCCCGTGGATGACCAGCACGGGAGAGCGCCAAGTATCGAGCGACGCCATCGGTGACGACTCGAACGCCAGTCGGGCCACCGCCGCACGCTCGGCCGCCTCGTAGCTCGGCACGAAGTTCCGAATCACCTCGTTCCAGTCATGCACGCCGTGCAGGTCAACGCCCGCGGCGAACAGGTCGGAGGCGCGGGCGAGGCCCAGCGCCGTGAGGTAGCCGCCGTACGAGCCGCCCCACAGCCCGATGCGCTCGCGGTCCACGTCGGGCCGGCTCGCCAGGTAGAGCCCGGCCCCCATGACGTCGTTGAACTCACTCGCCCCCCGGGCTCCATAGTTGATCGCCTCGCGGAACTCCATGCCGTAGCCGATCCCGCTGCGGTAGTTCACCGAGAGCACCACGTACCCCCGGCTCGCCAGGTACTGGTTGAGCGCGTAGGCGTTGTGGTAGTAGCCGCGGTAGTGGAAGCCCAGCAGCATCTGCCGGCGGGAGCCCCCGTGGAAGAAGAGCACCGCCGGGTGCCGCTCGCCGCGACCGGAGCGGCGCGGCAGGAACAGCTGGCCGTGGATCAGCATGCCGTCGGCAGCCGGGAAGATCACCTGCTGCGGCTCCACCAGATGCTCGTCGGGGAAGTCCCCGGGGAGCGTCTCCCGCGCGATCCAGCGCCGCTCCCGCCCCACCAGCAGCTCCGCGTGGGCCGGGGTGGTGGCATCGGACGCCAGGAATGCCACGGCGCCGCCCGCCATGGCCGCCGGGGCCCACTCGATCCCCGTGCCGCTGGTGACCGACTGCGGCCGGCCGCCGGTGACCGCCACCCGCCACAGGTGCCGCCGGTCGATGTCGTCCTGGTTGGAGGAGTAGAGCACGTGGCGCCGGTCGACGCTCAGCGCGACGTGCTGCACCTCGAACTCACCGGGCGTGAGGAGCGCCGCGCTGCCGCCGCCGGCGGGCACCGCGTAGAGATGCGTCCATCCCTCCCGCTCCCACGGGAAGACGATGCGGTCGTCGGCGCCCCAGAGGAGCTGATTCTCCGCCACGACGCCGCGAAATGCGCTCCCCGTACCCTCTTCGGCCCGCCACACCTCGCGGGCCTCACCAGTCGCCAGCTGCACCACCCGGATCGACCACGGCTCCGCCTCGCGGCGCGGCCCAAACGGGAGCCGCCGCCGCACGTTGGGCCGGCGGATGAACGCCACGCGCTGGCCGTCGGGCGACCAGACCGCACTCCCGTCCCGATCGACCGAGGGATCGAGGTACTGCACCCGGCGCTGCGCTAGGTGATAGACCCCGACGAAGCTGTGATCGCCGCGACCGCTCGCGAAGGCGAGCCTGGAGCCGTCGGGTGACCAACCGAGCGAGCCGGCGCTGCCGCGGATCTGGAAGAGCTGCTCGGCCTCTCCCGAATCCAGTGGCACGGACCAGACCTGGCCCCGCTGCAAGAACGCCAGCATGTCGCCCTGCGGCGAGACCTCAGGTGAGCTCCCTTCGGCGAGCTTGCGCGGCTCGCCGCCGGCGACCGGGATCACCCAGATCGCCCGCTCTGCTCCGTCGGGTGCACTCAGCGGATTGGGGATCTCACCCTGTCTGTTGGGGGCCCCGCCCCGGACGAACACGAGGTAAGCGCCATCGGGAGTGAACGTCAGGCCGGAGAGCTCCTGCCCATCGTCCTCGGCATACGAGGTGAGCTGTCGGCCTCGGTAGTCGGGAGCCTCCGCGATCCACACGTTGCGCACGCCCTCGGCATTCTGCACCCAGGCGACCGCGCCACCCGCGGGGGCGACGACCGGCTGTGAAGGAAACGGCGCGCTGAGGATCTGCTCAATGGTGAAGGGCTGCTGGGCGGTCGCGCTGGAAACGAGCACCACCGATACCAGTGCAGCGAGCGACGATCGACGGCCAAAGCTGATCATGGTTAGGGCTCCTTCTGTGTCTAAAGCTCCGCCTCTGTTGCTACCGTGGCATTGCCACGCGTCACCACATCTCCTCGATCGCCCGCGCCACATGGTCTGCGATCGCCATGATCGTGAGCATCGGATTCACGCCGCTCGAGGTGGGAAACGCGCTTCCGTCGGCAACGTACAACCCTTTCAGTTCATGCGCCTCACCGGTCTCACCGGCGACCGAGTCTGTGGGAGATCGCCCTAGCCGCGCGCTCGCCAACTGATGGAACGTGATGTACGACATGCGGCAGTAGCGGTAGCCCCTTGCGTCGGCAGCCGTCATGAGGCGATCGAGCCAGGCCGGCTCGCCGGGGCGCGCCCGCGCCGGCGGAGTCTGCAGTGTGAATATCTCATGTGCGCCGGCCGCGGCGAGCACCTGAGCGGCGCCGCGCACTGCCTCACGCACGTGCCGCTCGTCGAAGCGCGACAGCTCGTAGTGCACCCGGGCTCGGCCGTCGCGTCCCACGGCCACGCGGCCGGGGTCCCGGTCGCGCAACAGCACCCCGCACAGTCCCGAGTACCCGAGGCGCGCCACGTCTTCCTTGAACTGGCGCGCGCTCTCCCACCCGAAGGCGCTGGCCGCCAGGGCGAAGTGCGCCGGCGCCGTCTCGAACTTCGCCCCATAGCCGTCGTGCTGATCGGCGAACTGGTCCGAGTAGCGGGTCTGCAGCGAGCCGGTCCACGGATCGACCCGCTCCGGGAACACGCCCATCACCGCGCTGGCCGGATGCAGCCGCAGGTGCCGTCCGATGTTGCGGTTCGTCAGTCCGGAGCGCAGCAGAATGGCCGGCGTATGGATCCCGCCGGCGGCCACGACGACCACTCGCGCCCGCACCGTTAGTCGGTGGCGGGAGCCGTCGGGCGCCGTGACGCTCGCCGCCACGCCGCTGGCCCGTCCCCCCTCGCTCAGCACCCGCTCCACCTCGCAGCCCACCACCAGACGGGCGCCGGCCGCCGCCGCGTCGCTGAGGTAGGTGCGCGCGGTAGAGTTCTTGGCACCGTGGCGGCACCCGTAGGCGCAGAAGCCGCATTCCAGTCCCTCCAGGCAGTCCGTGACGTTGCGCGGCATCACGTCCACGTGCCACCCGAGCGCGCGCAGTCCGCGCTCCAGCAGCTCGTCGCGCCTGCCAGGCGTGGTCCACCGNNGACGCGCGTGCTCACCCGCTCGAACGACTCCGCCAGCCGATCGCTCGAGAACAGGGACAGCCCCGAGATGCGGTCCCACTCATCCCGCACCGCGTCGGGCAGCGGGAAGCTCGTGGTGTAGTTGATCACGGTACCGCCGCCGAGGCAGCTCCCGGCGAGGATCGGCATGGACCCGCTCTGGGTCATGAGGAGGCCGCCGTCGAGGTAGAGCGATCCCAGCATCTCCCCTTCGACCTGGGTCATGTCCCGCGACCCCGGATTGGGCCCCTTCTCCAGCACCACCACGCTGCGTCCCGCCGCGGCGAGTACCCCCGCCACCACACCGCCTCCCGCCCCTGAGCCGGCGACCACCACGTCGCACTCCAGCGTGGTGTCACGCTCAACGGCGAGCGTGGGAAGGGGGTCGATCACCTTTTCCGGTTGCGGCAGCGGTCCCGGATGGCCCACGTGGCGCCACGCCGGATGTGAGCCGTCGGCCAGGGGCCAGCCGTAGAACGCAACGTGCGCCAGCCGCTTCAGAGCCTGGAAGCCCGCGCGTCTGAGCGGCAGCCGCGAGTGCGCCCAGCTCCGGAGCGTCGCCTCGCGCGCTGCCGGATCCAGGCGCACGAGCGACGCGGGCCGACCACTCAGCACCAGGTTGGCGAGCGGGGAGCCCAACGCGTCGAGCAGGGTGCGCAGCTTTTTCTGATCGCCCGGATCGGGGAGCGAGGCGATCAGACCCTCCACCCGCTCGGCGGTGCCGGCCGCCGCCGCACCGGTGGCGAAGAACCCCTCCGGGTCGTCATCGTGGCGGATTTTGGGCAACAGCGTCTCGCACACGGCGGCGAGGACGGCTCGCTGTCGGTCGGTCAGCCGGGAGTCGCTCGGCGGGAGACCCATGGTGCGCCAAATGTGCCAGCCGCGGCGACCCCCGGGCAAGCTCATGCCATCGCCGCGCCCAACGTGCGGCGCAAGCGACCTGTCTCTAGGGCACGAGGGGACCTGCGATGGGGAGCAGTGCCCAGGGGTCGCCGCCCGGGTTCCACACCCCCAGCCCCATGCCGCTGCCCCAGCAGCGGGGCCGTCCGTCGGGCGGCACCCCGCAGGCGTGAACCAGCCCTACGGCCAGCGAGCCGAAGGTGAATCCGCCCGGCACGGGTTGCGGGGCCCACCACTCCTCCCACGGGACGCCCCAGCAGTACGCCTCGCCGCTGGGCGCGAGCCCGCACGTGAACCCCCCGGCGTCCAAGGCATCGAGCACGGGGGCGCCCACCACAGGCTCCGGCGTCGGGTGGGCCGTGCTATCGGCGGATCCCAGCCCGAGCTGGCCGAGCTCGTTGCGGCCCCAGCAGTAGGCCCCGCCGGCGGCGGTGAGCCCGCAGGTGTGCACCGCGCCCGCGGAGATCGACTGGAAGACCAGATCGCCCGCGACCGGGACGGGAGCGCTCACCGAGAGCGTGTCGCCGCTGCCCAGCTGGCCCCACGCGTTGTCTCCCCAGCAATAGCCCCGGCCCTCGGCGGTCAGCCCGCAGGCAAAGCCGCCCCCGGCGTCCACGCTGGCGAACCGCAGACTGCCGGCCACCGGGATGGGCACGCGGCTGCAGGGGAACTCATGGCCTAACCGCGCGCACACGTCGGGCGCCGCATCGCTGCCGAGCTGGCCGCAATCGTTGCCGCCCCAGCAGTAGGCCTCGCCCGCGCGCGTCACCGCGCAGGCAAACGCGAGCGGGGTCCCTCCCAGGGTGGACCAATCCCAATCCTCGCGATCCCGGCCGATGCTCGCGCTGATCGATTGGAACTCGCCGTCGCCCACGCGCACGGGTGTCTCACTAGAGCCCACCTCCATCCCACTCCCCCAGCAGAAAGCGGCGCCGGCGGCGGTGAGTCCGCACACGCTCGCCACACCCACGCTCAGTGACGTGAACGTGAGCGCGGTGGCCACCGGTACCGGGAGGCGGTCACGGAGGTAGCCGCCCCAGCAGTACGCGGCGCCCTGCGCGTCGAGCGCGCACGTGCCGCCCAGCATGTAGGGCTGGCTGGCGAGGAACGACACCGTGGTCCAGCCCCCTGCAGCAACCGTCTCGAGGGCCAGAAAGCTCTCGGCCACGGTGACCTGCGCGCTGTCGGCGCGGTGGGTGGTGGCGGCGGTGATGGTGGCCACTCCGGGAGCCACGGCGCTCACGAGCCCGTCCTCTACCGTCGCCACCGCAGAGTCGGACGACGACCACACGATCACCACAGGTACGCGGCGATACGTACAACCGATGAAGCAACTTTCCGCCACCCAGGCCGTGGCCTTGAAGCGCACGGTGTCGCCGACTAGCAGGTTGTAGCGGGCGGGGGTGAGCGTGACGTAGTCGACGTGGGGCTCGCCGGGGTTGCGCCAGTCGTCGTCGGCCGGAACGTCCCAGTCCCAAGGCTCGGTCAGCGGCTCGCACGCGAAGCAGCATAGGGCCAACGGCCAGAGGACGCGGGCGACGGCTACCCATCGTCCGCGGCATTCCGCCCCCCAAGCTCGCGCCTGTCGCGGCGGTTCACGGCGGCGGGGCATCGCGGTCTCCTACATGCTGGATGCCTGGGTTGACGACCCCAGACTTGCCGCCTCCCGTCAAGCAGCCGTCAAGCGGCGTGGCGGCCCCAACGGTGCTGGATTGGAGCCCGCGTCTGGCCGCCTCCTCCGGGCATCACCCACGCTGAACTTGACCGGTCTCCTCACCGCTTGGTAAGAATTAAGAAGACGGTCGGCGCCTCCTGCAGCCGGGATGCCGCACGAGTTGCGGGTTGTCGAGTCGGTGGTTGGGGAGGAATCCGGTGCCCATCGGGCGACCATCGATGAAGAGCCACTTCGCGGCCGTTGCGCCGCAGTATCGCCAGCTTCGCGACCTGGACATGGGGGCGGTGCGTCGCGTCGCCGGCATCCTCAGGGACTTCGCTGCACCTGCTCCACACCTCAGGCTCATCGATGTCGGGACCGGAACCGGCCGGTACATCGAGGCCGTGCTCGAGGAGCTCAAGACCGACGGGGTCCCGTCCCCGCGGGTCACGGCCGTCGATGCCACCTCGGAAATGCTCGGCTCGTGGAGCGCACGGCGCGTGGAGTACGGCTGCCACATCAGGCTCGTGATCGGGCTGGCGGAGGCCCTGCCGTGCGCGAGCCGGTGCTTCGACGCGCTGCTCTCGTTCAATGCAGTGCATCTGTTCGACCTCCACCCCTTCGTCACGGAGGCGGGGCGCGTGCTCCACCCAGGTGGCAAGCTACTCCTCTACACGCGGACGCCCGAGCAGAACCGGCGCACCATCTGGGGGCAGCACTTCCCCGAGTTCGCAGACCGCGAGACCCGGCTGCACCGAGAGCGCGCCCTCCATCTGGCCTTGATGGGGACTGATGCGTTTCGCGGAGCGCGGCTCCTCCCCCTGCCCTGGGTAATACGCACCAGCCTCGCTCGTCTCATCGAGCAGGCACGGAGCAAGAGTTACTCAACATTCGAGTTCTACACCCAGCGTGAATTCGAGGCTGCTCTCAGCGCGTTCGAGCGGCGCGTCCGCGCGCACTACCGCGAACACGGATCCATCACGGCACGCAACGATCACCTGTTGGTCGTCGCCACACGCCGCTAGAGACGCACCGATCGGCAGCGGTGCGGGGCTCTCATGCGGGTCAAGTGGCCCTCGGCATGGTAGATTGGAGCATGCAGCTCTCCGCCTCCGACATCTACACCTTTCACCGCCCCTCCCGCTGCGAGCTGCGGGTGTACCTACGGCACCGGGGGGAGCTCGAGTCGGAGCCGGGGGAGTACGATCTGGTGTTGCAGCGGCTGGGGAAGCGCCACGAGAAGGCCCACCTGGCCTCCCTCGGGCCCGTGGTGATGCTCGACAGCGGGACGCGGGAGGAGCGCGAGCGCCTCACGCGTCAGGCCGTGGCCGACGAGCAGGAGATCATCTATCAGCCGGCCTTTCGCTCTGCAGTAGAGATCGACGGCCAGCGGTGGGAGGTGGTCGGCGACCCCGATCTCCTGATCAAGTGGGGTGACGGGTACATCATCCGCGACTGCAAGATCTCCCAGCGCATCACCCATCGCGATCACCCCGAGATCCACTACCAGCTCGAGCTATATGGGTGGCTATTCGAGCGGACTTTCGGGCAGCCGCCCATGGCGCTGGAGGTGTACAACGGGGCGGGTGAGATCACCCAGCTGGCATACAAGGGGGGCACGAGCGCCCTACAAGAGCTGGAGCTCATAGCCCAAGTGAAGCGGGCGAAGCGGGCACCTTACAGCCCCGTGGGCTGGACCAAGTGCCAGCCGTGTCCCTTCCGCTACCGGTGTTGGCCGGAGGCCGAGGAGCGCAAGGACGTATCGCTGGTGTACGGAGTGGATCAGTGGATGACACACGAGCTGCGCAAGGAAGGGGTCGAGACCTACGCGGCCCTCGTGGAGAACTACACGGAGGAGCGCCTGGCGCGGCTCACAAAGCCAGCAGCGACCCAAACGTGGAAGGTCGGCAAGCGAGCCCCGTCCATTCTCCGCATGGCGCGGGCGCTCAGCTCCGGCGAGGAGATCCTGATCCAGCCACCCGACATACCGGAGCACGCCAACTACGTGATGTTCGACCTGGAGGGGATGCCGCCGCAGCTGCAGGAGCCAGCGAAGATCTACCTCTGGGGGCTCCAAGTATACGGCGAGCGGCCGGACGAGTTCCGGTACGCGCTGGCCGACTTCGGACCGGAAGGTGACCGCAACGGATGGCTGGGGTTCTTGGAGCGGGCACGGGAGGTGTTCGACCGCTACGGTGACCTGCCCTTCGTACACTGGTACTCGTACGAGAAGACGAACATCGAGATGTACGTGGAGCGGCACGGGGACCCCGACGGCACCGCCGCTCGCGTGCTCGACAACCTGCTCGACCTGCTGCCCATCACCCAGGAGTCGATCGCGCTGCCGCTTCCCAGCTACAGCCTCAAGGTGGTGGAGAGGCACATCGGCTACGGGCGTAGACTGCCCGACACCGGCGGTGACTGGGCGATGGCACGGTACGTAGAGGCGGTCGAGACCGAGGATGAACTGGAGCGTCAGGCGCTGATGAACATGATCATCGCCTACAACCAGGAGGACCTGGAGGCGATGTGGGCTGTGATGCAGTGGCTCAAGGAAAAGACCGCACCCGCCGCATCGCTCAAGCTCGTGGAGTGACGGCGTTGCGCTACGGGCGAGACGTGACAACCGGTACGGAGATCCCTACATGAGGCGTGCTTGGCGTTCGGCGCTGTGCCTCGCGCTCACGCTCTGGTCCTGCTCGACCTCGGCGCAGCAGCCAGGAGGGCAGCTCGAGCTCACTTTCCTAGACGTCGGGCAGGGCGACGCCATCCTGATCCGCTCGCCCGAGGGCAAGCTGGCTCTGGTGGATGCAGGCAGGACCTTCCCCGGACCGGCGCTGCGCCGCCACGGCGTTGACTCTCTCGACCTGGCCGTTGCCACGCACCCCCACGCGGACCACATCGGCGGGATGGTCGGCGTGCTGCGCTACTTTCCCGCCCGCTTCTATCTGGACAACGGCGTACCGCACGTAACGTCGACCTACACCCACCTCATGGCGTACATCGAGCGGTCGGATATCACGTATCTGGAGCCAGTCGACCGACGCCTCGAGCTGGGCAGTGTCACACTACGTGTGTTACCGCCGCCCGCACAGGGCGCGAGCCTGAACGATCAATCCGTCGGGCTCATCGTAGAGTACGGGGAGTTCACGGCGCTGCTCACCGGTGACGCCCAGGTCCCGGAGCTCGAGCACTTCCTCCGGCTTGGCGTGCCCGACGTCACCGTGCTCAAGGCATCACACCACGGCGCGGAGGACGGAGTGAGCCCGGCGTGGCTCGGCGCCACACGGCCCGAGATAGTGGTCATCTCGTGCGGACGCGACAACCAGCACGGTCATCCCGACGCGGGGGCGCTAGGCCTGTACGAGGCCGCGGCGCAGGCGATCTACCGCACCGACCTGCACGGCGACGTGACGATCCGTGGGGCGCGCGATGGCAGCTACGAGATCGTCACTGGACGGCCCGTCGCGAGCGGCGGCGACCGCACGACTCGGTTGGCTCCGGCCGCCGTCTCGGTGTGGGTCTTTCCCGACGCCCCAGGCGACGACCATCAGAACCGCAACGGTGAGTACGCGGTGGTGCGCAACCACACCGCCGAGCCCCTCCCGGTGGGAGGTTGGGTCCTGTGCGACGCCGTGAGACACTGCTTCCGCTTCCCCGAGTCGGCGACGATCTCGGGGAGCGACAGCGCAATCGTGTTCACCGGCTCCGGGACGAGCGACGGCCGTCGCTTCTACATGGGCTCCCCCCAGGCGGTATGGAACAACCGCGGCGATTGGGCCATCCTATGGGATAGCCGGGGACAGGTGGTGGCGCGCTATGAGTACTGAGCAGCACTACGCGGTGGATCGCATCCGGCACCGGACCGCCCTGCTGGTCGACGACGAGGGCCATCAGATCCTTGTCCCAACCCTCCGACTCCCCCACGATCTCGCCGAGGGACAGGTGCTGCGCGTGCCCGTGGACGAGGCCGGCACACGCGATTGGGGCCGGGCACGGATCGACGAACCAGAGACCCAGCGCCGAAAGGCGCGGGCGGAGCAGCGCCTCGAGGAGCTGCGCAAGAGAGACCCCGAGGGCGACATCGAGCTGTAAGACGAAAAGCGACCGTCCGGTCGGTCGCTTGGGCCCCGACTTCCCGAGCCAAAGGACTACGGCACAGACCCGGCGAGCCTCACTCCCTCCCGTATCAACCTAGCTACCTCGGATCCCTGATCTCCCAGCAGCTGCCGAAACCGCGGGTGCTGCCTCAGCGTGTCCGGGAACGGGGCCACCTGCAGGTACGGCATCGACATCATGGACGGGGTGGCGAGCAACGCCTCCAGGTGATCGAGGGCGGCATCCTCTTCGCCCAGCATCGCATACGTCCACACCAGCGCCTCCCGCACCGCCATGTCACGCAGTGCGTCAGCCGACTCGCCGACCGCCCGCTCCAGCAGTGCCACCTGTCCCATGGCGTCCTCGCGGCGCCCCAATCCAGCATAGGCGCGGGCGAGCAGCGTCATCAGCGTTGGATCGCCGACCCGGGCACGCGCCGCTCCTTGGACCGCGGTCCGGAGCGAGTCGTAATAGGCACGAGCACGAGGCAGCTGGTCACGCAACCGGTAGAACTCGGCCTTGAGGTAGTAATAGTCGAACGGGAGCGGGCCGCTCACCGACGCCGGCGTGAGGGGCTCGAAGATCGAATCGTACGCTCCCCCGACTACCAGGCTGGGGGCGCCCTCGATCAGCCCCAGCGCCACCTCACCCGGCGTCGTGCGCTGCTGCATCTCTCGCACCGCAGCATGGGCACGGGCCGTGTCGCCGCGCCAGCGGAGGTAGAGCGCGATCCGGATCCTGTGCGCCTCTGCCAAGTCAGGCGCGATACCGAGCGCCATGCCCACGTAGCGCTCGGCGTCGGCGTAGCGCCGCACCAGGAAATTGAACCCTCCGGCGGCGATCGCCCAATCGGGCTCCCGGGGATCTAGCTCCGCTGCCAGCGCCGCGTTCTCCACCGCCTCATCCCACTCACCCCTTGCAGCCTGTAGCACTGCGAGCAGGGTGCGGGCATAGGCGTTGTTGGGCTCGCGCTCGACGACGTGTTCGAATTCCCGCGCCGCCATCTCGGCATCGGCCTCTCCGCCCCAGTAGTAGTACAGCCCCAATGCCAAGTGCGCGCCGGGAAGCTCCGGATCCAGGGCCAGGGCCGTGTCCACCGCGGCCTTGGCTTGTTGCAGACGCGCGTCGCTGGGGTCCACGAAGTAGCGGTACAGCCAGATGTGGGCGGTGGAGAGCTCGGCCCACGCCAACGCGAAGCCGGGATCCAGATCGAGCGCCTGCTCGAAGAAGTCGATCGCGATGCGCCGCGCGTTGGCGTCGCCGGCTCCCAGCGCGCCAGCTAGGTAGTCGTGGCCCCGCAGGTACAGCTCGTAGGCAAGTAGGTCCTCGGTGGGCGGGGGAGCGGGCGCCTCCTCCTCACCCTCCAGCAGGGCGACATCCATCGCCCGAGCCACACGCTCTGCTATCTCGGACTGGACCCGGAACACCTCCGTCATGTCCTCGTCGTACACGCTGGCCCACACGTGCGTGTCGTCCGACGCGCGAATGAGCTGCGGAATGATGCGTACCCTGCTCGTGGGATCCTGCGGTCGCTCGCGCTGGATCGTGCCCTCGAGCACGTAATCGGCCCCCAATTGGGCTCCGATGTCCCGCGGCGAGAGATCGCTTTCCCGGTACTGCATCGCGCTGGTGCGGGATATCACCCCCAAGGTGCCGAGCGTCGCCAGGCGCGCGGTGATCGCATCCGTGATCCCGTTGGCGAAGAAGTCGTCCTCGGCCGGGCCGAGGTTGTCGAATGGGAGGACCACCACCACGGGGCGATCGGGTGTGCCCGCCGGCCCGGGCGCTCGCAGCAGCAGGACCGCGACGAGCGCCAGGATCAACCCGAGAACCGCGATGGCGGCGACGAGCCCGCGGCGGCCTGCCAGCAACGGCGCCGCAAAGGGCCCCCCGGGCACCCGCTCGAGCCCGCCGCTGGGCGTGATGACGCGGCGGTCGAGCTCCCGCACCACTTCGTCAGCCGTCTGCCACCGCGCGGCAGGGTCCTTCGCGAGACACTTCATCACCAACCCGGCGAGTTCGGGTGGCAGGTCTGGGCGGTGCACCAGCACGTGGTCCGGGTCCTGAGTGACGTGGGCGGTGAGCACGGCCTGCGGCGATGCACCCCGGAACGGGGTTCTCCCCGTGAGCATCTCGTACGCCAGCACCCCAACCGCGTAGATGTCGGCCCGGTGATCAATGTTGGGATCGGCAGTTGCTTGCTCCGGCGCCATGTAGGCCGGGGTGCCCAGCACGAGCCCCGCCGTGTCGACCTCGTGCCCCTCCACGGCCAGCGCCAGCGCCTTAGCCACACCGAAATCCGTCACCAAGGCATGGCGCCCGGACAGCATCACGTTGCCCGGTTTGATATCCCTGTGCACCACGCCCCGCTGGTGCGCGTAGTGCAGGGCATCGAACACGTCATGCAACAGTGCCACGGCCTCGGGTAGGGGCATCGGCCCCCCGGCGAGACGCTCGCGCAACGACTCGCCCTCCACCTCCGGCATCACGTAGTAGAGGAATCCCTCGGCCTCGCCGGAGTCGTGGACCGGGAGGATGTGGGGGTGGGACAGCTTTGCCGCGATCTTGATCTCGCGCAGGAACCGATCCGGACCCAACGTGGCCGCGAGGTCGGGCCGCAGCACCTTGAGCGCGACCTTGCGGTCGTGTTTCAGGTCCTCTGCCTGATAGATCACGGCCGCCCCACCCCGGCCCAACTCCCGGAGCAGGCGGTACCGCCCCGCCAGGGCCCCACTCAGGCTGCTATGCAGGTTCTGCATCGCGCAGAAAGATGAGCTAATGGCGGGTGGGGCGCGAGCATGGGTCCCCGGGGACGAGACGGGAGGGGTCCTCGACCAGCTGTCATGGTTCGGTCATGGCACGCGCTCGCGGAACGCCGGTGCAGGGCGACAACCGGTGTTGTGCCTACCGTACGGCAACCCGACGCAAAAGTTCCCCGTTATAGGTCTGGGAGGTCCCCCGGGGAACCTCTGGGGTATAGAGGGGCGGCGGCCATGGGTGGTGTGACACCGCCGGCTGACTTTAGATTGGCCGGAGCGCCCGAAGCCCTCGGGCTAGTTAGTTAAGGAGGTTCGATGATCGCTGCCAGCGTGGGCTTCGTACTCGCCCTCATCCCGGCGCTCGGCGACCTGTCGGGGCATCTTGTGATGGTGCCGGTTGGACCGGACACATCCTGCATCGTGATGGACATGCCGACTGAGGGGAGGCTGAGCCCGCTGGACTCCCTGACCTTCACGGTGGGAGACCGCAGCGTGAAGATCTGCTATGGCCGGCCGTCGGCCCGGGGACGCACCATGATCGGCGGGCAGGACGTGCCCTACGGCAAGCTGTGGCGCACCGGCGCAAACGAGCCCACCATGATCCACACCACCGGCTCCATCAGTGTGGCCGGTATCGAGGTCGAGCGGGGGAGCTACTCCCTCTACACGGTCCCGGGCGAGGACGAGTGGGTCGTCATTGTGAACCGCTCCATCACGCAGTGGGGCCACATCGCGCAGTACAACTACAAGGTGAAGGCCCAGGAGGTGGGGCGCGCCAAGGTCCGGGGTGAGCGCCTCGCCGACCACGTCGAGACCATGACCTTCCGCACCGAGCCCGCGGAGCAAGGCGCGGTGACGCTGCTGCTCGAATGGGAGCACACGAGGGTGCAGATGTCGGTGAGCGCGGCCGGGCCGTAGCCGCGCGCCACGCAGCGACAGGACGCCGCCCCGGCGCACCCGCCGGGGCGTCTGAGTTTGCGCCGCCGCGCAGGAGCCACGGCCGGCATGTTTACAGCTAGCCCAGCCCGCTTAGCTTTAGGGAACTTGAGCCGGAAGACCTGATGGCGTCCGAGCACTACCTGGCCGTCGACAAGGTGCACGAGGCGGATGCCGTGATCCTCGACGATCACGGAAGGGCCTTTACCGTGTCCCTGGCCGAGCTACCGGCTGGCCTCGCCGAACGAACGGTCCTCAAGGTAGTGGTCGCCGAAGACGGAACGCCCGACTGGACCACCGCTGCCATCGACAACCCCGAGACAGAACGGCGCAAGCAGCGCTCGGCGGAGCTCACCGAGAAGCTGCGGAGCAGCGACGAGCACGGGTTCCTGCATCCCGAGGAGGAGACGTAGCCAGCCCGTTCCCGCTTGCCGCACACGCACACGAGCGCCCCTCGCGCTGAGCTGGGGGCGCTCGTTTCGTCGAGGACGGGCGACGACCGCCCTGCTCAGTGGGCGACGCCCCCGGGTGCCGCTCCCACCACCGGTAGCGGCGTCTCCGCTGTGTGCGGCGGCAGGGCCGGGTACCGCACCTGCGGTTGTTCACCCGTCAGCGTTCCCAGGAAGGCCACTACGGCGGCTTTCTCCTCGTCGGTGAGCGCGGCGCCTAGCTGGGCCGTCCCCATCACTTCCACCGCCTCCCCGAGCCCCCACACCATCCCGGAGTGGAAGTAGGGAGCGGTGAGCGTGATGTTGCGCAGCGAGGGCGCCTTGAAGACGTACTCATCCGACGCACTCTGCGTCACGGCGAAGCGACCCTTGTCGCCGCGCGGTAGAATGGCCGCACCCGGTCTCTCCACGACGCCAAATGGGTAGTAGCCTCCACCGCCGACGTTCATGCCGGCGTGGCACCCGGCACATCCCCGCGCGACAAACACGGCGATCCCTTCCTTCTCCACGAGGGAGAGGGCGTCTTCGTCGCCACGCAAGTAGTCGTCGAACGGCGCGCCGGGCGTTACGAGTGTCGCCTCAAACGCCTCGATGGCCCGTGCCATGTTCTCGAACGTCACGGGGTCGGGGTCGTCCGGGAAGGCGGCACGGAACCGCTCGACGTACTGCGGGATACTCTGGAGCGTCTGCACCACACGCTCGGGGGTGTTGTTCATCTCCACGGCGGCCTGTACCGGCCCCTTGGCCTGCTCCTTGAGATCGGGCGCGCGACCATCCCAGAACTGGGCCACGTTGTACACCGCGTTCAGCACCGTCGGTGCGTTGCGCGGCCCCCGCTGCCAGCCGTGCCCCACGGATGTCTCCAACAGGTCGACCCCACCCAGCCCGAGGTTGTGGCACGTGTTGCAGCTGATGAGCCAGCTCTGCGACAGCCGGGGATCCAGGTACAGCATCTTCCCCAGCTCGACCTTCTCGGGCGTGATCGGATTGCCCGGGAGCTCGGGCGGACCCTCCGGGATCGGCTCGAACGCTTCGAGCGCGGCGGGAGTGAGCCGCAGGCCACCGAACTCCTCGGCCTGCTCCGCGGGGGGCCCTGCCTCACACGCCACCAGCGCCGCGGCACCTGCCGCACCAACGAACCATCTGATCAGAGACCTACGCATGTTACTACTCCCTCGTGTGTTACACGCTTCTCGTTCTGCCACCCTCTCCGGTCATACCTGTCCCGCTTCCCACTTCCCGGAGGATAGACCGTTCCCCTTTCCCCTACTCCGGATGCCCCACCGGCATCAGCGCCAGGGGATGCTCATCCGCCGGCAGTCCCAGCGTCTGCTTTACCTGGCTGTCGTGGTACGCCCCGACGAACGTGGTCCCGAGACGCAGCGCGGCGGCCTGGAGGTAGACGTTCTGCGCCGCGTGTCCCACGTCCATGTGCACGTACTTCCGGCCACGGTCGCCGTACTTCCCCGTAGTGCGGGCGTATACGGCCGCGATGACCACGACGACGGGAGCCGCCTTCATCCAGTCCTGGCGCAGGGCCGCCCGGGCGAGGGCGGAACGGCAGTCACCCTCGGACGTCTGCGCCAGATCGTGTCGCTCGGGCCGATAGCGATAAACGCCGACCGGGAGCCCGGATACCGCACCGGCCACGAGATAGGTCTCCAGGGGGTAGAGGGCCCCTGCGGACGGCGCAGTGCGCCCGCCGTCGGGACGGGTGACACCCTGAGCTGCCCACAGCAGCTGCGACACATCGGCGAGGGTGAGCGGAGTGCTCTTGAAATCGCGGATCGAACGCCGCTCGGAGAGTGCAGTCTCGAGTGACGTGGCTCCGTCGAGCCGTGGATCGGGGAGGGCGACGACCGGTTCCTGGGTCACTACCGTCTGTCCAATGGTGCCGAGCACGAGGAGCACCAGCACTGCGACCGCTCACATCGCCGTACGCCACCGGTTCTGCGCCGCGGGCGAGTCGGTCTACTCGTGCGGTTCGGCCGCATCCTCCTGGCGCAGCACCTCCTGCACCTTGAGGAGCACTTCCTTCCGCTGTTTCAGCATCTCCCTGAAGTCCAGACGGTCGGTGTCGGCGATCTCCATCCGCAGATCAGAGAGGTAGCTGTCGAGCACCTCCAACAAGATCCGGATCTCGTTGGGCTTCAGATCGAGTTGGATCATATGGTCAAGAGGGAACGATGGGGTAGTCGGTACCCTCGTTCTCTTCGCGTTCCAGCTCCCGCAGCAGGCAGTTCACGGTCTGCTCTACTAGGGTCTCCAGCTCCACGCCGCGCCGGCGCGCTTCTCCCTCGTACGCGTGGAACGCCTCCTCACTCAGCTCCGCCCACACCCGCACCTTGCGCATGCGAATCCTCCTTCGGACGGCGCCCGACCGTCCTAGCCCGCCGGCACCCCCTTGTACCCGTAGCACAGAATGCCGCCGTGGCCCTCCCGCCTGACGAGGCGGAACTCCAGCGCCACCTCCATCCCGGGAGCGACCTCCGCCGGATCGCAGTCCACGATCTGGACCATGAGCCGTGCGCCCTCCGGCGTTTCCACCACCGCCATGGCGTACGGCGCCTCCATCAGGAAATCGTCGGGCGGTACGTGGATCACGGTGCACGTGACGATGCGACCGTGTCGGGATAGCTGGATCTGCTTCCAGTCCTGCGCGCCGCACGCCGGACACACCTTGCGAGAGGGAAACGCCACCTTGCCGCAGCCACAGCACCGCGATGCCTCGAGACGGTAGCGGCTGGGGATCTCCCTCCAATACCTGGGACTCGGCATCGCTCAAACCCTCCGGAAGACGTGGACCACCGAGCTGGCTCCGGAGCCACCCATGTTCTGGGCGAGCCCGACGTCGGCGTCCTGCACCTGGCGCTCGCCCGCCTCGCCACGTAGCTGCTCGAAGATCTCGATGGCCTGCGCCACACCGGTGGCGCCCACTGGGTGCCCCTTGGACTTGAGCCCCCCGCTCGTGTTCACCGGTACTCTACCGCCCAGCGCCGAGAAGCCGCTCCGGGCCGCTTCCCCACCCTTGCCCCGCTCCACGAGACAGAGAGCCTCGAGACAGCAGATCTCGGCGATCGAGAAGCAGTCGTGCACCTCCACGACGTCTACGTCGGACGGCTTGATGTCGGCCATCTTATAAGCCCGGCCCGCCGAGAGACTTACCGAGTCGAGGAAGGCCGGCTCGTTGCGGTCGGCCAGCGCCATGGAGCCGGTGGCGAATCCGCTCCCCACGATCTTGACCGGGCGATCGGTGAACTCCCCCACCCGCTCCAGCGGGCAGAGCAGCACTGCGGCGGCGCCGTCACTCACCGGGGAGCAGTGCAACAGGCGCAGCGGCTCTGCTACGAGCGAGGAGTTCATCACCTCTTGCAAGGTCACCTCACGTCGGAACTGCGCCTTGGGATTGAGAGCGCCGTGCCGGTGGTTCTTCACCGAAACTGCGGCCAGATCCTCTTCGGTGGTGCCGTAAGCCTCCATGTGCGCTCGGGCAATCATCGCATAGAGACCCGGGAAGGTGATCCCGTGATAGGCCTCTGTCTCCTGATCCGCTGCCGAGGCGAGCACCGAGGCCACGTCGCCACCGTCGTTCATCTTCTCGACTCCGGCGGCCAGTACCACATCGCTCATCCCCGAAGCGACCTCGATGTACGCCTGGCGCAGCGCTACTCCTCCCGAGGCGCAGGCGGACTCGACGCGCGCAGCCGGAATCCCCGCCATTCCGAGATAATCGGCCATCAATGGCCCGAGGTGCTCCTGTCCCACAAACTGCCCACCCGACATGTTGCCCACGTAGATGGCGTCGAGGTGGTCCGCCGATGCGCTGCGCATCGCCTCCGTGGCCGCCTCGACAAAGAGATCGCGAAGGCTCGACTGCCAGAGTTCGCCGAATCGGGTCATTCCCGCTCCGACGATCGCCACCTCCCGCATCTCCTCCTCCTCTCTGCGCGTTCGGTCCGCCGATCCGCCGCCTATTGATTGACGATGATCTTCTCTCGGTACTTCGCGTACTCCCCGTACGACAGGTAGCGACGCCGTCCCTCGAGCAGCGACCGCACCGTGGGGGCTCGCGGCCGTCGCTTGGGCAGCTCCGCCGTTGCCCGCAGTACGAAGGAGTCGCTCCCCGCACCCGATCCGAACGAGGTGATGAGTATCAGGTCGTCCGGATCGGCCACGTCAAGGATGGCTGCGAGCCCCGTAGGCGAAGACCCGGAGTAGGTGTTACCCATGGTGGGCACCACCCAGCCAGTCTCGAGCTGCTCCTTGGTGAACCCCAGGGTCTTCCCAGCCGAGAGCGGGAACTTGCCGTTTGGCATGTGGAACACGGCGAAGCGGAAGTCCTTCGCCTTCAGCCCCGTCTTGTCGAGGATGGCCTGGCTCGCCGCCAGGACGTGCTTGAAGTAGGCCGGCTCGCCGGTGAAGCGCCCCCCGTGCCGCGGGTAGAACTCCCCTTCCCGCCGCCAGAAGTCGGGCGTATCGCTGGTGTAACTGTAGGTGTCGACCACGTCGGCGAGCAGGTTCTTGCTGCCGAAGAGGAACGCCGCGCCGCCGGCCGAGGCGGAGAACTCCAGCGCGTCGTTGGGTGCGCCCTGCGACGTGTCTGCCCCGATACCGAGCGCGAACTCGACCTGACCCGCCTCCACCAGGCCGTAGGCGACGAACATCGCCTCAGTGCCCGCCTTGCAGGCGAACTCGAAGTCCGCCACATGAACCTCTGGACCGATACCCAGCGCGTCGACTAGCACAGTACCGCTGGGCTTCACGGCATAGGGATGCGACTCCGAACCGACGTATACCGCCCCGATCCGCGCCGGATCGATCCCGGCCCGGTCGATTGCCCCCCGCGCGGCCGCAACTGAGATGGTGATGGTGTCTTCATCGATCCCGGGGACGGACTTCTCCTCCAAGAGAAGCCCCTTGCGGATGGTCTCGGGCTCCTTGCCCCACTGTCGGGCAATCTCCTCCGTCTTTATCCGATTTCGGGGGATGAACGCCCCGTAACCCACAATCCCTGCCATAGCCACCTCCACCGCCGGAGCGGAGCGCGAAGTGCAGACTCTCCGGCCAATAGGGGGGATGGTGCTTTAAGAAGGGATGAAAGGCGATTTAAGGCGGCTAGCCCATCCAGAACCCCTTACGGTGGGATACGCCCAGCACCTTGCGGCATGCCGGGCAGAGGTAGAGGAACCGCCTACCCAGCATCCCAGCCAGTTCCTGGAACCAGACCTCGTGGAGGTCCGCCGCGCAGTGGGGGCACAGCGGCACGATGTCGTCACGTCTCGTCAGTCCGATCATGATCGATCTCCTCACCCTGCCCCACTCTCACCCGGGGAGGTGGGGTGGTGGGCTATTCCACCTGCCACACCGTATCCAGCACCGTCCCGTCCACCCACTTCACCACGGCCACCGGCCGGTCAGTGACGCGCGGCGGTTCCGGCTGGCCCCCGATCAGCCGCTCCACCTCATCCTTGATCTCCTGGATGGGCCGAATGGGGAGCTGCGAGCCGCGCACGCGATCGAGCAGGTCGGTTCGGCGTGGGTTGATGGCAATGCCGCGTTCGGTCACTACGACGTCGATCAGCTCTTCGGGTCCCGTCAGGGTGGTTACCTCGTCGACAATGACGGGGATCCGGTCGCGGAACGACGGGACCGCGAGAATCGTGCACCCGGCGAACAGACAGTTCTGCCAGCCACCGATGCCATGGAGCAGGAGGCCGTCGGAGTGCGTGACCACGTTGGCGTTGAAGCTCACGTCTACTTCAGTGGCGCCCAGTACGGTGGCGTCCACCATGGAGGCGAAGTTGCCCTTGCCGTGGAAGTTGTACGACGTGAACGGCGAGGTCGCTACGTGCCGCGGGTCGGAGGCGATCGACTCCACCCCTGCGAGGTCGAACGTCTGGCCGTCCAGGATGTAGTCGGTGAGTCCATCTCGCAGCAAGTCCACCAGGTACTGGGTCGAGCCACCGCGGACGAAGCGCGCCTTAACACCGGCGTCCTGCATCATCTCTTTGAGGAACTGCACGAACGCCAGCGCGATCCCACCGGCACCCGCCTGGAAGGAGAACCCGTCCCGCATGATCCCCGCGTCGTGCAGGAACCGCGCCACGTACTCGGCAATGAGGAGCCGATCGGGACTCTTGGTGATCTGGGTCGTGCCGGAGACGATCTGCGACGGGTCGCCGACGGAGTCCACCTCCACCACGTAGTCCACGTTGTTACCCTGGATCNNCTGGATCTGCCAGGGGATGCAGGGAAACGGGACCAGGTTGTCGGTCACGACGATCACGCGGTCGGCGTAGATCGAGTCGGCCAGTGCGAAGCCCAGCGAGCCGCAGGCCGATGGCCCGTGCGAGCCGTCGCAGTTCCCGAACGCGTCGGCCGTGGGCGCTGCGATCACGGCGATGTCGATCTTCACCTCGCCGTCCTGAATGGCCTGCCACCGCCCGCCGTGGGAGCGGAGCACCCCGAGCCCCCGCATCTTTCCGCGCGAGCAGTACTCGCCGAGCGGCCCGTTCATGCTCCCCTCGATGTGGTGCACCACGCCGCGGTCCATCAGGTCGATGACGGGCGCATGACACGGGAACGAGGCGCTCGGGAACCACATGAGGTCCTTGGCCCCCAGCTCTGCCGCCGCGTTCAGCGCCACCAGCGCCACCTTGTCACCGTTGCGGAAGTGGTGGTGCGTGGAGATCACCATTCCGTCGCTCAGACCGCACCGCTCCAGGGCCGTTCGGAGATCTGGCAGGCGCTTGTCACCGCTGTCCGGATAGTCCTTGCACGAGCGGATCGCAGGTCCGTGCTTGGCACCCCCGGGCCTGAAGGCACCGACGCCTTGGAAGGCCACTTGCTCCCGCCCGTTCACCATCGTGGGGACCTTGCGTCCCGCGGCGTTGACCACGAGATCCGTACCGCTTCGGTCCGCGGCCCTCTTACCCGCGCCCCGCTTACCACCCCGCTTCGACGCGCGCGCGCTCATCGCTCGTCCTCCGGCAACAGCCCGGTCCGCCGGGCGCGCGCGACCAGCCGTTGCGCCCGAAGCACGACCGGCGGATCCACCATGCGGGTGCCCAGGCTCACGACCCCGAGCCCCTTGGCCTCGGCCTCCTCGAACGCCGCAACGATCTTGAGCGCCCTGTCGATCTCCTCTGGGGTGGGCGCAAAGGCCTCGTGGATCGGCTCGATCTGCCGCGGGTGGATGCACCCCATTCCGTCGAAGCCCATGGCGCGGGAGCGTGCCCCCCAAGTCCTGAGACCCTCGACGTCGCCCACGTCGCCGTACACCGAGTCGATGGCCTGGACCCCGGCGGCCCGTGCCGCGTTCACCAGTCGCTGCCGCGCATAAAGGGATTCGTGGCCTTCCTTGGTCTTCACCACCCCGAGATCCGCCGTGTAGTCCTCCAGGCCGATGGTGAGGGCCACCACTGTGTCCGCCGCACCCGCAATGTCGAAGGCGTGCTCCACCCCCCGCGCCGACTCGAGGATCGGCATGAGCCAGATCGGATCTCCACCTCCCCCCTCGTGCTGGATCTGCTGGATCCAGGAAACGACCTGTCTCACCTGCTCGGGCTCATCCGTCTTGGGAATCAGGATGAGATCGGGACCCTCAGGAACAATCACCTCCAGATCGTCGAGACCGAGCGGAAGTTGGTTGATGCGTACCATCCGCTCGGCACCCTGGAAGTCGACACACCGCAGCGCGTTCCGCACCAGGAGGCGAGCGGCATCCTTCTCAGCCGGGTGCACCGAGTCTTCCAGGTCGAGGATGACCGCGTCGGGGTGGTGCAGCCCGGCGTTGACCATGAACTTGGGCTCGTTCCCCGGTAGGTAGAGGCGGGAGCGGCGTAGCCGATCTCTGGGGCTGTGCGGCGGTGTGACCGCGCGTTCTGGGCGGGCATCACCCTGCACCACGACGCCCGCGCGGCGGGCCGCCGCCTCGATCCGTGCCTCGAGCACGAACGGGAGGGCGCCCTTGTCGTCGATATCGATCCTGGCATGCGCCACACCGAGGGTCGTGAGCACCTGCCCTGCCGTGTCGCGAATCGACTTCCCGAAGAATGCGTCGACCTTGGACACCGCATCGATCTCGAGGCCGCCCGACTGCTTGACCTCGAGGGCGACGTGTAGGTCGGAGCGGACGTCGTCGCCCTGGCGGCCGGCCTCACCCCGTTGCGACATGCGGCCTCCCCTCAGCCCAGCCTACTGATTATCGCGTCGGTCATCTGCG
>JABAOF010000793.1_pt4 | contig 38285 bp, 33 predicted proteins | sample 7062171 | NCBI WGS metagenome assembly JABAOF01 (sample SAMN14538628, study PRJNA623070) | marine sediment metagenome | biome: marine biome [ENVO:00000428]; feature: marine pelagic biome [ENVO:01000023]; material: deep marine sediment [ENVO:00002113] | place: India: Gulf of Khambhat ...
ACGTCAGCCTTTAGGCACGACAACAGGGTATTCACGGTGCCTGTCACATTAATGTCGTTTGTAAGTTTAGGGTCTTCGACCGACCGGGAGACGCTCACCAAAGCTGCTTCATGAAAGACGACATCAACATCCTTCAAGGCCTTCCCGACGACCTCAGAGTCCCGAATGTCGCCTCTGATGAAGTGGAACATTCGGTTTTTCGCCAAGTGCTCTAGATTGGCTAAACGGCCGGTCAACATGTTGTCGATAACATGGACTTCGCAGCCCCGTTGAATGAGCCCATCCACAATATGGCTTCCGATGAACCCTGCTCCCCCCGTAACTAAAGCTCTTAGCCCTTGAGTCTTCAAGCTGTGTACACCTGAGCATTCTGTTTAGACTTGAATGATATAACGCTTTGGCGCTCATACAGCGCATACGCGCATGCGGCACGCAAGGATTTCCCGCCTGCCGATTTTTTGAAGAGACTTGTGAAAACAGGACTCGACCGAATTCTACGATCTCAGCATCTCGGCCGATTCCCGAGCGCAAGCAATGCCTCTTTAGCCACTTGTTTCAAATATCATGTCGAAGCCGAAAGAGGCAACATCGCGAATCTCTGACGATGCCGACAGAACAAGCGAGATGGAAACCGTGTCGCCCACTTCAATAGGTTGGCCTTGATAGCTGCTACTGAAATTCATAAAAGTCTCCGCTTCAGCAGGAGACCAGTTGGCAGCCCATATAGACAAATCTAAATCCCATGTTCCCTCATTTCTCACGTAAACCACCATGGTTTTTTTCTGGCCGGCTTCAATGACGCCCCAATTGATAATGTTCACGGGTCTTTCACAGGCGGAATCCCAATAAACACCAATATCGACCGATTTGACAATCGCAGTGTTCCGGAAAACAACAAACTGCTGGCTCTCGATGCCGGCAACCAAGAACGTGTTGACGACGGCGAACACGATGAGTAATTTGAAAATCCGAGGCAGAGCTGTGGATGGCGTCTTTGCAGAGTGAAGCGCAGGTCCGCGCATCGTCTTCTCCCAAAAACAACTGCTATGATGACCAACCTAATATGCTTTGCCTGCATCGTTGGCCCAGGCTTACTGCGCTTCCCGCCTTTCGTAAGGCATATCTTCCAGTCAGATGCTTTTAGACAGGGAACACAATGTTTGCGGTAGGCCATCTGTCGCTAGGCTACCTAATTGCCAAAGGCTCCGCCAAACTCCTAAATCGAAGAGTCAACGTTCCACTCGTCTTGTTTCTATCTCTAGTACCTGACATAGACGTCCTAATTCTAGGCGTCCAACATCGGACGATAACCCACTCGATAATTGCCTCCCTCATCTCGTTTCTACCCGTCTTCGCGTACTACAGAGCTGAGGCCGTTCCCTATTTTCTTGCGCTACTTCAACATAGCCTGGTTGGAGACTTCATAACTGGAGGCACCGAAGCTCAAGGGACTCAACTTTTTTGGCCCCTCACATTTAACCAGTATGGTCTGCCCATCGACATACTCAGCCCAGCCAACTTGGCCATCGAGTGGATCAGCTTCACAAGCGCAGCCATTCTCATTCTTAAAACCCGAGACATCCACAAGTTGCGAGATGCCAAAATTTCCAATCTGCTCCTCTCTGTGCCTATCATGGCAGTCTTGCTTCCATCGTTCCTCTACTTTCCCCTCGCAGTTCCATTAGCGCTTCTAATTCCACACATCGTGTATCTGACTCTGTTTGCCTTGTCCATTGCTGATGTTTCCAAGCAGGTTCTGTCGGCTCTCATTAACAAGTAACTTTCCCGTCAACTCTGCCCACACCCCGAAGGCGGGATGCGCGAGGCGCGACACTCATAGAAAGGAAAGCGTTTAAATTGCAGGAAGGTCTACGCTAATTATATGTAATTAGGAGCGCTTGATGTTGCCGAAGAAGAAGAAAGACGAGGACAGAAAAAAGTTCACAACAGTTTCCATTCCAACCCCTTTGTTCAAGAAAGTGGAGGCGAGAATCAAAGACACCGGGTTTACATCGGTTTCCAGCTATGTAGCTTATGTATTGCGAGAAATCGTGGCTGAGGTCGAAGATGAAGAACCTTTCAGCGAAGAAGACAAAGAAAGAGTGAAAGAAAGACTGCGAGCATTAGGCTACATAGACTAAGTAGGAGGAGATTTTTGTGCTGCGACCCCATGGCGGCAAGCTGGTGAATAGAAAGCTCCCCAACAGCAAATGCCAAGAAATGTCTGAGTGGTCAAAGGACTTTGACAGAATTGACGTTTCTGCCGCAGTCGCCAGTGATGTTGAGAATATCTGTAAAGGAGTTTTCAGCCCTCTTGAAGGATTTATGGTTCGGGGAGAACTTGAATCCGTGCTGCATTTGATGCGATTGTCGAGCGACTTGGCGTGGACGATTCCCATTTTGCTCGACGTCTCTGAAGACCAAGCCAAAAAACTTGATGCAGGCGATGAGTTGATTCTCGCTTTTAATGGAGAACCACTCGCTCTGATGCAGTTAGAGGAGAAATACCGCTTTGACCATGAGGAATTGGCACACTACACATTTGGCACCTCAGATTCTTCACATCCCGGGGTGGAAGCGACCAAACAGATGGGCTTGGTCTTTCTGGGGGGCAAAATCGACTTGATCAATGAGCCGAAAGGACGTTATGACCATTACAAATTGGCGCCAATTGAAACCCGCGTCTTATTTGAGGAGAAGAAGTGGAACACTGTAGTCGGATTTCAGACGCGAAACCCGCCGCATCTGGGTCATGAATACGTGCAGAAGACTGCCCTCGCCTTTGTTGATGGCGTATTCATAAATCCGGTGATTGGCAAGAAGAAAACCGGCGATTTCAAAGATGAAGTAATCCTTAAGGCTTACGATGCACTGATGACAAATTACTACCTCAAAGAATCTGTTGTACTGTCCATTCTACCCTTCGAAATGCGATATGCAGGCCCAAAGGAAGCGATCTTCCATGCGATCGTCAGGAAAAACTTCGGCTGCACTCACTTCATTGTGGGGCGAGACCACGCTGGCGTCGGCAATTTCTACGGGCCGTTTGACGCACAAGCAATTTTCGACGAGTTTTCAGATCTAGGCATCTCTCCCCTCTTTTTCAAGTCGTTTTTCTATTGTAGACGGTGCAGTTCGGTGACCAGCGAGAAGGCCTGTCCTCACCCGGAAAACTGCCGAATCAGCTTCAGCGGAACTAAGATACGGGAAATGCTTTCCAATGGGCAAATTCCTCCCAAGGAGCTGATGCGCCCTGAAGTTGCTGAAGTTATTACGCAGCATCCCAATCCCTTTGTTGGTTGAATCGGTGAGTATAATTGAAGAGAAAGCGTGTATTAGTAGTTGGATTGGATTGCGCCCCTCCCGAACTGCTTTTTGACCAATTCGCCGAGGAATTACCCAACATTGGAGGGATGTTTGACGAAGGCGTGCATGCAAGAATGCGGAGTTCCCACCCCCCCATAACTATTCCAGCGTGGATGGTGATGGCTACTGGCCAAAGCGCTGGAAGACTTGGGATATATGGTTTTCGTCACAGAAGACCTGGAACCTACAACGACATCTGGCTTGCTAGCTCTCGTTCAATCAGGGCGAAAACTGTCTGGGACATTCTCGGAGAACTGAAAAGAAAGGTAGTTGTTGTAGGCGTACCGCCAGCCTACCCCCCGAAGCCTGTTAATGGAGCTCTAATAACCTGTTTTATGACTCCCAACGCCAACAAAGAATACACATACCCCACCACGCTTAAGCGGGAAGTTGAAGGGCTTGTGGGCGAGTACATTTTTGACGCGGTCTTCAGAACAGAGGAAAAAGAGAAGTTACTCAAGCAAGTCTACAAGATGACTAAGCAACACTTCACAGTTCTTAAATATCTGGCCAAATCCAAACCGTGGCATTTCTTCATGTTTGTCGAGATCGGTCTCGATCGAGTTCACCACGCTTTTTGGAAGTTTTTCGACAAAAACCACCATCTCTACACACCTGGAAACAAGTATGAAGACGCTATGCGTGACTACTATCGATTCCTCGATCGGGAGATTGGTGGACTGTTGAAACTTACGGATAAAGACACTAGTGTCATCACAGTGTCTGATCACGGCGCCAAACGGATGAAAGGAGCCTTCTGCATTAACCAGTGGCTAACTGAAAACGGCTACTTGACCCTCAAAAAGCCGCCACCTCCTGGCACTTCGCTGGCAGAAGCGGAGGTTGATTGGCCAAAGACGCAAGTTTGGGGTTGGGGGGGCTATCACGGTCGAATATTCTTCAATGTTGAGGGTCGAGAACCACAAGGAGTCATAAAACCGAAGAACTACGAAAGTTTCCGCGACCAGATAATGCGCGAATTAAAAAACATTGAAGGACCGCGAGGCGAAAAGTGGGACACAAAAACATACACCTCAGAGGAAATCTACCCCAACGGTGTAGGAGACTACCCCGACTTGACGGTATATTTCGACGATCTCAGTTGGCGCTCAGCGGGGACTTTAGGCTACAACTCTTGTTACCTGCTCGAGAACGACAGGGGCCCTGATGACGCCGTCCATTCGCGCTATGGCGTCTTTCTATACTTCGATCCGAAGCGGAGACTGGGCGGTGAGAGCATTAGGGACGTAAATCTGATGGACTTTGCCCCCACTGTACTGAAAACCTTGGGAGCGAAAGTTCCTGATGACATGGAAGGCAGAGTCATCGAAGAGGTGGTTTAAATGCAACAACATGGAAACCGAGGGTTCACCGTGTGGCTAACAGGCTTGCCCGGCTCAGGGAAAACAACGATTGCCCAGAAGCTGCTGCGTGAGCTCAAAGCACGAAAACTTAAGGTAGAACTATTCGACGGCGACGAAGTAAGGAGAAATCTAAGCAAAGGGCTAGGGTTCAGCAAAGAAGATCGAGACACCCACAATAAAAGAATAATCTACGTCTGCAAACTCCTCACCCGAAATGGAGTCAACGCAATCGTTTCTCTGATTTCACCCTATAGGAGCACTCGAGCCTACGCGAGAGAAAACCTGCCCAACTTCGTCGAAGTCTACCTAGATTGCTCTGTCAAAGAATGCATAAAACGCGATCCGAAAGGCCTCTACAAAAAAGCTCTCGCTGGAGAGATAACTAACATGACAGGAATTCAAGATCCCTATGAAGAACCTCTGACGCCAGAAGTTTTGCTGGATACAGAGCATGACCCCTCCAGCAGAAACGTGGTGAAAATCATCAGAAAGCTTGAATCGCTCGGCTACATCAAAGCGTGACAAACACGATTGCAAATGAGAACAGCTTATTTGGGCCTTTAACTACAGACACGTAGTTGACCTTCTTGCGAGACTGGGAAGCAATCGTCAAACTGTCAAACCAGATACTCCTGAACATCTTCAAAGACGATTCTGCTTTCCTAATTTTTCATGACGATGCAGATGGATGTTGCGCTGCTGCAATTCTCCTCAATTTGGTGGCCACGCAAAGTACGCGTGAGGCTCCAGACTTCGCTTCCCCCGAGAAACATTCAGTTGAGTTGACGCAGCAGCTTACCAAAAAACTTCGAGAACGACACCCTAAATTCATCGTGTCGCTGGACCTTGCTCTTCCTCGGTCACCAAAGAAGATCGCGGCTCTTTTACCAGCTTTACATGCGCAAATGCTGATTTACGACCATCACATTCAATCAAGATTTCTCGATTGGCCTGAAAACTGCATCCACATAAATCCCCTGAACATGGGTTTGGGAAATATCCCTGCCTCCTACTACTCCTACATCCTGTCCAAACGTTACACAAACCTCCGGCGCATGTGTTGGGTGGCAGCCGTAGGCGTGGTTCACGATTACCGTGTTAAAGAATGTAAAGACCTGTTGGAAGAGGTGAGAGGTCTGTACCCTTCCCTCTATCCTTTTGAAGCCATAGATCAGCCCACTGCGCTTCGCTCCCCCTTGATGGCAATAGCACACCTTGTAAACGCAGGCTATCAACATTCAGACGGTCAGGGCGCAAAATTAGCTGTGGAAGCGTTAAACGAAGCGTTGTCGATGGATGATCCAACAACATTGCTTGAAGGGAAAACGAGGAAAGCCCTACTCCTCCACAGATTTAGAAGAGAAGTTGATGACGAGATAAACAGATTTCGCGAACAGTTTGAATTTTACGCTGAGTTTCATGCAGACTCTCAATTAGCCTTCTACTCAGTGGACCCAAAATTCAACATCACAAGCCAATTAGCTACGCAACTACAACATAGTTATCCAAACACAATTATAGCCGTAATGTCGCCTGAAGCTCCGAAAAAGGTGAAAGCGTCTTTGCGCCGAGGGAGCAACGTAGAAACCGATCTAGCTGCACTAGCTGAATCGACAACTGCACGCTTGATGCAAGCGTCTGGAGGAGGTCATCCAGACGCTTCGGGTTGCACTTTGCGAACCAAAGACGTCTTCATTTGGAAGAGAAACATGCTGCAATACATCCGCAAAACATCGTAATCAAGGAAGACATTCGTGTTGCATGTATGCTCTCCAGTCGACTGCCAACAATTCGGCAGCTCACGTCAAATTCATGCATAAATTGATTGGAACTCGAAAATATGTCATTGCCCGAAATATGGAATCTTGCGAAACACTCCTTTTAACCGGCTTCACGGATGAATGCTATAGACATAACTTCTAGACAAGGTGTATAGATTGATTAACTGGGATGGTCCGCGAAAACGTCGAGACCGCTTATTCATTATCGCTGAGATTCTTGACATAGCTAGAGATGGAGCGCTAAAAACTCAGATAATGTATAGAGCAAACCTGAGTTTTTCCCAATTGAACACATATCTTGATTTGCTTATGGAAACGCAACTGCTGGGAAAGGTTGAAGGAAGCGGGAAGACATATTACAAGACTACCAAGAAGGGGTTTGAGTACATAGAAAGCTATAAAGAAATCATTGAAGCTCTAAACAACAACTCTAATGGCAACAACGGACCCCGTATTAAGGGCGGTCCAACCATATACTGGATTAAGAAGCCTTAACCACTTTTTTGACGGATAGCACACGCATCAAAGACGTGTGAGGATAGAAGATGCCTTGTGGCAAGGCAGCACTGTAGGCACATCACGCTGGTAACTTCTGGCACAATTGTCATGTTCCATCAACAGGCGCTAAATGGCAAACGGGGCAGGTTTGCCACTAGTGTTGGTGTATTGTTTTATGCGAGGAATATTGTCTTCTGAGGAATAGGGCTTTATTCCCAGCTTGAAGATAACTTGTGAAAGGGAGAAAGGTGGCGATCTCGAAGCCAAAAATCCCTAAATTCTACTATCCATTGCTAGTGTTACCTTTTGTCTTTATGACGGTTTCTTGGCTTGGTTTTCCAGCTCTGGCGAGTGAGTTGTCGCGCGGCATTTTCGGTTATGAGCCTGAAGCGAATCTTCCAAGCACGGTGTGGAATGCTGCAGCGTTGTTATTTTATTCGTGGTTTACCTTTCTGGCGATAGGAGTCGGCGGCTTGTTGGTGGTCGGCGCTTGGCTGTCCCGTCGTAATGCAGGCCAGCGAGCGATGCGATTCTATCCAATGGTCTCTTTCGTGGTGCCAGCTTATGACGAAGAAAAGGTGCTCCCAAGGTGCATTAATAGCCTATTTGCGTGTTCAGTGCGGTATCCTGGTCCCATCGAGATTATTGTGGTGGATGACGGAAGTGGAGACAGCAGCTATGAAGCGTCCTCTGCGGCTCTGCAATCCAACGTGACGCGATATCCGAAAGTTCGGGGCCGGGTGATGCGCCACATGGTGAATCTGGGAAAGGTGGAAGCATTGAGAACCGGCGTGAATCGCGCGTTAGGCCAGGTTGTGGCTGTGGTGGATGCTGATTCTTGGTGGCACGCAGAAACGTTGCGTGCTTTGGTGGAGTACATGCAAGCAGATGGAAAGGTAGCAGTGACTGGGTATGTGCATCCCACTGACAACCAGGGTAGTCCATTGGTGTTTTTGCAGCAGTTGGAGTATAGTCAGGGCTTAGGGGTTTTCCGGTGTGCCCAAGCTTTGGGGAATGTGGTCACCGTTGTCCCGGGGGCGATGGGGCTATTTGATGCTGGTATATTGCGAACCGTATTGAATGGTCAAAACTTAAAGTCAGTGGCTGAGGATTCGGAGATTACGTTGGAGCTGCAGAAGCAAGGCCGCAAAGTTGGATACTTGAGTGAGGCGAAATGCGGAACGGCGGCTCCCAGCGACTTTGGCAGCTTCTGGAATCAAAGGCTCAGGTGGTTTGTAGGTTGGTTGCACAATGTGTTGGGGGTTCATCGGGACGCTTTGCAGCAGAAGCGTTGGCTGACCCTGCTGCTGTGGTATAGTTTAATCGTCGAGTATTTTGGAGCTTTCATAGAAATAGCTGCCTTGGCGAGTTTTCCCTTTCTCTTTTGGTTCGCGCCTGACAGAGTATCCTTCTTGCTAAATCTGTTTTGGTTTGGAGGATACGCGTTGACGGCTGGTGTCGTGGCCCAAGCAATAGCACTACGATTTGCATATGGAAAATGTAATTATAGGGGACTCTTGTACTACACTCCTTTCTACTCGATCTTGTGGTTTGTGAATTTATGGGCAAGGCTGGCTAGCTTGGTGAGTTTTGCCTTCGGCTCCCGGGGAAGTTGGAAGCAGAAAAACCGGCTCTAACTTCTCATTTGAAAACACTCCACCATCCAAGGTGATCCCAAGCGTGTGTGTTTGTTGGTTTTGTTGTGTGGCAAGGTTTTTATAGTTGTAGTGTATCTTATGTCTTAAGACGGTGGAGGTCGAAGGAAGCTTGGAAACAACTATGGTAAATGTGGAAGAAATTCTTCTTCTCAAGCCTTCTCCTTTCTCCCTACGTGATTTAGGTTTTTCCATAGTGTTTCCTGCTCCGATAAACAATGAAACCGTCCGCTGGTGTGACGTTCTAGAAGAATTCGGTAGCGTGTGCATTAAGGGTTAGATAATTCCTAGTTTTATTGCCACGTCGACCGCCTTATAATCCGGATGCAGCTTCACGAAAGCTTTTTTCTCTCCACGAGGCGTGATCAACACGTTGACTTTCTCCACTTGAACTTCATATAGTTCCTCAACGGCCTGCTTGACGTCATCTTTCGAAGCCCTGAGATCCACCATCAGAACAAGCTTATTCTCAGTCTCCAACATCCGGCTAGCCACCTCGGTCATTAAGGGAAACAGAACAACGTTATGCGGCTTCACAGCTAACCGGCCTCCACAAACCGTTCATTCATCTTCTCAATAGCGGATTGACTCCAAACAGTGAGTCTACCCATGTGCGTGCCCGGCGCCAACAACTCCACGTTGAGCCCGTCGACTAGCGCCACTTCAACACCAGGTAGATTCCGACCAGCCTCAACGACGCCACCGTTGCGGTCAACCACAATTAGCGGGCCAACAGCCTGCTTGAACCGTCGACCTCTCCCTTTTCCCTTCCCCGCACGAACGTTCCGGCTTTCTCGAACTCGAAAAACGTCGCCCCAAACGCCGAGGTTCAAGAGAACTTCGCGAACTTGCTTGGTCCGCTTCAAGTTCTCGATCTCGTCACTCACCACTAACGGAAAATCACGAACATCCTCGACCACATGACCTCGTGTGACAACACTTTCCTTGCGGCCTGTAGCAGCGACGGCGCTACGCAAAGCTAGGCGCATCTCCTTCCGCGGAATCTTTTTCACAGTGCGTTTTTCTGAGCGTGGCGGATGTGCTTGATGGCCGCCTACGATGCTCACTCCAAAACCAGCCCGCATGCTCCCCTTGACTCGGGGGACCCTCGCAACTCCAAGGCCCACGCCTCGACTCTCAGCCGTGGTTCGCTTGCCCGCCATAGGGTCTCTGCCTTGCGCTTGAAAACGTCTACTCTGCATGGCCACCACTGCCCGCTTCACCACGTCAGGTCGCAACGGCGTGCTAAACACGTTGGGTAGCCTAATCTTTCCAACAGTCTTCCCCTCCAAGTCAAAAACCTTCGACGTCGCCTTACCCAAACCGCGCACGCCTCCATTAACCTTGTTGCGAAGCCAAGGAAACCTCAATTATCTTAAGAGGTTCAGCGGATGCTTTACTGGGGCGAGCCGGTACGCGCATCCTCACCAGACGCTTCACGGGTCCTGGCACGCTTCCAGTCAGCAAAACATATGAACTTCGCACAACACCATACCGCACAAACCCCCCCTCCGGGGTAACATCTCCACCCTCCAACCCAATCTTTATGACTCGCTTGTTGTACTCGGTCCTCTGATGATAGCCCATCTGCCCAGCCCGAGGAACAGTATACAAGACTCTCGGCGGCTTCCAAGGACCAATACATGCTACGCCGCGCTTAGTCTTTCGAGACTTATGATGCAGAATCCGAACTCCCCACCGCTTCACAGGCCCCTGAAAACCTTTGCCTTTCGAGACGGCTACCACATCCACATATTGGCCTTCCTTAAAAACTTCAGTAATCGAAACGGGTTTTCCCAACAAGCCTTTAGCATACTCAAACAGCTCCTTCACTGAGCCCCCGTCAACTTTAATCTCAACCAACTCGGGCTTCTTCTTAGAGACATTGGCCAATCGGGGCTGAGTAATCGTCAAGAGGCGAAATTCAACGATTCTGTCCAGGCTCTCCTCCATCTTCTTCAATCCCCCTTCTGAGTCAAAGCTTTCTGGAACCGTAAAGACGCGATCTAAATCTCTCGGCGGCTCCTTCATCCAAACCTCAGTCAGCGTCTTCAAGCCATAACTCGTCTGGGTGTAGGCTCTGATTCCGCAGACCAAGATAGGGGGCGTTTCGATAACCGTGGCCGGCTGGTTGACTTCTTTTCCGAAATTTGGCGATCGGGCATGGTCCTCTATGTAGAAGACGTGGGTCATTCCAGCCTTGTAGCCCATGAAGCCGAGAAGTTTAGGTCCGTCCGCTACAGAGGGCCAGTAACGTATGCTGCCTGTCTCACGAGCGGCGCGTCCCCTAGGCAAATAAGCCAAGGAACCGCGTTTGGGTGCGCTCTTCTTTCTGTGGCCCAAGGGTTTCCACTCGCATCTGTTCAAATAACGGCGTCAAGTTATAAAGGTTCCGAACTACGTACTCGCCTGACAAGATTGTACATGCCTAACCCGAGAAGCCAGCCGCAGACCACAACCAAGGTGGCTGGAAAGTATGCGGCAAAGCTGGAGTAGAAGAAGGCCACCTCGAAGACTGCGAAAGCTAACCCTATCGAAGCAGCACAGATGAATCCCGCCTTTCTACCAAACTTCTGCGTGGTCTGAATCGCCAGCAAACCTGACAAGAATATGTCTCCTAATCCAAGGAGAATAGATGTGAACTCTTCATGTTGAATTGGAAAAAGTGGAACCTGAACAAAGACGGGCAACCTGAGCTCAACAAATTTGCCTGCAGCTTCGCCCATATACCCAGTTCCCATCACTTGGATGACATCCATGACTGTAATCAGCGCAGCGAAGGCTATAACAGTCTTCCATGAAAACAAACCGCTCAAATAAACCGAAATGCACACCGCGAAGACTAATGCAAAAAAGTCAAGGACAACAACATTCCAAAAGCTTGAGCTGTAGAGCGCCAGGAACGCCACGGGCGGCACCACGGCAAGATACCATTTCTCCGCTGCAATGTAGGTGAACAGAAACAAAAGGAAAGAGTACGCAGCCAGAAACAAGATTTGAATGGCTTGCTGTGGGATAAACACCACCACCGTGATCATGATCCCCATAGTGACGACCAGGAGGAAAGCGTCGCGAACGCGTAGTTCTTGGTCTTCCCTGAAGAGCAACTTAATTCGGCTTTGAATCTTGGGGTGCAGCCAGACAGTAACCATTGTGGCAATGCAGACAACTAGTGGCAACACGATGTCGAACGGCATACGCCCCCTTATGCAACGTGTAGGATTTTAACCTTTAGCAGCTAGTAGGTTGAAGACTCCCAGAGTGACGAGCAGCGCTTCCTCAGTTCGCACTGTTTCAGTTTTTTGATTCGGAATCGTGTTAACCACGAAGTCGGCGAGGTTGTCAAGGCTCAATTTCTCTCGTCGAACAATTTCGTATAATCCCCTTGCGGGGGCTCCGAAGCCTATGAATACCTTTTGGGAGGTTCGCCAGCGCCGTGTCAGCGTTTTCGAAACCTCATTCAAGGGACGCCCAAATCTGGACGCTGCAATGACTAAATCGAAGACATTCTCCTTCAAGAATCTTTCAAATGCCACATCAGAGCTGAAAACATGGTATCCCCAGTACTCTTTAGGTTCGGTGCGCTTTGCCATCCTGGCTTCCAGAGTCTTCCCGGTCTTTATTATCCTGATGCTGACCCGCGAATTAACGGGTAATCTTCTGTTCGACAGCAGAGCAGGCTGCTCAACACCTACATCCACGAGGCTTCCCTGTTTTGAATGTGACGTAATAACTCCCACACGACAGTCTCCGTCTGCCAGATCCTTCACGCGACTCGCCGTTGGGTGGTGTGGTGTGCGTAGGGGAGGTAATATTCCTGCATACCGCAGTTCAGGTCTCAATTCGAAAAGTCGTTTCCGTAAGTATTGTGGCGTTTCCATGTATGAGAGGATTGTGGTGATTAAGTTAATCTCCTTAATTTGACGCTTCTTGGGCAAGTCCGGATAAACGACAATTTCCTCGACACCGAAAATTGCACAAGCCCTTCCAACCATGCCAATTCTTGCAGTCTTCTCTCGAAGGTGAGGGATGTCGGAAACTAGGGATGCAGGGATGGCTATCGAAACCTTCTGTTTAAAGACCAATTTTTTGCTCTCCACTTGAAGAATCGCAGGGCGTCCTCAAAGAATTTTACGGCGCCCCGCGTTAAAAGCTACGCGGCGGAATTCTCACAGCTCCTCGGCACACCTCAACACCTAGGCTACAGCGTACGTGCTACGTGAGGCTCGTGGTCGCGCAAAGCTTAAACAAGGAAAATAATTAAGGTTGGTCAACGATGTTTAATCCTACAGTCTTAGATCAGCGGAATGAAATAAGCAAGATCGATAAAGACAACATGTTAGGCATATGTACGAAAACCCCTGACTTTTGCAGAGACGCCATAACACGAGCCGCGAAAGTGAAGATACCCTACAAGTCGCCTCGAAACATAATAGTTGTTGGGATGGGCGGATCAGCCATAGGAGGTGACCTGGTGAAAGATTGGCTAAGCGACAGAGCTTCTATTTCCATTGAAGTGTGCAGAGACTATGTTGTACCAGCGTACGCTAATAAAAACAGCGTTGTTGTAGCCGTGAGCTATTCTGGGGAAACGGAGGAAACGCTGACTGCCTTTTTTGAAGCCGTAAACCGTGGCTGCATGGTTATGGCGGTCTCTTCTGGTGGCCACCTTCAAGCCTTTTCAAGAAAGCTCGAAATCCCGTTCATTTCAATTCCCCCAGGCTTTCCTCCACGCGCCGCAATTGCGTACACTTTCTTTTCCCTTGTGGCGTTGATGGAAAAAGTACGTGTTTTCGAAGCTGCGCGCGGAGAAGTGGAAGAAACACTGCTTGTTTTGCAGAAAGTTCGGGACGCGAACAGGCTCGAGGTGCCTCTGAGGAGGAATACCGCTAAGAAACTTGCCCACGAAATTCAAGGCACAATCCCCGTCGTCTACGGGTTTCGACAATATAGGGCCGTCGCTCGACGCTTAAAGTGCCAATTCAACGAAAACAGCAAAGCCCCAAGCATGTTCGACTCATTCCCAGAACTAAATCACAACGAAATCGTCGGCTGGGAAGCCCCAAAAAGCTTGACCACCCCCTTCTCAGTCATACTCCTCCGAGATCCTGAAGAACCACCCCCGCTCAAAAACAGAATCGAAATAACGAAGAAAATTCTGCTTCCGAAAGCCTGCAAAGTACTAGAAATTACAGCAGTAGGTGAACATAACCTCGCGAAGATGCTTTCAGCTATGTATATCGGCGATTTTGCGAGCATATATTTGGCGCTGCTGCGAGGTGTAGATCCTACGCCCACCAAAACAATTTCGCGTTTGAAGTTGGAGATGAAGAGGAAACTCGACATGACGACGAAGTTCGAAGAAGAAATGAAACGAGTGAAATAACCCCTGTGTGTCCGCATTTACGTTTGCTTTATTATAAAGAAAAACATTATCCTGTGGACGACGAGACTAAAGGAGCGTGTTGGAGCCCCTGCAGAAATCCGACAAATACGAAATCATAAGCGAACTTGCTAGACGCCGAGGCTTCTTCTGGCCTTCCTACGAAATTTACGGCGGAGTGAGTGGATTCTTAACCTACGGGCCTCTAGGCACATTGCTTAAGCAGAGAGTAGAAACAAAATTCAGAGAATTCTTCATCAAACCCTTCAAAATGCTTGAACTAGAGTCCTCAATCATCATGCCCGCTGTTGCTCTCGAAGCCTCAGGGCACGTTAAAGCCTTTCGAGAGCCCATGGCGGCTTGTCTGGAATGCAAGAGGAGATTCCGCGTGGACCATCTGCTTCGCGACCAGGCTGAAATGAGCGACACTGCCGCTGAGAAACTCAGCCTAAAAGGGTTAGCCGCGGAAATTGAGAAACTTGGCGTGCGATGCCCTGAATGTGGGGGCAAACTCGGAGAATCCAATTATTTCATGACCATGTTTGAAACCACAATCGGCCCCTACTCAGAAGCTGTTGGTTACGGTCGGCCTGAAGCAGCGCAAGGCATCTTCGTCGAGTTTAAACGTCTCATTGAGATTGCCCGTGGCAAAGTGCCCTTCGGCGTTGTTCAAATGGGGCACGCGTTGAGAAACGAAATTTCTCCCAGACAAGGCCCCATCAGATTGAGAGAGTTCAACATCGCTGACATCGAATTCTTCTTTGATCCAAAGGAGCCCCACTGCCCATTCCTTCCTGAAGTTGAAAAGGACACTCTGCAGCTCATACCTGCAGAGGTGAAGAGAAAGAAAACAGACAAAGCCATTCAAGTGACGGTGAAGAAGGCCCTCGAAAAGGGTTACATAAAAACGGAGTGGCAGGCCTACTTCATGGTCCTCGCGAAATGTTTCCTAAAAACGCTGGGAGTTCCAGACGACAAACAACGTTTCATCGAAAAACTGCCGTGGGAAAGAGCCCATTACTCCAAACAGGGCTACGACCAAGAAATCTACCTCGACCGTTGGGGATGGACAGAGGTTTCCGGTCACAACTACCGGACAGACTACGATTTGAAGCAACACATGAATCACAGCGGCGCAGACATGCATGTCTTCCAGGAATACTCGACACCCCGAAAAGTAGAGGAAACTGTCGTATCTCCAGTTCCTGCAAAAATTGGCCCCACCTTCAAAGCAGACGCCCAAAAAGTGGTCACTCTGCTCTCGAAAGCCAACGCAAAAGAGGTTAAAAAATCGCTAGACGAAATGGGCCACTATATGGCAGACGCGTTTAAAATTTTGCCCGAACATGTGAAGTTCACCAATAAGACTATAGAAGAAACCGGAAGACGATTCATTCCCCACGTTGTTGAACCCAGCTTTGGAATAGATCGGCTTGTCTATGCTGCTCTCGAATACGCGTATGGTAGGAAGGAAGACCGCGCGCTTTTGAGGCTTCCCAGAGAGCTTGCACCCATTCAAGTCGCGGTGTACCCCCTAGTCTCGAAAGATGGTATTCCTGAAAGAGCCGAGCAACTCCATAAAGCGTTGGTCAAAGAAGGCTTTGCGGTGGAATACGACGAGTCTGGCTCCATCGGAAGACGCTACGCTCGGGCTGACGAGGCCGGCACGCCTTTATGCGTCACCATCGACTATGAAACGCTAAGCGATGCCACCGTGACATTACGAGACCGCGACTCGTGGCAACAAGTGCGCACGAAAGTCGAAAGCTTGTCTGAAAACCTTAAAGAATACTTCGACTACAAGAGAGATTTTGAAGCTTTGGGAAAGACCATCTAGCTGATCGAGGCCACTTTTTAGTTAGACTTTTTAATGCATTCGTATATTCTATTGTGACGCCTAAAATCCCTTTTTGGGGGCGAGTATCGTGGTTCTTCCTGTAGAGACAGAGGAGCGTGTAAAGCGAAGAGCGCTTGCGGTTTGTCAAGATCATCTACGGAAGGTGCTAGAGATCACACGCAAGGTCCCCCAAATGGTTGACTGCTTTGCAGAAGACGACAAAATGGCGGCAAGGCTTGTTTTCGCCGAAATCATTAAGGCTGAAGACGAAGTTGACTACGCACGACGAACGGTTTCTCAAGAACTCGCCCAAATAGGGGCCATCCTCATAAACCGGGAAGACTTCCTCCGCTTCACCAACTTGGCTAGCGAAATCGCAGATTTCTGCGAAGGCATAGCGTTTTGGTTGCTGTCAATAATGGAGCGCGGGTGGAAAGTATCTTCAGAAATTAAAAGGGACCTCATGAAGCTTTCTGACGCTACACTGGAGACTGTGATAAGACTTAGAGAAACTGCAATAACTCTTTCTTATGGTTCTGTAAGAACTCTGGAGAAAGCTAAAGAGGTCGAGATGGCGGAGCGCATGGTGGATGAAATATACCGCGAACTGGAAGTCAAAATAATCAATAGCAGCCTAGAAATTCCAGCGATGCTTCTTCTGAGAGACATAACTCAACTTCTCGAAAATGCTGCAGACAAAGCCGAGGACGCTTCAGACGCTGCTCGTATACTGTCCTTCGCCATATGACAGCTGAGATTAAAAATGAGCGAACCCATACCTGTAGAATTCATAGAAAATTTTCTCGTAGTTTGGGACTCAGAACAAAGCTCTAAACTGTACAGAATGGGATATTATGGTAAACCACTGGGCATCCCCAAACCAAAAATCGCTGAGTTCAACGTTCCGTTGATTTTGGATCTCATGGAGGGCCTGTACCTTGCAGAGAACAAAATCATAAAAGTGTGGGAAAGCGCAAAAAAGACTAAGGTGGGACTGGACAAGCTCAGGCGAAGGGCTCGCAGATTGTACGAAGAATTCGATTTGAAATATTCAGTGTACCGCGATTTGAGAGACAACAGCTTCATTGTCACTCCAGGCATAAAGTACGGATGCGACTTTGCGATTTACAAGCATGGCCCAGGATTGGAGCATGCGCCTTACATGGTGTCGGTGAGGAAGAGCGAAGAAGACGTAACTGCGATGGACATTGTCAAGGCAGGCAGACTAGCCACAACCGTGCGTAAAAGATTCATCGTAGCAGTAGCAGACCGAGGAACCGAGAACATTCAATACCTAATATTCAAATGGTTCAAAGCCTAGAGTGCCCAGCTCGCAGCAGTTCAATTCCAAGGCTTAAAGGCTCTCAATCGAAGGCTACTTGCAACTCCCTTGAAGTCACGCTTTGACATCACCTGAACATCTTTGAAGCCAGCATCAATGACTTTCTGAAGATAAGTTCCTTCCTCCAACGCGCCTGCCACACATCCTGCCCACATCTCCATGTCTCTGCGAATTTCGCGGGGCAACTTCTCTGTCGTGACGATGTCGGAAACTAGCAGGCGTCCCCCCGGTTTTAACACTCTGAACGCTTCTCGGAATACTCTGTCTTTATCAGGCGATAGGTTGATGACGCAGTTACTAATTACTACGTCCACCGAGTCGTCTTGAACGGGCAAATCTTCGATTTCGCCTAAGCGGAACTCCACGTTCTTGACGTTCAACTTCCTCTTGTTTCGATTGGCTAGAGCTACCATGTCTTTGGTCATATCAACGCCGATGACCCTGCCCGTCGCTCCAACCTTCCTTGCCGCCAAGAAAGCATCGATTCCCCCCCCTGACCCAAGATCTAAAACAGTCTCTCCCCGCCCTAGATCGGCGTGTGCCGTGGGATTTCCGCACCCCGCCAAAGTGTTAAGGACCGAATCAGGCAACCCCTTCAGGTCTTCGTCTTTGTACCCAATGACTTTCGCGTAGGCCTCTTTCGAATCAGAGCAGCATGACGGAGCACTCTCAGAGCAGGAGCAACCTCTTCGCGCCAATTCCGAGTATCGAGTCCTCACAAATTCCTTTATTTCATTCTCCCGACTCGTTTCCATCTTGGATGAGACTCCCACTTATTGGATGACCAATGTTAACAGGGGGGGAATATTTAAATGTATCGGACGTCCAATAATCTGCTAAATGAACCTTGCGAAATGTTGGACATCTTCCATCCTTGCTTGACATGAGATGCCCGCTGGTCTGTGCAAGCAACGGTGAGGGAGGGAAGATGAGGAAGTGATTTAGTTGGTGGAAGTAGCGTTAGTTAAAGGTCCAAGAGAGCTGGAAGTAGTTTACAGGGTGATTGAGCTGGGCGGGGGGCTCAGGAAAATCGGAAGAAGCTTTAGTAGAGCCCTGATAAAAGTCAACTTCATTTCAACCAAGTCATACGAGACAGGCGTCACCACAGACCCTTTGGTGGTGGAAGGTTTAATTCATAAAGCCCAAGAAGCTTTCGACGAAGTATTTGTCGTAGAATCTGACGCGAGCATGACGAATGCAGATAAAGCCTGTGAAATCACTGGAATGAAACATGTCTGCGAGCAAACTGGAGTAGAGTTTCTCAACCTGAGACGAGAGAAAGACAAAACCAAGCTGAAGATTTCTAACTACGAGACGCTTAGGGAGATCGATGTGCCACAGATAGTCGTAGATTCTGCGGTGATTAGTGCTGCCAAACTGAAAACTCATAGTCTCACAGGCGTGTCTCTTGGAATGAAGAACATGTTTGGCCTGCTACCCGACAAGATGAAGTTCAAGTATCACTTCAAAGGCATAAGCAAAGTTGTGGTAGACATTAACACTGTGCTCAAGTCAAGGTTCACCGTCATAGATGGATTTTATGCGCTTGAAGGACCAGGCCCAACTTCCGGGATGCCGGTTAAAATGGACCTGCTGATTGCAAGCAGGGACGTGGTCGCAGCGGATGCGACTGCTTGCCGTGTGATGGGCATTGACCCCGCAGAGATTTTCCACATCAAACGGGCATATGAAAAAGGCTTAGGTGAAATAGACGAAGCAGAAATAGACGTCGTTGGTTCAAGCATAGGTGAGGTCAAGAAGCGTTTCATACGAAGCTAGGAAATGCTTAAAAGACTCCGGAATACCTGTCTCCGTAAGGAGATGTTAGACAAGAATGCCAACTCACGGGTCACTCTCAAAAGCTGGAAAAGTGCGTGGTCAAACCCCCAAGATCGAGTCTACAACAAGGAAGAGCGCCATCCCTCGTCGACGGGCAAGACGGAATTATGAGAAGCGGATAATTCTGCAGCGGAACGTAGGCCAGAACTGGAGCGGCAGAAGGCGCTACTAAGACTTATACCGGCCTTGCTAGAACTTTCCTTCTATGTTTGACGCTGACTTGGTTCTAGTAAATGGCAACCTGATCACCCTGAATCCTAGACAGCCTCGAGCCCAAGCTGTGGCTGTGCGGGACGGAAAATTTGTTGCAATTGGCAGTAACACACAAATCCTCTCTTATGCGGGCAAAGACACAGAAAGAATCGACCTTGGCGGCAAGACCGTCTTTCCCGGCCTCACTGACGGGCATGTGCATGGCGCATCATTAGGGCGAAGTTTTACTCAGATTGATGTGCGGGGCGTCAAATCCATCGACGAGATCATCAAGAAAGTTCAACAATGGGCAAAGAAAACACGTAAAGGAAAATGGATCATTGGTCGCGGATGGGATCAAGATAAACTGGCAGAACATCGATGTCCCTCACGTTTCGACTTGGACGACGCTGCTCCTACCAACCCAGTCCTTCTAGTTCGTGTGTGTGGACACCTTGGTGTGGTCAACTCGGAAGCTCTGCGTTTAGCCAAAATCACAGAAGAGACAACTCCACCGCGCCGCGGCATCATTGGCAGAGACGCAAAAACCAGAAGGCTAAACGGCATCATGCAAGAGAACGCTCTGGACCTCATCTTCGATGCAATACCGGAAGCGAGCCAAGAAGCCTTAATGAACAACTGCCTGCGGGCCTGCCAAAAAATGGTTGCAGAAGGGATCACCACTGCCCATTGGCTTATCAGTTCGCCAAGAGAAGTGAAGGCGCTTCAACAGTTGCATCAACAAAACATGCTTCCACTGCGTATACACATGCTTCATCCCATCGAATATCTCGACCACATCGTCGAGCTAGGATTCACCACCGGATTTGGCGACGACAAACTCAAAGTTGGCAGCGTCAAAATACTTGTAGATGGATCACTAGGAGCGAGGACTGCAGCTTTAAAGCAGCCATACAGCGACGCTTCAGACACTAAAGGAATGTTGCTTCACTCGCAAAGCCAGTTGAAAGCATTTGTGGAACACGCCCACAACGCCAATCTACAGCTAGCCATCCACACCATAGGCGACAAAGCGGTTGAATTAGTGCTCCAGACCTTGGAGCAAGTGCTTCGAACCTCGAACAAAAAGAAGCATCGGCACCGACTGGAACATGTGTCTGTTCTCAACCCAAAACTGGTGAAGAAGATGAAAGCAATCGGAGCTATCGCTTCTGTACAGCCCCACTTCGTCGTTTCAGACATTTGGATAACAGATCGTCTGGGAAAGAATAGGGCCAGATGGACTTACGCATTCCAAAGCCTCTTGCGAGCGGGCATTGTAACGATCGGCGGCTCCGACGCTCCGGTAGAACCCGTCAGCCCAATATTAGGCTTATACGCTGCGGTTGCACGGAACACGGTTCCAGAAGAGAGGCTGACAATAGATGAGGCCTTACGTCTATACACCATTAACGCTGCCTTCAGCTCCTTTGAAGAAGATGTGAAGGGATCAATAGAGAGCGGAAAATTTGCGGATTTAACAGTGCTCTCCCATGATCCCTACACAATTGCCCCTGAAAAAATCCGAGAGATCAAAGTCGCGATGACTATTGTCGATGGCAAGATTGTGTACCGTCGAAGATAGCTCAGCAACTACATTTTTATTTTAACGTTCCATGAGCATAACCAGATGAGACCTTCATGAACAGAGCAGCTTGCCGGGAGATCATTAACACTTTAATGCGGATTCCGAAGCCGACAAGAGATGACGTTAATAAAGTCAAAGTGCAAATCTCTGGGAAGCAAGGTCTAAACTGCGTAGTCTCCAACTCCCAGCTAATCAGATGCTTGCAGCGGAGTGAGAAGCAGAAACTTTTACCAGTGTTGAAGCGCAAAACCGCCCGCGTCATCTCAGGCGTCACCATAATTGCAGTGATGACAAAACCATGGCCCTGCCCCCACGATGGTCCTTGCTCCTACTGTCCAGGCGGACCTTCGCAAGGCGTTCCTCAAAGCTATACTGGCCACGAGCCTGCAGCCATGCGGGGAATCCAAAACAACTATGAGCCCTATATGCAGGTAAGAAGCCGCATAGCCCAGCTGGAAGCCATTGGACACGTGGTGGACAAAGCAGAATTAATTATTATGGGTGGCACATTTCCAAGTACGCCACCCAAATACCAAGAAAGCTTCATTAAGGAATGCTTAGATGCGCTGATCGGCGCTGAAACCCGCAATCTGCACGATGCCAAGAAGCGTGCGGAGACCGGCAAAATTCGCAACGTAGGCATTACGGTCGAAACTCGACCCGACTGGGCAAAGCTGACCCATATCGATAGAATGCTTTCTCTAGGCGTGACTCGAGTGGAGCTGGGTGTACAAAACGTCTACAACGACATCTACCGTCAAGTCAATCGCGGTCACACCGTTGAAGACGTGGTGAGAGCGACGCGAATGTTGAAAGACGCTGGGTTGAAAGTAGCTTACCATCTTATGCCAGGCCTGCCAGGCTCAGATCATGCTCGAGACCTCGCGGGCTTCAGAACCATTTTTACCAATGCTGACTTCAAGCCTGACATGATAAAGATTTATCCATGCCTCGTTTTGAAAGGCACGGAGGCTTATGAATGGTGGAGAAGAGGCCAGTTCACTCCCTACTCCACAGAAGACGCTGTTCGACTTGTTGCAGAAGTGAAGAAAATCGTTCCTCCATGGATCCGTGTGATGCGAGTTCAAAGGGACATACCTGCCTACTTGGTCGAGGCGGGCGTCAAGAAAAGTAATCTCCGACAGTTGGCTTTGAAGCGACTTGAAATAGAAGGAAAAAAATGTCGTTGCATACGATGCCGAGAGGTTGGACACCGGTGGCTCCGAGACAAAGTGAAACCTGACGCTGAAAACGTTCAAACAGTGACAACAGTAGAAACGGCGTCAAACGGGGTGGATCTGTTCATTTCCGCTGAAGATCCCGTCAATGACGTCCTCCTAGGATATTTACGCCTGCGGATTCCTTCCGAAACAGCACACAGACCCGAAATACTAGCCACGCCGTCGTCAGTCCTGCGGGAACTCCACGTTTATGGGCCCCTCGTCCCAGTCGGGAAACGCTCAGCAAAAGCGTGGCAGCACAAAGGCTACGGAGCGCTCCTCCTCTCAGAAGCTGAGCAGATCTCAAAAGCAGAATATGATAGGCGAAAGGTGGTAGTTATAAGCGCTTTAGGAGCAAAAAGGTACTACAAGCGTTTCGGCTATCAACACGACGGACCGTATATGTCCAAAATATTGGAGAAATAGCAAGTTGAGTGAGAAGCTCCCAGGTTATAAAGGTGAAGCTCTTGAAGCGCTGAAAAAAGCAGGAGCAGATATTGGAGACACCCTCCAAGTTTTGAGAGGAGGCGAAACGTATGTAGGGATGCTGATTCCACGTTCGGAGTCCAGCGATGACAAACACATTGTCGTCAAGCTTAAAAATGGCTACAACGTGGGAATCCGAATTACCAAAGGAACGCAGATCAAGAAAATCGGGTCCGGCGTAAAACCTGCATTTTCAAAACCACCGTTGCCCACGCAGCGACCAACTCTTCCACGAGTCGCCATCCTAAGCACAGGAGGCACCATTGCCAGTCGAGTAGACTACCGAACAGGCGGCGTCCGACCAACCCTCACGGCCCACGACCTCTACAGCGTTGTTCCAGAGCTCTCCGACATAGCCATCATCGAAACAGAGATACTCTTCAGCACATTCAGCGAGAACATCACCCCCCAACATTGGACGCAGACCGCAAAACGAATCGCAGACATAATAGGGACCGGGGTTGCAGGAGTTGTTGTGGCCCACGGGACCGACACTATGGGGTACACCGCAGCCGCACTAAGTTTTGCACTGCAAGACCTGCCTGTCCCGATTGTTTTGGTGGGCTCTCAACGTTCGGCTGACAGACCAAGCTCAGACGCTGCAACTAACCTAGTTGGAGCAGTGATGGCTGCGTCACATTCGCCCTTCGCAGAAGTCGTTGTGGCTATGCATGACACAGTTTCTGACAGAGCAATTGCTTTTCACCGAGGAACAATCGTGAGAAAATGTCACACAAGCCGGCGAGACGCCTTCAAATCCAAAAACCTGCCGCCCTTAGCAGAGTTTGATGGTAATGGAATCAGAATGCTAACAAGACCCTACATCAAACGGGACACGCGACGAAAGTTAGCGGTGAAACCTTTCTTCGCCGAGAAAGTCGCGTTGGTGAAGTTTTATCCCGGCATGGAAGCAAACACTATTGATTGGTACGTGGACAATGGCTTCAAGGGCATTGTCCTAGAAGGAACTGGATTAGGACACGTTGGTAACCGTTGTTTTCCAGCATTAAAGAGAGCCACTGAAGAGAATGTTGTCGTTGTTATGACCTCCCAGTGCATATGGGGGCGCGTAAACATGAACGTCTACGATACGGGTCGAGACCTGTTAGAACTCGGAGTGATTCCCCTGGAGGACATACTTCCCGAGACGGCTTTGGTCAAGGTGATGTGGGTGTTAGGACAAACGACAGACGTTGAGGAGGCCAAGAAGCTGGTCACAAAGAACATCGCAAACGAGTTCTCTGACCGAACTCCACTTGAGAACATTGAGGGAGGCATGTAACCTGCGAGCTGTCGACTACAAGAAAATAGGGTTGAAGGTGGGCTTGGAAATCCATCAGCAGTTGAACTCGGAAAGAAAGCTCTTTTGCAGCTGCAAACCTGAGCTTTTCAAAGACGAAGCTGAAATCACCTTTCTTCGTCGACTGCGTCCCACTCAGAGCGAGCTAGGCCAGATCGATCCAGCAGCCTTTTTCGAGTTCCAAAAAGGAGTCCAGATTCTCTACGAAGCCGACAAACACGCCGCATGTCTAGTGGAGATGGATGAAGAGCCGCCCCATCGCTTAAACAGCGACGCCTTGGAATCAGCCCTCATCATCTCCCTGTTGCTGAACGCTGTTCCAGTTGACGAAATTCACGTCATGCGAAAAACTGTTATCGATGGGTCGACCACCACTGGTTTTCAGCGCACATGCGTTATCGCCCTAGCCGGCGAGATCAAAGTAGGCGAAAAGGCTATCCCCATCCAACATGTGGGCCTAGAGGAAGATGCTGCTCGAAAAATGAGCGAAGATGATAACATTCTCCACTACCGCATTGACCGCCTCTGCATCCCGCTCGTGGAGGTTGCAACCGCTCCAATAATCTCTAATCCCCGGGAGGCTGAAGACGTAGCGTTGGCAATCGGGAGAATTCTGCGAGCGACAGGCAGAGTGAAGCGGGGATTAGGCACCATACGTCAAGACCTAAACATTTCCATTCGAGATGGCGCTCTCATCGAAATAAAGGGGGTGCAGGATCTTGAGCTCGTTTCGCTGGCGGTTGAGAACGAAGTTCAGAGGCAGCTTAACCTCGTGAAAATCAAGAATGAGTTGATAAAACGAGGTCTACAGGAGACAGACATTAAGGACGAGTTTGTGGACGTCACCAACGTTTTCACACACACGAAATGCAAACTGCTCTGTTTGGCCTTGGAGGAAAAGAAACGGGTCCTAGCTTCCAAACTCCCGAAATTCAGGAAGTTGTTAGCCACAGAGTTGACGCCTAATTTGAGATTAGGCACTGAGATGGCGGACAGAGCTAAATTCTGGGGACGGGTAGGCGGCATCTTCCACACGGACGAATTGCCTGCCTACGGAATCAGCATAGAAGAAGTTGACACGTTGAGACGTCTTATAAAGGCAAGACCTGATGATGCGGTGGTTTTTGTTGCGGACAACTCAGAAACCGCATCTGACGCCCTAAAGGCGGTGAATACGAGGGCTCGGGAAGCTTTGAAGGGTGTGCCGCAAGAAACACGAGCAGCAAAACCAGACGGCTCAACACGTTACATGCGGCCCAGACCCGGCGCTGCTCGCATGTACCCTGAAACCGATGTGCCCCCCATCCGTCTTTTCCGAGACTATATCGAGAGTTTAGGCCGTTGTTTGCCCGAACTGCCGGAACTGAGGATGCAGCGGTTGATGCGTGACTATGGGTTGAACACGAAGCTAGCCAAGCAAGTCTTGGATTCCGAGTTCCACCAACTCTTTGAAGAGGCCGCAAAGGAAAGCAAAGTTGCTCCAACACTGGTTGCAGTAACTTTGACGGAGACTTTGAAGGCCCTAAAACGCGAAGGCGTAGAAGTTGAGTGCATCTCTAACACACAGTTTTTGGAAGTATTCCGTCTCGTGGGTTTGGAGGAAGCAGCAAAGGAGGCCATTCCGGATCTTCTCGTTTGGCTGTCGAAACACGAAGGATCAAAAGCTGCTGAAGCAGTTGATGTCCTTGCCTTAGGGATGCTTTCTAAGAGTGAACTGGAAGAAATCATTGACAGCCTGATGAAAGAGCACCAGAAAACCCTTGGTGAACATGAAGAGAAAGCCTTCGGAACCCTCATGGGGTTGGTCATGAAAAGAGTTCGTGGAAAAGCTAAAGCCAAAGTTGTCAGCGACTTGGTGAAAAGCAAGTTAGAGAAACTCACGAAATAGTTTGTCCGCATCCACTTTGGCGGAGAGCGCATGCCATTCGACACGGCTGTTTCCATGCATACGCTCGCTTGTCAACTGGAGGAAACGCAAGAATTAAAATTCCCTAAAGAGAAAGCTAGTTCTGCCTAACCGAAAGGGAGGTGCAGTCATGACATACGACAGAGAGCCGCGAGAAATGCACAAGACCGTCTGCTCTGAATGCGGTGAGGAATGCGAGGTTCCCTTCAAGCCCGACCCCAACAGACCAGTCTATTGTAGGGAATGCTGGTCTAAGAAGAGAACACGTCGAAGAAGATACTAAGTTTCGAACGCACACTTCTCCATTTTCTCATTTTTCATTCTTTTCGTGAAGTTTCTCCCTTCCTGAAGAACACCAAATAGAGCGAGCTTGCGATGAAGTAGGTCGCTGAAGTGAAGAGGAAAGGAGTAAAAAAGTCGTTTCCAGTCATCATTTCGCCAGAGATCGAGGCGGTTATCGCCCTTGGAATGTTGTCCGCCATAACCATTAACCCGTTTGTCGTGCCTCGTTCACCATCGGTGACCAACTCCATCTGCAGACTGGAGTTTATGGGTCCAGCCATGTTCATTAAAGCTGCGCGGCTGATGTAAGCTGTTGACGCGAGCGTCAAATTTGGCGACGCGGTGATGAGCATAATGAAGGGCATCGAAAGATACTGGCAAACTACTATGCTTTTAACTTTGCCCAGTCTGTCGGACAACACGGGCGCAATGAGCGTGCCAACGCCCAACGCAACGTTGCTTAGCGCAGAGAGTACGCCGATTTGTTCAGCGGTAGCGAAGAATTTCAGTTTGAAGAACAGACTGAAGAGGGGTACTATGAACCCAGCTCCAAAACCAATGAGAGCCGTGGGCATCATGAATTTCAGTATGATACGGTGACTCTGAATGTTTCGAAGGTTCATCAAGTCAACCATTCTTTGCTGCTTCACCTTCTTCTTCTCTCTCACCATCATTACCGGAAGAGCCGCTGCTAGGGCGAGGGCAACCGAAATAACCAACGCTAACCGATATCCAAATGCTGATCCCTGTTGACCTGTTGGTAGGCCTGACAAGCCATTGAACAAATCAGGTAGAACACCGCCAACGTAGCTGCCTATCACGCCTACAATTATCATTATACTCCAGTTGACACTGAACAAATAGGTTCTTTCCTCAGGTCTGCTGTTCTCTGCCATGAAGGGCGAAGAGGCCACCCACCCTAATGTACCTATCAATCCTGAGGCTAGACTTGCTAGGAGAAGAACAGAAGACTGAAGAGTGGCAATCTGGAGAAGGCTTATAAAATTTGCTGTGAAGCTGATGAGTATCGTTTTCTTCGAACCTAGACGTTCACAAATCAAACCCGCAGGCAACGCTATGATGCCTGTTGCTATAGCGCCGACAGTGAACATGTTACCAATGAAATCGGGTTGAAAACCGACTTCCCGAAGATTGAGATACAAATAGAAAATGACGCCCCAGATGCCAAAACTCAGACCTTGAAGAGCAGTAGCCGCCATGTAAAGCCTAGCGTTGAAGCTAAGCATTTGCAAGCGTTTGATGTATTGACCAATTCCTGAGAGAAACGACAAATGGCATCGACAACGTGAAATAGTTCGATAGCCTTTGAAACCTTTGTCATAAATACTTTTTCATGCAGCCATTGTGAACTAACCGACTTACAAGCGGCTTTTCGCTCGAAAGAGTTTTGAATACAACCCGCCAATTCATAAAGGTAGCAGGTGACCTGTCAATGGCGAAGATCAAAATAGCGTTAGCCGGTGTAGGCAACTGCGCGTCAAGCACTATCCAAGGTCTCCACTACTATGGCAACCTTGCTAATGAGGACAAAAGTGTGGGACTGAGAAGCCTCACCCTTGCCGGTTATCACCCAAGAGACATTGAACCGGTTGCAGCTTTTGACATCGACACTCGAAAAGTGGGGAAAGATTTGTCAAAAGCCATTTATGCTGAGCCCAATAATGCCGTGAAGATATTCGAAGTCCCCGAATTGGGGGTTACCGTTCAGAAGGGTCAAGTTCTTGATGGTGTGGGCAGACTTCTCAAAGACATGGTGAGAGTTGACGCTTCTCCAGCAGTGGATGTGACGAAGATTTTAAAAGAAAGCGACGCGGAGATTCTGGTGAATCTTCTCCCGAGCGGGGCAGTGCAGGCTTCTCAATGGTACGCTGCGCAAGCACTTCACGCTGGCTGTGCTTTTATAAATGTGACTCCCGTGAGAATTGCCAGTGATGAAGGGTGGGCTAAGCGTTTCAAAGACGCCGATCTACCCATTGTAGGTGACGACCTAATTGACCAAGTTGGAGCCACCACCATCCATAAAACATTGCTGCAGCTGCTTTCTAAACAAGGAGTCCGCATTTCCCAAACCTACCAACTTGATGTCGGTGGCGGGACTGAGTCCTTGGACACTTTGGAACGAAGTCGAAAAACCAAGCGTCGCACGAAAACGAAAACGGTGCAGTCAGCTCTACCTTACAAGGCGGCGGTGGTGGCGGGAACAACAGACTACGTGGATTTTCTGCAGAACAGGCGAGATAGCTACCTCTGGTTGGAGGGCTCATACTTTGGCGGCGCACCTATGGAGATTGAGCTGCGACTATGCACACTCGATGGTCCAAACGCTGGCTCCGTTCTTCTGGATGTCATAAGAGCGGTTAAAGTTGCGCTTGAAAGAGGAGACGTAGGAGCTGTCCTGAGCATATCTGCCTACGCCTTCAAACAGCCGCTCCAGATGCTGCCTCTTGAAGAGGCCAGACGACTGTTTGAAAGGTTCCTACAACAGAATTAGGATTTCAAACATGCGCCACGCATTTGTAGATTTCACAGGGCTATTTTTACCGTTCGCGTTTTTCTGAAATGAAGTCTTCCACCCACTGCCTCGCTAAATCGTCTGGAACCTGCATTGGAGGGTGCTTAAACGCATATGAGGAAATGCTGATCAATGGACCTGCGACTTCTCTATCCAACGCTAATTTGACGGCTCTGATTACATCGATGGCCACTCCAGCGCTGTTAGGTGAATCCTCAACTTCCAACTTAGCCCTCACGGTGACGGGCTGGTCGCCAAACTTCCGTCCCTTGATGTACAGGTAACAAATTTTCTGGTCTTTGAGGAAGGGAACGTAATCGGATGGGCCGATGCGAGTAGGCACATCGTATGGGACAAGGCTTGTGACCGCCTCTGTCTTGCTGATGCGTTTCGTCTTCAATCGGTCCTCCACGGTCATGTTCAAGAAGTCGGTGTTTCCTCCGAGGTTGAGCTGATAGGTCTCCTCAATCTCGATTCCCCTGTCAACGCACAGCCTGACGAGATTGCGGTGCAAAATGGTTGCTCCGAGTTGACTCTTAATGTCGTCACCTGCCACTGGGATCCCTTTCTCCTCAAATTTTGTGCTCCACGCTTTATCGGAAGCAACGAATTCGGGAATACAGTTCACAAATGCACATTTGGCTTGGAGGCATGCTTGGGCATAGTGAAGCGTCGCTTCGTGGCTTCCTACAGGGAGAAAGTTAACCAACATGTCTGCTTTCACTTCCTCAAGAATCTGCGCAATGTCTGGAGCTTCAACTTCGTCGTCGTAGGCAGAGAACTCTTTTTTCATGTGGGGGGCGACGCCGTCAAAAGCGGGTCCAGGAGCCACTTTCACTCCCAAGAGGGGGACGTCTGCGAACTTGGCACACACATTCGGCTTTGTCCATATAGCGTCGGCCAAATCTTTGCCGATCTTTTGGCGGTTCACTTCGAAGGCAGCCACGAATCTTATGTCTCGAACGTGGTAGCCACCGAAACTTACATGCATTAAGCCTGGCAAGCTCGTGTCTTCTTGAGCGTTTCGGTAGTATTCGACGCCTTGGATGAGAGCAGAAGCGCAATTACCTACGCCAGCGAGGGCAACCTTGATTTCCATAGGTGTTCCTACGACAAGAATGCCGCCTTGTGTATATAAGATTGATAGAACTTCATTGACTGAGGATGTAGTAAGGCTGACAGCAGTGCTGATGAAGTGCAGCTAGCCTTCTCTTCCGTTAGAAAAAGTTTTTATCCTATTGCTAGTATGCCTTCAAAAATGTTGTTTTCTTTCACTTCTAACTCTCGAGCCAACCATATTTTCAGCAGTCTAGCGTCCTTTGGCAAATCACCGCTGAAAGTTAACACACGTCCATTCTTCAAAGCATCGGCTTGAAAGCCTTTCTCCGTCTCTCTGAAAAGGAATGACACCGTATCTGCTCCTTGAGCCAACGTTTTAAAGTCGTCCCACTGTTTACATCGAACAATCACCGATGGCCCTTTCAGCGTTGGCAGTTGGGCTGATGGTTTCTGGGGAGAAGGGGTGGATGAGAGAACGCCTATCAGTCCGGTGATGTCGTTTTGAAGATTGGAGAGACGATCTTCAACTCTTTCGATTCTATCTGCCATTCCACCTGTTTTGCCTGCAGAAGACGTGATCTTGCCCAGTTCGCCTATAAGGCGATCTAGGTCTTTTTCGTGTTCCCTGAGAACATTGATTATGAAGTCTAAGGCTTCGAGAGCTTCGTCCTTTGAAGGCGATCTTTTTACCATCGGGCTCAGTTTTCTCCCCGCTACTGTTTTCCGAGAGAAATATTATGTTTGCATAATAGATAAACGTAGTGCATCGAAAAACAATATCCCAATGAGGAGCCAAATATCCGTATTGTGAATATAAAGCACTGCGGATATGTATCGTTTGAAATGTTCGACGGATGTACAGTTAGGACAAAATTCGTTGGCGATTGCGTAGACAGAACTGCTTCAGCAAGCTTACAGCGTGCTCACGATAAGCGTAGGCTCCAAGTTGACATCCTCCACGACACGGCAGGAGGGCTCAGTAAATCATAAGCTTCTCCACAGAAAACATCTGAGAACAAGCGTGAGCCTAATCGGGGATTTCGAGCTTGAGCTGCCTCTTCAAGGTCTTATATCTGTTCCTCACAGTAACTTCAGTCACACCCGCTGCCTCAGCAATGTCCTTCTGCGTCTTCTTCTCTCCGTTGATCAGGCAGGCTATATACAAAGCTGCGGCTGCCAAGCCCATTGGATCCTTTCCCGCCGCGGCCCGCATCCGTTTCGCATCCCGCAGAATCTTGATGGCCTTACCCTGGGTCTGTCCGGTGATGCCCGTCCGCTCAGCGATCTTCGAGACGTAGGTCAGCGGATCGGCAATAGGCATCTTGACGTCCAACTCCCTCAACAACAATCGATAACACCGTGCCACGTCTTTCTTATCCACCAAACTGGCTTCAGAAATTTCACGCAAAGTCCGAGGCGTCTCTGTGTTTCTACAAGCTGCATACAACGAAGCAGCGGCTATCGCTGCAATACTTCTGCCCCGAACCAAGCCTTTATCCAAAGCCTTCCGATAAACTACCGCGGCCTTCTCCTTCACCGAACTCGGAACATACACCTTATCCGATAGACGGTCCAGCTCTGCCATAGCCTGCGCCAAATTTCGATCCACGCTACTGTGAACACGCGAGCGAATTTGCCACTTTCTCAACCGCCACATCTGCAACCGAGTCGATAAAGGCAGCTTTCGACCGAAAGCGTCCCGATCAACCCGCCCAATGGCAGTTGACAATCCTTTATCATGAACCGAGTAAGACGTGGGCACACCCACTCGGCTTCGTGATGCTTTCTCTTCCTGTGTAAACGCCCGCCACTCTGGTCCCTTATCCATCATCTGCTCTCGTAAAACCAATCCGCAATCGCCACACACAGTCTCGCCGCTATCATAATCATGAACTAAATTGGCGCTGCTACACTCTGGACACTTATCCGTCAACCGCTGCCGCGCCAATGACTTCTTACTCAACCCAACTCATTCCTACGATGACCTGCTAAGGCGCAAACCAGTCACAACCATAAATCCCTCATCAGAAACCTCGGAATCAAAAATCGTTCATCTGGCGGCCGTGATAAAGCCTAAGGACAGGTTTTAATATATAAATCTTTCGATTTTCCTCTAAGGATTAACGAAACTAAACTCGAAGAGAGATTTCTCATCTTGTCAGAAACTAACCCTCGCTAAACTTAATAATAAAGCCCCGCTCTTTTCAATGGGAAGCCCGGTGGTGTAGTGGTCAAGCATGGTGGGCTCTGGACCCGCTGACGAGAGTTCGAATCTCTCCCGGGCTACCAAAACCACACTTCTCACACGTCTTCAGTGAAGAGACGCTCTGAAACCTGTTGACCAACTGTTTCAAGTGGTTTTCAACCGTCCTCGACAAGTTGAAGCCGAGTTCACGGGTTTTCCTGACAAGTTCAGCGTCTAAGTAGAGCACGACATTTCGCTTGTTGGTCATTTGCATTCGCACTCCTTTGCGTGCGATGGGGATGGAAGGTTCTATGTTATATGTTTGTTGCTTCATTCAAGTTGGATTGTGAGTTTGCGTTTTCTGTAGACTATTGCTGCTAGTAGTGTGATTATCATGAATAATGGAAGGATGGCTAGTGACGGAAGCTCTGGAACTATTATGATCTCTTGCGTTGAGTGACTGTAAGAAAAGTACAGATAGCTGTGTGTGCTGTTGGAGAATGATAATGGCTCTGGTGATGGCAAGATTTCTGTGCCATTCACAAACACTCTGAAAGTGTCATTCATCAAAGCTGCTGGGATGCAGATTCTGCAAAAGCCAGCAGTATCATCTTCACCTGCAGCGTTGAAGCTTATTGCAGTGCCATTAAACTTAAGATCAGGTATTGTTGAATTGCAGATCGTCTGAACATGATATTCTGAAGTTGTGTCGAAATCGGAAAACATACCCATCAAGGGATAGTTGTCTTTGTAACCAAAGTTAATGAAATGTGATGTGTCGCCTATGCCATCACTTCCTGTCTCATCTTGATGAGAGCCGCTATACAAGTCATCACCTTCATATTCGTCCCAATAATTGCCGCCAGAAGGATAACCATTATCCCAGAAGTTTAGCGAAGTTGAGGAAGCGCCGTATTCGTTTCGGATGAAGTTATTGTGAAAGATACTGTTGAAGCCTGATTTTTCGATTTTGATAGCTATAAAATTGTACATGATGTTGTTGCTGACTAGGGTGTTATAGTTTGCTGAGTAATATAGCTCGATTGCTGAATAGTGGTTGTCTATGAGCGTGTTATTAACCACAATATTATGTGATGACCCAGAGATCCATAGCCCGTCGTGCTCAATGTGTGAAATTTCATTATTAGCAATTATATTGTTGGAGGAATTGGCAAGCAGTATGCCATATTGGTCTCCATATAAAATAGCGTTGTTAGATACTGTGTTATCCTCAGATAAGATTAGGAATATGCCTCCTTCCCAGCTATGAGTTAAGGTGTTTCGAAGGATGGAATTGTTGTGCGAGGCATAAAGAAAAATGCCAGAATAAGTATCTTGGATTTGAACTGCTTTGATTGTTGAGTTTGCTGTGTGGGAGAATAAAATGGCTTGACCGGTTTCGCTAAAAGCTAGGTTTTCAATGGTTATTTTGGTTGAGTTAACTAGTGCCAAGTAACCTGCATTCTGAAAGGTAGAGGGATTTATTATTAAATTGGTTTGATTCACCAGATAGTAGACAAGCTTACCATCTATAGTGTTCGTGATGTCAATGTCGTTAACATAATTGCAAAGCTTCGGTCCCACGACAAATAGACTGTAGCTATTGTTCAGCATATGATTGTTTTTCAGAGTGATCATCGATGAATTGAAGATGAGAATAGCATGAAAACATTCTTTGATCGTGTTATTTACGAGCACGCAGTTACTTGCATTGATTAAACGAAGGCCTGTGTCAGGGGGAGAATATGGATAAGTGCCACTATTCCTAAAAGTAAAGTTTGAAATAGTAACCTCATCTACAACGATATCTACAACTGTCCCACTTCTATTCCCGTCAATAATTGTGCTTTCCTCGTCTGCCCCAATCAGCTTTAGCGTCTTGCTCAAGACAACATTCTCATAGAAAATTCCTTCGTCAACGGAAATAGTGTGTCCATTCAAAGTTTCATTTGCGTCTATTGCGTCTTGAATTGATGTATAGTCTAAACTTGTGTCAAGGTTGTGAACTCTACAAGTCTGATTGACTACGAACATTGAGTGAGTAGCTAATCCTCCAATTGTATCTTCGTAGTCATAGGAAGGATACGTATTATGTTGGAAAACAGTGCCTTCTATGATTCCCAAAGCTGTAATTAATATGTTGTGTGAACCAGTCTCATTGGCATGGACTGACCATGATGTCTGGACAGCATCCTTAGCAAAAATATCTCCTAATGAATGTGTAAATATTTCTCCTGAAGCTAACTCCAACCCTTCTTGCACGTGAATAGTTGCATTGCAGGAAGAAGCTGGGTAGTCAGCTGCATTAAAGGGTTGGGAACAAGGGTAAGTTATGTTTGCTACGACTTCAAAATGGTCTCCTTTGTCAACTTCAATAGGACTCTCAAGCTCTATAATCCATGGATAGACCAAAAGTCCCCAGTAGCCTGAATATTCCCACAAATCTAGAAATGTTTCATAGGTTATCGAGGTGTTAGCCCCTCCATATACTCCGCCCCAGTCTTTGTTCCATGGATCATGAGTGATTATGTGTGTAGTGTTATATCCTATTATTACTCGATAATGACCGTAAACCTTTGATGATGTAAACCACATAAGCACGATTATGGGCTCTGCTCTGGCTATTAAGGTCTTCAAATCGTCTATAGTCAATCCCCAGTTTTCAAAAGCAGCATAACCAAGCTTACGAGCTGAATAGCCTGTAATATCACTTCCAAGTATTTCATCACCTTGTGAGGTACTCAAATTGCTGAAATGGGCTGATCTCAATAGTTCATCTGTATATGTGACATAAGGATATGTTCGAGCCGCATCAGCAATCTCTGCTTGAGGGATTTCCGCTCCATAATAGTCAAAAACCATTTCAAGCGTTGCTGGACCACAATAATAGTTATTATTTTGATAGTGAAAAGGCACGGAGATGTATCCATCAGAATTGCTAACTTCAGCATAATTATTTTTCTTAAGGTTCACAGTTCCTTGAATGGAAGAAACAGAACCAAGTGAGAATACTAGCAAACTCGATATAACAACTAGGACAAGACCTTTGTTCATATACTTCCCCCCTCCTTAAGTATGCGCATTTACATCTGTAGCAACATAGTTTTATGACTTGTGGGTAAACGTTCTTTCTCACAACACTTCATTATATTTAAACAATCATTATGGAGAGACTACTAAGGACTGAGAGGCCGATGAAAGGCACAAAGGGGAGTGCCTTTCTCCTAATTCTCAGAAATCTCAGTTATCCTCACAACCATCTTAAGAAACTTGCGCGCGCGCTCCACAGCCTCCCTCTAAGCTTCGTGGATTGGCTTTCAGAGCTCCACTTCACGGACACAGAGCTTCTGTCTAATTACGCCGCACATTATATCCTAACGCTAATAAGTTCTTTTGTGACATTTGGCAACATGGATGAACTCAGAAAAGCAATTGGTAAAGGAGAATGGCAAAAAACCGACTATGTATGCTATCACGAGTATATTGTTCAAGAAAGGCAACCTGAAGTCTTCAGACTAATCGCTGGGGCAATTGAGAACGCAGAGTTTTTTGATTTCTGGAGAGGCAGCAGATACAATAATCTGTACGTTGACGGATGGAAATACTGGAGAATGGGTAACATTATCAATCGTAAACCTGCTGAACCACCTTCAAAATGAATCGCTTGAAGTTAGAGAGTGCTGCATGCATGCATTCACAATAACAAAAGAAGACCAAGTCGATTACGCAATGGAGCTTATTACACAATCATACCGAATAACACAGAAAACATCGCGCAAGAACTAAATATACTATTCATGAAAGACTTTCTTCTTGTGCGTGCCACCTTCGCCACAAACATTCTAGTGAGTTCATAGAAGGATTTCGAGCCTTCGAACATTTTAAGAGTTTGAATGTTAATGAATCTCTGGAGATTTGAAGGTGAAGAAGAGGTTTGAGACTGAGTTTGCCATTGATAATTTGAAGGCTGTGAAGATTGCTGGAAAGTTGCAGGATCTTTTTTATAATCGCAGAGGTTTTTTCAAGGACTACTCAATGCCGGAATACATTCTTCCCAGAAATTTGAAGGATGGTAGTAAAGAACATGCTTTGTACTTAACCTATGTGATTTCCATTGACTATATGACTGATGCTGAGAAGCTGTGGAAGAAGTCCCGAGGCGCGTATGAGCTGCACTCTGAAAGGTTTCAGCCTAAGAAAATTCTAAGCCTCAGCCCTAATAGTGTGCAATCTTTCGTCAAGAGTCTAGGAGCCCGTTTTTCGCCAAGTGCTGCTAAGACATGGATAAAGATTTCGAAGCTATTGGTTGACAAATATGATGGTGACCCTCGAAACATTACAACAAAACCCCTTATAGTCAATCAAATCAAAGCAAAACTTCAAGACTTTCCCCATTTGAGAGGCCCCAAGCTGTCAAACTTCTATTTGAGAGCAATGGGTGAAAAAGGACTATTCAAGGTCGCCGACCTGAACCAGCTTGACATTCCAGTTGACAAACAGGTCGCTAGGTTCACAATATACACGGGAGTTCTCCAACTTCAAACTGAGCAATTCGTTGGTTGTGCACAAGATGAGCCTTTGAGAAGTTTGATTGAAGAAGCCTGGAGACACGCTGCTCAAGCTTTAAATGTTGCACCCTGGAAACTCGATGAACCGATTTGGACGATAGGATCAAAATTGTGCAGTGGAAGAAAATGTGGAGAATGCCCTGTCGAAGAGTTCTGCGACAAGACCAAAGGAATTCGATTCGATGAAAACACTGTTACATGGAAAAAAGCAATATAGAAACCGAAGGAAACCCTCTTATGGATTAATTGGCTAGGATTAGTTGTGGAGAGAGGAAAAGCGCGCGCGCGGGCCATCTATCCTAGCTTCTAGTTCAAGAAGTAGTTCTGTTTTGTTAATTGGTGTTCCCAAAGTGCCATATTTAGCTGCGACCCCCAGCAATGTCCTTTATGTCGATCTTTCCATCATGCATGCATGTCATACCACGGGTCATAGTCTTTAACTCTTTGTTGAGAAGAAAGAGGAATGAACGCTGCACCCAGCAACACGATACTAAATAAGAGAGCTATAGGGAAATGTTTTCTATTCATTAATTCTCATCTCCCTCTTCTCCAACCATTACTACACTCTCTACTTAGTAATCAATTATCGTTTATGGAAGAATTCTCCATGGAAAATGAGTGCTCGCCTTCGTGTGTGATGGGGATGGCAGGTTCCGTGTTATAAGTTTGGTCATAGACTTAACATAATAAATGAAAAAGCTCAAATCAGTATTTTTTGGAGGACAACATACCTGCGACTTGTTTTCCACCCGTTTCTAAAGTAAAAAGGAACATTAGCCCATCCAGCAGTCACTCTATGAGCACCCAATTTTTTCATTTGAAGCATTGATTCCAAAAGCAAGCAGGTGCCAATGCCTTTCCGTCTTAAATCTTCAAGAACTGCTATTGGACCAAACCACCAACTTTCGGGTTCTTTGAAGAATCTAACCCATCCAACAATCTCTGATTCTCGCATCGCAACTAGGTGGTAATGATCCTTTTTTTGAAAACTTGATTCCCATCCCTCTGGAAACCACTGGGGATAGTTCAGTCTCCTCGCAAAGTCACGCATCTTATCAAGAAATCTAGTTTGGTAAGATTTGATAATAACTCCAGAATTCGCAGCTCTCCTCATCGCTTGATTCTGATAGTCTGTAGGCTTGAAGAATTCAAGGTCAATTTTGACATCTTCCTCAGCATCTACTTCCCGGAAACCACTCTTTCGGAAAAATTCTAGGTCTTCTTCATATCTAATGTCGATGCCAGGAGAAAAATAGCTGCCAGTATATTGCCCCACTTTGGCTATCTTCTTACCTTTTGACCTTAAGTGTTCGAGTGCTTGATTGAGAAGAACACTCCTTATTCCCGATTCTCGATATTCATTTAGCACAAAAAGACCTTTGATGTAGCCAAAATCCTTCTCTTCAACAGTTCCAGCACCATCTCGACCAACTATTCCTTCCCGCGCGACTGCTGCTACAAAACCAATGACACCCTGATTCTCAACTGCGACAACGTTGCCTACCTTTTCATAATTTGGGTCATCGAAGACTGTGTTTTCGAATTTCTCCTCTGAAATTCTGTCATATAGCAAACAAGAGTTCCATCCCAAAACCACTTTAGCAATGTCAGACCTTCTAAGCAACCTAACTCTGATGCCCAATGGTCAAGTCACACCCAAGTTATTAGATGCAGATAAATTCCATGGAATATAAGTGCGCGCGCGCAGTGAAACATCTATATGAAACAAGTCAATCTGCGGTGGTGGTGGGGGCGAGAGGGCGGGGTATAGAATATTTAAAGTTGGCAGGTTTGTCTGAGAGTTTGCGTTTTCTGTAGACAATGGTTACCAATAATATTGCTATCATGAATAGTGGTAGGATAAACAGTGGTGAAAACTCTGGGATTATCACGACTTCTTG
>JABAOF010000932.1_pt2 | contig 38225 bp, 24 predicted proteins | sample 7062171 | NCBI WGS metagenome assembly JABAOF01 (sample SAMN14538628, study PRJNA623070) | marine sediment metagenome | biome: marine biome [ENVO:00000428]; feature: marine pelagic biome [ENVO:01000023]; material: deep marine sediment [ENVO:00002113] | place: India: Gulf of Khambhat ...
AACCTATTTCTGGTACTTTCCATCGATTTTTCGTAATCGTAGTAGATGTAATTGGCCTGAATATTGTAATTCTGCTTGAAGTCCACCTTGGCATGGGGTCTCCAGAACAGAGTGGGAGATAACACATAAGTCTGATTGTGGTTGTTGTTGGCAGAGAGCCTATCGGAAATATACACCTGATGGAAATTCCGGAATCCTGCCTCCAGCCGCAGACTGAATATGGAGCTGAAAATGTGCAGATATTCTCCCCAGGCAAACAGGGTCAGGATATCCCGGTCGTTGAAATGCGCGGAAACTGCCTGTGTATAGAAGGATGTTACTCCCGCGGAGGCGGTCAGGCATAATGAATCTGCCTGGCTTATCTTGAATCGAAGACCCCCTCCCAGCTCTCCCCCCTTCATCTTCTGGTCTTTTTGATCATTAGCATAATCTTCTTCTGTCTGGTCATATTTATAGAAAGTTCTCATACTGATTCTTTTGAAAAAATCTCGCTGAACTTCCAGGCGAACACTCTGAGAGCTAAAAGAGTTGTCGGTGAGGGCTGCCGAGCCAGAGGCTGGGGCACCGGAGTACCTGTATCCATTTAGCGCGAAATCAAAATCAAAGCCTACTTTTATATCCGAAGGAACCCGGATGGAGGATCGCAGATTGATCACCCTTTTGGTCCTCCTCTGAGTGCTGATCTGTGGATCGGTCAGATCCCCCTGGTAGAACTTCTTCCGTGCCCAGCCCTCGTGATATAAGAACTCCAGGCTGTCCTCCTCAGCCAAGCTTTTGGTGAAATAGATATCAAAATCTCTTTCCAAAAGTGGAATATTACTCAGCCTGGAGCTGGTCTGGCTGAAGGAGATGCGGGTGGCCGATTCGGAAAAAAGTCGGGGGGACTGAGAAAGCGTTAGCCTGTGATTGAGTCCGACGTCTTTCCTTGCTCCTTTCTCCAATCTGCGATCTATGTCTTTTCCCCCCAACACTTGAACGAACTTTATACTCGAAATCTCATATTCTGAGGTGATACCGTACTCTGAGCTGGCCACCTTTCTCTTCTCCAGCGAGTTGATATTTTGAGAGAAAGCGGCACCGATTTTCAATCTGCTGGTTAAGGCATAGTTGAGACTAATGCCGACTTTGCCGTCCTCCTGCCAACGGTCTTGGTTTTTTGAAAACACTGAGTTTTTGATTAACATGGAATTTATGGCGCCGGAAAATCCCCAGGAGAGACCCTGGCCAACTTGTCGCCCACAGTCCAGGCTGGTGTTCCATACATAAGTACGATTATCGTGCGAGAAATCCAGTCTGAGTAGGGCAGAGAAGCCCTCCTCGGGCAGAATCAGGAACATTATTATGAGAATCCGGCAAAACGGTCTCAGCATTCTGGACAAGCGGTAGATAGGTTTATCCAAACAGTTGCTTTCAAATGGATTCGAAGGCGTCCATTTCTCGCTATCCTCCCCTCCATTTCAATGGAAAGGTGGACCCCCCGGTGAGGTTTTCGAATTGCACCGGTTCCTTTGAGTTCTCACCTCAACCTGCTCTCGGCGGCTCCAGCCTCAAAGGATCAGAAGAAGCAGAAATCTCAGCTCAGGATCTTCATCATGGCGGAGGACAAAGCGGCAAATTCGTCCAAGCCCAAAGTCTCTGCTCGCCTTTGAGGATCGAGCTCAACCTTTCTCAAGATAACTTCAATCTCCCCTTTTGGCAAATTCAAATTGGCCGCAAGAGAGTTTAACAGCGTTTTCCTTCTCTGGCCAAAGGCCGACCGCACCACTCTGAAGAAGAATTCCTCGTCAGGAACGTTAACTTTGGGTTCGGAGAGCAAAACCATCTTAATCACAGATGACTCCACTCTCGGCGGAGGGAAAAATGAGGTGGGCTTAAGATGGAAAAGAACGTCGACATCCGAGTAGAGTTGAACCGCAATGGAAAGAACAGACCAATCCTTTTCCCCGGGGGAAGCACAGATCCGCAAAGCCACCTCCTTCTGAACCGTGAGCACACAAAGAACGATGAATTTTCTGTTCTGCAAAAGAAGAGAAAGAACCGGAGAGGTAATCTGATAAGGAAGATTACCCACCACTTTGCAGGAGTTTCCCGGGCCGATCAGTTCCTCCAGGTTTACTTTTAAGATATCTTTGTTAATTATATTCAGATTCCTCTTGCTCCCGAACCTTTTTCTCAGGTCAGAGCATAGTCGTTTGTCTATCTCCACGGCATAAACTGCCCCGGATGTGTCCAAAAAGTGTCTGGTCAAAGCTCCCAGGCCGGCTCCGATCTCCAGTACGGTATCATCCCTTTTCAGACCCAGGGCCTCGGCTATTCTTGCCGCAGCTTTGTCATTGACCAGGAAATTCTGACTCAAGCTCTTCTTCGGTCTCACATTCAAAACTCGTCTTTCGCCCTGTTGGTTCTTGGTGTGTCTGCCTTCAGGCAGACCCTTGGCCCGGCTAAAGCGGGACACTCCGCAGCCTATTGGCTAAGCAACGGAATCGAGATCTACTGGTAACTCTCGTGGGGCAAAAATAGATACCAAGATCACGGATTTATCCAACTTTCCTGTAGCGCCTGATTCTAAATTCCACACCCAGCCCTTTTGAAATCATCTCACATTTTTCCAGATCAATCTCTTTCATGTCCAGCACTGTAAGAATAGTTCGGGGCAGAAGCTTCTTGCACTCCTTGGCAAAAGCGATCACCTGTTCGAATGCATTCTTCCCAAAGCGAGGTTTGCATAAACGCTCGTATATGCCTGGCTCTTCCGCATTCAGACTTATGGAAACCACATCTATCAAGCCCACCAACTCCGGCACTATGTTTCTTTTGTGGATAAGGTCTCCCTGACCATTGGTGTTAAGCCTCACCTTCACGTTCTTGCTTTTCAGGTATCTGGCCACATCCTTAAGCAAATCCAGACGAATGGTTGGCTCACCGTAGCCACAGAAAACCACCTCTCGGTACTTCTCCAGACCATCAATTGAATCTATCACCCCGTCATAAGCGGGCTCATGGTGAAGGCGCAGGTTGTGGCCTTTGACGAAATCGGTGTGGTTCCGCACACAAAACACACAGTCGTTGGAACAGCGGTTGGTGATGTTCAGATACAGCGAATCACGAATGGGGTACGCTATCTTTGGCGGGAACTTCTTGCCCAACTTGAAAAGACGGCAAGCATTCAATGATGTAATCCTCTCCACGTCCTGAAAGGTCAAAGGAGAGAAAAGATCGCTCAGCCTCTTTAGAATAAACCCCACATATGCCGGCTGGTTCCTTTTGCCACGGTGAGGGATCGGCGAGAGGTAAGGGCTGTCGGTTTCCACCAGAATCGAGTCCAGCGAAGTCTCTTTGGCCACCTGCGCGGTGGTTGAGTCGGGATAGGTGAGCATACCATTGAAGCTCAGATAGAAGCCCATACATTGTGCCGCCTTAGCCTGAGCCGAGTTGCCCGTAAAGGAATGAAGTACCCCGCCAATGGACGCGGAACCCGTCTCTTTAAGCACAGCAAGAGCCAAATCCCAGGGTTCTCTCACGTGCACGATTATGGGGAGCCCGAGTTCTTTGGCTAGGGCGATCTGCTTTTTGAATGCTCTGATCTGATCTTCCCGGGGGGAGAGATTTCTATAGAAATCCAAACCGATCTCTCCGATGGCTACCACTTTCTTGTGTTCAGCCAGCCTCTCAATCTCCCGCAGAGACTCATCTGTCAGGTCTTTGGAATCGTGTGGATGAAATCCCACCGCTGCATATATCTGGTCGTATTCTTCCGCCAGTTCCACGGATCTAAAGCTGGACTTCAGATCAAAAGCGACATTGATTATCCTTTCCACACCGTTGGAAAAAGCGCATTCTATCACTTCACTTCTGTCTCTATCGAACTGCTTGACATCCAGGTGTGCATGAGCGTCTATCACAAGAACCTCATTTGTTCATTCACGACACGTACCGCTTGACCTGCCTGTCTCAGGCTAAGATATAAGTTTTTTCTGCAAAATGAAGGGATTTTTGCTACTGTGTGGAGTCGTCTACGGGGAAGTATCTTTTGCCGTGACCCATCCATACACTGCTACCAAGGTAATCAAGCTGGGAGGTCAGCTTGTTGACGATTATCGCCCCACCAAAGTCATGAGGTGATCTCCAGTAAACATAGTGATCACCCCACTCCCAAAGGTAATTATCCTGTTGAAGAGCTTTTTTCAGCGAATTGATTAGGTAGCTATCGTAAGCGACATCCTCATAACGCTCGATGAACTCGTCCAGATACTCCAGCATTAGGTTTATGGCTGTCTCCTCGCCACCCATTATGGGACGATACTTATCCACATAGACGTAGGTTTGTATCTTCGAGAAAGCCTTACTTGTGTCGAGAAAATCGGCCTCAAAGGGCGTTATGGTAGAATGTACCTTGTCCGTCCCCTTCTTTGGCTTTGTCGTGGTGAAGAATATCACCTCATAGTACCCTGTGCCAACCGTGCCGGCGATGTAGCCGTGATGATACACGAAGACCGTGTAATCGCCCACGAGCCAAGTGTGATTCTTAAGAGTGGCATCATCCTTGAGTTCATTATCCCAGGCTTCATATACCCTTCTTACGTAGTTTGAATCCACCGGCATATCTGGGAACAGCCGGAAAATATCGAATGAGAGGGGTTCTTTGTATTCAGGCTCCGGCCTTGTGCTTTTCTTAGCACATGCGGAAGACACCAGCACACAGGCTAAGATAACGAGTGCTATGTTTCTTGCCTGAACCACTTCATCTCCCCCGACAAATGATAATATAGTCTCCGTTATTATACGAGGAAGCTTGACTGGTGCGTAGAGGTGTATTTCCCACTGGATGAAGCGTGCAGGCTGAAGCCTTCGGTCACTGCTGAGTGAGGTAGTTACAGCCATTAGACTGTGCTCTAAATGACACGCGTAAATTGGCTCTAGCAAACGGATTAGCTGACCTCAGCGCCGCCGTTCAAATCCTTATCCAAACCGACCAGGCTGAGCGTCTTTCCGTCCTTGGCCGCCAGAAGCATTCCCTTGGATTCAATTCCCTTAATCCTTGCGGGCTTGAGATTGACCACCACCACTATCTTCTTGCCTATCATCTGCTCCGGCGAGTACTCCTCTGCTATTCCTGCCACTATCTGTCTTTCCTCTGAGCCTATGTCTATTTTGAGCTTCAAAAGCTTATCCGCACCTTTTACCCTTTCTGCCTCCTTTACCTCTGCGACCCGGAGGTCGATCTTGGAGAACTCTTCAAATGAGACCTCGGACACATGTTCACTCTCGACCGTAACGGTCTTCACCTTCTCAGCCTTAACCTTCTTCTCCAGTCTTGGGAAAAGGGACTCTGGGGTGCCGACCTCCGTTCCCGCTTTCAGCAAACCCCATGCTCTTGCCTTATCCAAAGTCGGATTCAGCTCAGCACCAGTCAGCCCTAAAAGTTCCCTTATCCTTCTGCACTTCCGGGGCAGCACCGGATCGAAAAGCACGCTGATGATTCTCAAGGTCTCACAACTCACGTACAGAACTGTGTTGAGTCTTTCCGTTTTGCCGCTCTTAGCCAGCGCCCAGGGAGCTTGATTTTCCACGTACTTATTGGTGCTTCTCACCAACTTGATGATCTGGTCAATCGCCTGATTGATGCTTATCTCCTGAACGTGGCGCCATACCGTGTCGGCACATTCTGTGGCCTCTTTTTTCAGCTGCTCATCCGGCCGCTCATAAGCGGACGGGGCGGGAATCTCGCCCTGACAGTAGCTTCTCACCATCTTCAAGGTTCTGCTTACCAGGTTTCCCAGGTCGTTGGCCAGATCCGCATTGTATTTTTCCGCGAATCTCCCTACCTGAATATCCCCGTCCTGGCCAAAAGGAAACTGAGTGAGAAGTAGATAACGCGTCCCATCCGGCCCATACCGATTCACCAGGAATTCCGGCGATATCACATTCCTGAGGGTCTTGCTCATTTTCTGACCATCGATAGTGAAAAAGCCGTGGATAAAAATCTGGTCGGGAGGATTCTCTTTTGAAGCCAAGAGAATTCCCGGCCAGAAGATGGCGTGAAACTTCAGAATATCCTTGCCTATCAGGTGAACAACCCTTCCCTCTTTCCACCATCTCTTGAATTGCTCTGAATCATCGCCATAGCCCACGGCTGAGATGTAATTGGGAAGAGCGTCCACCCATACGTATGCGTTTTGCTTGGGGTCGAAGGGAAGGGGAATGCCCCAGGCAACCTTTTCCCGGGAAATGGAGAAATCTTCCAAACCTTGCTTGAAAAGGCCGAGTGTCTCTTTCTTCCTCTCCTCTGGCGAAATACTGAGCTTGTCCTCTCGAATCAACTTCTCCACCTGCTTAAGGTAGGAGGAGAGCCGAAAGAAGTAGTTCTTCTCGGTAACTTTTTTAGGTGGCTGAAGATGGTCCGGACAAAGACCATCCACAAGTTCCTTTTCCGTGATGAACTTCTCACAGCCCACACAGTAAAGACCGGTATACTCTCCCGCATAGATCACTTTTTCTCCATTCTCAGCGGTGGCTTTGTACAAAAGGGAAAGGAGTTTCTCAACTGCCTTCTCGTGTCGCGCATCCGTGGTGCGGACGAAATAGTCATAAGATATATCCAGGCTCTTCCAGGCCTTCTTGAAATGCTCAACATTTAGGTCGCATAACTCTCGGGGTGTCTTCCCCAAGCTCTTTGCCGTTTCTTCGACCTTGGAGCCGTGTTCGTCGGTGCCGGTCAGAAAAAAGGTCTCCTCCCCGCCGGCTCGATGAAAACGCGCCAGGACGTCGGCGGCAACGGTAGTATATGCCTGGCCTATATGCGGCTTATCGTTGACGTAGTAGATGGGGGTTGTAACCATGAATCTTCGAATCAATTTCTCCTCCTTGGGCCTTCTGATTTCTTATCCCTGTGAATCAGGCGCCTTCTTATTCCAGTGTAGGCTAGTGAGCACGAACCTCTAACTTATATTTAGTTATTCGCTTAACGTGCCATGATTAGTGTAAGCCTTGAAGTGACCAGATTATGTTTTCGCTCTTTGGCCTCCCGCGCCTGACACAGGCGAGATCCAGTTAGTTTTCCGATTTTTGCTCCAGGTAGCCCTCAAGGATTTGGCTTTCCCTGACCGGTCATTTCAGAGACTTTTCCGGCTTTTTTCTCTGGCTTTTTTTCGCAGTTGCGTCAGGGTGATTTTCTCCTCCTCACCAGTCTCGTGTTTCACCACTACGTATTCCTGGAAGATATTAATCTTCTCCACCACTCCTTCGCCTTTTTCGGTCGTGTACCTATCACCCAGTTTGGGATATAAAGGGAGGCTCTTGCCGTAAAGCTCCCTCTCGTATCGCAGACAGCAGAGAAGCCTCCCACAGTTTCCAGAGATCTTGGCGGGGTTCAAGGAAAGGTTCTGCTCACGGGCAAGTTGAGTCGATATAGGTTCAAATTCACGGATGAAGGTGGCACAACAAAGCGGCAGTCCGCATACGCCGAATCCGCCTATCCTTCTGGCCTCGTCCCTCACCCCTATCTGTCTCAACTCGATTCTAGTCTTATAAGTGGAGGCCAGCTCCTTTACCAGCTCGCGGAAATCCACCCTTTTCTCTGCAGTGAAGTAGAAAGTAATCTTGTTTTTATCGAACTGAAGCTCGGCATCCACCAGTTTCATCTGGAGGTTTCTTTCGGAAATCATCCTCTCACACTCTTTCAGACACTCCTTCTCCTTCTGCCGGTTGCCCTCAAGCTTGTTTAGATCTTCCCTGGTGGCCAACCGCAGTATCTTCTGGAGCTTTCTCCCAGGCTTCACCATCTCTTCGAAGGTTTTCTTGATCACCTTCCCGATGTCCTCTCCCCTTTCTACCTGTACTATGACATAATCATTCGGTCTAATGCTCAAACATTCCGGATTGGCGAAGTATTCTTTCCGTGATCCTTTGAATTGGACCAGAAATATCTCATTCACGTCCTGCTCCTTTGCGCTTCACCCTTCCTCTCTCCGCCTCCACGATTACGATCTCGCGGACCGTCAGGCTTCTCTTCTTGAAAGCCCTTTTATCCTAAGACACAAACTCAAAAGGGACAGCTTCAAGTTGGCATTCCTGATCTGACAATCTGTCTTGATCTGATCGATCGCTCGAAAAGCGCGCTCGGCTTTATTTTGACGCTCAAACTTTTTTGATAGTTTGACCACGTCGGTTTTCACGTCGGCGTTGATCAACTGACTCCATCCTTGCTGGATCATATATATGTCTCTGAAAACAGACATCAAGAATTCAAACATCTCCAGAATCGAATTTTTGTCCCACCTGTCCAGCATCAGGCTCACCATCTGTATGATGTGACTGGTTTTGCCGCCTGCGGCCACCGCTGCCAGATTCAAGGCATCCTTACGCAGACTTTCCTTTTCTCCCCGTAAAAAGTCCAGGGCCCGGCCGTAGCTTCCGTTGCAGATATTGGCAAAATACGAAGCCTTTTCCTTGTCTACATTATACTTCTGGGCAAGTTCCTCTTCGATTACCTTTGGAGGAATGCTATCGAATCTTATCTGCTGGCAGCGCGAGACCACGGTGGGTAAGAGTTTATTGGCATCGTTGCTGGTCAAGATCAGATTTGTATCGTTTGGCGGCTCCTCCAGGGTTTTCAGAAGAGAATTGGCAGAAGAGGCGTGCATATTCTCAGCCTCTGCTATTATTACCACTGTCCTTCTGCCTTCAAATGGCTTCAGGCAGATCTCTTTCTGCAGTCCCCGAATCTGGTCAACAGGTATGTTGATGCTCTTCTCAAATCTGACAATGGTATAGGGCTCCTCCCTTTTGAGCTCTTTGTATCTTTCTATCTCCTTTAGGGTTTTCTCTTCCGACCTGGCGGATGGGATGGGAAAGATCATCTTCACGTCGGGATGAACCATTTTCTCGATCTTTTGGCAGGAAGGGCAGACGTCGCACGCCTCAGCTTGGCTTCTCTCGCAATTGACCGCCTTGGCCAGCTCCAGAGCCATTGCCCACTTGCCTGTTCCCTGAGCTCCGTAAAAAAGATAAGCCGAGGCCAGAAGATTCTTCTCTAAGGCTCCTGAAAGGATTCGTTTGGGGATCTTCTGATCTAAAACTCTATCCAGGCACATTATCTCAGCCACTCTAATGGATCCAGGGACTGTTTTCCCTTTCTGATCTGGAAATGCAAACGGGCAACGGAGGTCCGTCCGCCGCCTGCGGTACCGATCTTTTGAGACCTCTCCACCTCCTCACCCGGTCTGACCGAAATCTCAGACAAGCGAGCATAAAGCGTGTAGTACTCCTGGTCGTGCTGCACTATCAAGAAATTTCCATATCCTCTTAGACGGGACGCGTAAATCACATTTCCTTCAGCCACAGCTACCACTTGGCTTCCCGGTTCTGTTTGTATCCATATTCCCGGATTTTCAGTTTTCGTGTAGAAGCGAGGATGCCTTTGTTCCCCGAAGTGAGATACCACCCTTCCCTCGACCGGCCAGGGAAGCTTGCCCTTCAAACCTTCAAACCAGCTCCTTTTCTCACTTCCTCCTGCTCCCTTGTATCCGTCCTCCGGCTGAAATCTGCCGAGGATCCTATTCATTGTGGCAACCTCTTCCTGCAGTTCCCGAATCGTCTGAGCATAGAGCTTTTTTTCTGATTTTATCTTCTTTAGCAATTTCTTCGTCTCTTCCAGGCTCTTCTGATGGACTGTCCTCTCTTCGGCTTTTCTTTTTTTCAACCAGGAGACCTCGGGCTTGGTTCTACCCAGATTGTGTCTCTTTTCCTCCAGATCCGCCCTAAGAGCCCTAGTCGTTCTCAACATCTGCTGATCCACCGTAACCATTCTCTTTACGCATCTGATTCTATTTGCCAAATCCAACGGAGGGGAGGCCTCAAACAACGCGGCATACGGAACGATTCTGCCATGTTCATATATCTGCCTCAATCTCCCCCTGCAATCTTCGCTTTGAGCGCTCAGTTTCAGCTCCGTCTGCCTCAGGCTTCTCTCTTCTTTTTGCAGTTCCTTTTCGATGCTTTTTTCTTTAGCCAGAAGCGTCTTGATAAGTCTTTCGGTCAGTTCCAATCTATCTTCCAGATCCAGTAACTCTCCAAAGGTCCACCTCTCCACTTGATCGAGTCTTTCCATGGACCTGATTTTGTCTTGAAGTTCCTCCTCCATCCTGCTCAGTTCATCGGTTTCAATCTCTGTCTTGTTCTGCAGACTCTCCGGCCCGGCTTGGTTGATGCTAAATATACAAAAACACGTCGAAAAACCCAAGAAGAATAACCTGGAAAGCGTTTTCCTGCCAAGTTCCATAGGACAAAAGCCCTTTCGCCCACCCAGCATGGTTTTTATCATCACTGGGTTTGAAGATGTTTTCTGACTGAGATCAAGCTTCCTCCGGCTCCCAGGACGACTCCCCAAACCACCAATCCAGCAACCCAAGTGGGCGGCACGAATTTGATGTTGATCACCTGCTCCGTGAAAACTACGTACCCGCCCCAGAGAAATAACATTGCCAATCCGGCCCCGGCTCCTCCAAGTAGCGCTCCCCGCATTAGCAAAGGTAAGGAGATATCGCCCTTGCTTGCTCCCATTAAGCTCATTATTTGAATCGACTCGGCTTGGGACAGAACCGCCACCCGCATGAAGTTAGACACGATCATAATCGTGGCAAATGCGATGAATAAGCCAAATATGATATCGGCTATGAGAAATATGGAGAGGGCTCGGTCTATCCTCTTCAGCCAGATACCGCCGAACTCTACGTCCTCCACTCCCTCTTTTTCCTTAATCCTGGAGGCCACTTCGGCCACCTTCTCAAAAGCTCTGTACTCGCTCCTTAAACCAAGCAACAAGGATGCTGGAAGCGGATTGGAGTCCAATCCCTGCACAAGATCTGTTCCGAAGTACTCTCCCAACTTATCCAGAGCCTCCCTTTGAGATCTATATTCAACCTTCTCCACCTCACAAGACCTCTTAATCTCCTGTAAAAGCAAGTGAAGCTGCAGGGGCGTGATGTCGTCAACCAGATAAACCTCGATCTGCGCCTCCCCTTTCAGAGTCTGTCCCGCTCCTCTCAGGTTCAGGGTGATCAAAAGAAAGCTGCCTAATACCAGAAAGGAAGAGGCGATACAGACGAGCAAAATCAGATTAGAACCTGGCCTTTCCTTCATCCCGCGAAAAGCCCGATTTGTCAAGTAGGAAATTCTCACGGTTATTTGGACAAGCCTGCTGGAATCGGTGAGCATCCGGCTTACAGTGTTTTCTGTTCGCCAGGCAACCAGGTGTCATCGACACGAGCGGGCCCTTCGGGCCCCGGTGACTGCACTTTTCGATTCTTCCACCAGTTCTTAAGGTAACCCGGCTATTCAGGCAACCTACAGGCATCAAAGAAAACCAGCAGGGGGAAACTGAACATAAGCTTAAATGATTTTGCCTTTTTCCATTCTGATTATCTTGCCTCTCCTGCCGTCACACAAGCGAAAGTCGCTGGTAGTCAGTAGAACCGCCGTCCCCAGGAGATTTACTCTTGTCAGTAATTCCAGGATTTCAGCTGTGCCCTCCTCGTCCAGATTTGAAGTCGGCTCATCCGCCAACAAGAGCAACCGATCCCCTGCCGCCGCGCGGGCAATGCCCACCTTTCGCTTTTCGGCAAAGGAAAGCCTGCCAGGGAGAAGTTTGCTTTTTCCGGAAAGCCCGACCATTCCCAGGGCTTGGAATACCCTATCCTTTATCCTCTTCTCTTTACTGCCTGAGATTCTCAAGCTTAAGGCGACGTTATCAAAAACATTCATCTCGCCTATCAATTTGAAATCCTCAAAAACCCGCCCCATCTTTCGCCTCAACAGCGGTATGTGTTTTTTCTTTATCTGTCGGCTTTGGAAACCATCGAAATATATCTCTCCTTCAGTCGGTCTCTCCTCCGCAGCTATCAGCCTCACCAGGGTGGTCTTGCCCGCCTGGTTGGAACCAACCACAAAGAGGAACTCCCCCCTTTTCATCTGGAAGCTGACTTTGTCCAGGGCCAGTATGTTTTTGTCGAAAACCTTGGTGACATCCTTTACCTCAAGCAGGATGGCTGCCCCGATGCCCGAGTCCGAAGCAATAGAACCTGAGTCCGAGGAAACTGGGGGATAGTCAAACCACCCGGCACATTCGCCAATATGCCAATCCGATTGAATCATGGAACTTATCTCTGTTTTCGGCGCTCTCTTTATGGCTCTTCTCCAGTGAAACCACTGTGGGCAAACCAGACAAACTTCTTGGCAATTTAATTCAATTCCGCTTATCCTTCAGCTTGTTTTATCGGATGTTCAGGCGGAAAAGATAAGCCCATATAGGCGTCATGCCACGTGCGGTTACGAAACATAAGATCCGGTTGCCTCCTCTCCCCCTTCTTGTTTTTACGCTTTGGACCGCCGGATATTAGCGCCCTCGCGGACAGAACGCTACAGGCAATCTTACTTTGGCAGGGTAAATCATCCATACCGCAACAGACGAAACGTCTTCGCTGCTGAGCCATAGTAGATTCTGAGGCAATCTCCCATCAACATGAACACGACCACAAAGGTAAAGATGTACGTTTAAAACAGGCGCCCGGGATGGTGGATTTGAAACCGGAGTTCAAAACAGCGCGAGACTTTTCAGCCCGCTCGGCCGAAAATTCTGTGAAGAAGGTTAAAATAGGGTCGATAAAAACAAATATCGAACTCATAAAAGAGAAAGTCTACCAGTTGCTGGAGTATATGCGCCATAAGGAAAAGAGTATTCTGAGAAAACTCTTTTACACTCTGCTCATTTTTCTCATGGCTAAGGGTGTCGTCTTTTCTCAGGAGAAAAGGATCGTCATCGTAAAAAGCAGCGAATCCCTTTCCTTCCAGATGGCAGCCGAAGGCGTGAAAAAGGAGATCAGAAAGGGCAACGCACACCCATCATTCATCGAATACGACCTTCCTCTTGGCTTTCCGGACGAACAAGAGATTGAGAACAGCATAAGGCAATTAGATCCGGATCTGATCATTACCATCGGCTCCAAATCGACCGCTTTAGTTTCAAAACGCATAAAAGAGATTCCCATAGTCTTTTCCGCAGTGTTGAATCCGGTCTCCAGTGGATTTGCCCGAAGCATGTGGTCGTCTGGAAACAACTTGACCGGAGCTTCGCTGGACATTCCCATCAGGACGCAGCTGGACAAATTCAAGCTTATTTTCCCGGATTTGCAGAACGTGGGCGTTATCTTTACCCAGGATTCTGAAGCGGCGGTGGCAGAGGCAAGAAAGGTATGTGATAACATCGGCTTGAAATTGGTCGCCATAGCGATCTCCTCGGAGAAGCAGATACCCCAGACCATAGAGAGCTTAAGGCAGAAGGTCGACGGTTTGTGGGCGGTGGCAGATACCGTCATCTTCACTCCTCAGTCTACTCAATACCTGCTTCTTTATACTCTGCGCAATGGAATTCCGGTCATGGGACCGTTTACCTCCTTCGTCAAGGCAGGCGCTCTTTTCACCTTGACCTGGAACGATAAAGACATAGGAAGACAGGCGGGAGAATTGGCTCTCAAGGTTCTCGCCGGTGAGCATCCCAGCCAGATTCCCATTACCACACCCAGAATGATCTACCTGATTCTAAATCAGAGGACCGCCGAGCAGATAAACCTGGAGATTCCTCCTCATATTGTCAGCGTAGCTAAGGAGGTCTACCAATGATCCCGAGGTTTTTCCGACTAAATCTGGGACTGAAGGCGAAATTCGTTCTGACCATCTCCTTCTTGATATTGGTCACCTCCGTCATCCTCAGCGGTTTCTTAATCGAGAAGCAAAGCCTGCTGATCCAGGGGGAGCTTGAAAAAAGAGGGGAATCGATGGTCAGGAATCTGGCACACAACAGCGAGTATGGCGTCATTGTTGAAAACAAACCGCTTCTGTTGAATCTGATGGAAGGGCTATATCAGGAGCAGGAGGTCGTGTACATCACCATCAGAGACAGGAAAGGAAGCGTTTTGGCGGACTGGGATCGAACCGGTGAGTATCATCAAGTACGTGCCAAAAGATGGCCACAGGACGTGCAGGTACTTAAAGAAGAACTCGTCAAGGAATACTTTGTTGTCGACACCAAAGAAGTCTACGATTTTAGCTATCCCATCAAAACCACCCGGGTGGAAAGGTCCAGAGAGGAGGTAGGACTCCTGCCAGCTGGCAAAAGCGACTTGGTGACCAGAAAGGAGACCATCGGCGTGGCTCAGATAAGCATGTCGCTGCAGAATATGCGCACGGAGATTGCAGACATGAAACGAATGGTCGTTTTGCTGACTTTACTGGTGGTGGCCGCGGGCGTCCTGTTAACCATTTTCTTGGTCAACATTTTTGTCAAGCCGGTAAGAAGACTGGTGTATGCCACAGAGAGGGTAGCCAGTGGAAATTTGTATCAGATGGTGAGGGTGACCTCCAGAGACGAAATCGGGACATTAGCTCGCTCCTTCAACAGAATGGTTACGTCTTTGCAGCAGTCCCGGGAGAAGATCGAGGAGTACAACCGTACCCTCGAAAACAAGGTCAAAGAGAGAACCGCAGAACTGGAGAAGACCACCAAGCTGTTGCAGGTGGAATACGATAGACTGGAGGCTATTATCAACTCGCCCAATCTGGGGATAGTGATTGAGGACAAAGACTGCAACATCAAATTCATGAGCAAATCACTGGTTGACGGATTCGGAAACCAGATCGGACAGAAATGCTACCAGAAGTTCAAGGGTCGCAAGGAGAAATGCCCGGTCTGTCCCATTGATGAAATCCTGGTCAAGGGAAAGAAAACATTCACCTACTTAGATCAAGACACTCAAGGACATTACTACGAACTCTCTGCCGCCCCTTTTCAGGATGAGAAGGGTGAGAGATACGTGTTAGAAACCCTCAGGGATATAACAGAACAGAAGAAACTGGAGCTGCAGGTGGCGAAGTACACCCGCAATCTCGAAAAAACCAACCAGGAGTTGGAGAATGCGCTAAACAGCCTCAAAGAAACTCAGGCGCAGTTGATTCAGGCGGAGAAGATGGCGGCGGTGGGACAGCTCGCCGCTGGAGTAGCTCACGAGCTCAACAATCCCCTGGGTGGAATTCTGGGTTACTCCCAGTTTGCCCTGGAGAAACTCGATCAGAAGCAGGTCTACCAGTTCACCGGGGAGGACAACGCGACATTGCTGCAATATCTAAAGGATATAGAGCAACAGACCAAACGATGCCGATCGATCATTCAGAGCCTTTTGAAATTCAGCCGCGCCTCACGCAAGGAGGAATTTGAACCGACTGATATCCATGCCATTCTGAAGGAGACTTTCGCCTTTACGAGACACCAGTTGGAGAGAAACAAGGTGCGCTTAGTTGAGAGATTGACCGATTCCCTGCCGCAGATCAATGGACATCCCAGTCAGCTTCAGCAGGTCTTCACCAATCTGATTTTGAACGCACTCCAAGCCATGCCCGGAGGAGGCACGTTGACCGTTGCCAGCGGAGTAAATGAGGATCTCAAAACAGTGGAGCTCCGCTTCGCCGATACCGGGACAGGTATTTCGCAGGAGAACTTAGACAAGATATTTGAGCCCTTTTACACCACCAAGATAGTGGGTGAAGGTACGGGACTGGGGCTTTCGGTAAGCTATGGTCTAATTAAGAATCACGGGGGAGAGATTAAAGTGGAGAGCACCCAGAACCAAGGAAGCACGTTCACCGTGATCCTGCCCATCCTGCGAGAAACAGTCGCTTTAGGGTTGAAAAGTGAAAAGGAGTTGCCAGCAAGTGGATAAACAGAGGAGGCCATGTTAACCCCGGCATGAATTGTAGCCTCAGCCATCTTTTCAAGACATAGTTTCAGGGAAGCTTATGAAAATCCTGGTCGCAGATGACGATCCCATAATCCGCAAACTCCTTTCTGAGGTACTGACCAGCGATGGACATCAAGTGACTGTGACCGAAAATGGACTTCAAGCCCTAAAGGAAGCACAAAAGCAGTCTTTTCAGCTGGTCTTCATGGATGTGCACATGCCGGTCATGAACGGGTTGGAAACCCTGATAAGCATTAGAAGTCTGCACCCCGAGGTGGTGGTGGCAATGATGGATAGCTATCCTGATCAACTGGTACGTCAAGCAGAGAGTAAGGGCGCCATGACCTGTATACACAAACCTTTTGACCTAAACGAGGTAAGAAAAGTCATTGAGGAAGCGGAGAGCACGATTCACAAGGAGAGAAGTGTCAAATGCTAACTGGAGCCCAGCCGGTCAGAATCCTGGTAGTGGACGACGAGGAGATCATGCTAAAGCTGGCGTGTGACGCTTTGAGAACTCAAGGACATCAGGTGACCGGCGTTTCCGGAGCGCATGAGGCTCTGGACAGGTTGAGACAGGAGCAGTTCGATTTCATTCTCACTGACATAAAGATGCCAGAGATGGACGGGATGGAGCTCATTCGGGCCGCCCATCAAGTGAACCCCTCCATGGGCGCCATCTTCATGACCGGATATGCCAGCCTGGACACGGCCAAAAGGGCAATCCAGGAGGGAGCATACGACTACATCCTCAAACCTTTTGATCTGCAGGAGATAAGAAGTGCCGTGGCTCGTGCCGTCCAGAAGAGAAGCCAGAGCCTGGAAGACGGCAGGAGCCAGGGGCTGTCTCAGCTATTTGACTTAAACCGAATCCTGCATACCGCGGGAGATAGCAAGAGCCTGCTGAGGTTATCCTTAGAATTCGCCTTGATGCAGAGTCGGCTTAGAAGTGGAATGATTGTTTACTGGGAGGTGAGACGTGGAGAACTTAGTATCCTTCAGGCAAAAGATCTGGGGCATGACTCATATGTTGAGAGAACCATCAAGATTGACGAAGAGCTGATATCAGAATGGTCTCAGTTACAGGAGATCATTCAGATAAAGAATCCGCACAAGTACCCTTTATTTCCCCGGCTGGCGAACCTTCTTCCCGAATCCTCGGTGGTCGCCGATTTTCTTAGAGCAGACGAAGAGGTGATATTGATTCCTCTGAGAAAGGCCGAGACAACCATTGGAATCATAGCCTTGACCAAAGCCGCCGGAGACAAGGATCTTTCCCAGGAGGATCTGAAGCTCTTAGCTATCCTGGGTATCCAGACCGCCATCTCCTTGGAAAACCTGACCTTGTTGATCCAGACCGAAAAATCATACAAGGAGTTGCGAAGCTTACAGGACCAATTAATCGGTTTGGAGAAGATGGCCACTCAAGGAAAACTCTCTGCGGAGATCGGGNNGGGCAACTTCCAGATATTAAGCATGAAGGTGAAAAAGGGGGAGTCGGATTCTCTAAACAAACAGCTGGATACTATCGCCACCAGCCTGGAGAAGGTGAAGAGATTTGCCCAAGGTCTTCTGGATTTTTCCTCTCTGAAAGCGGAAAAGGTTGAATGCGACATCAATGATTTGATCGAGAAAACTCTTACTTTCATCAAGCCACAAAACACTTTCAAAAACATTTCATTCCTAAGCGATCTGAGGTCGGACCTTCCTCACCTGGTGGCAGACCCTGGTCAGATACAGCAGGTACTTTACAACCTGTTGAACAATGCCGCTGATGCCATGGGAAAAAGAAAAGGCGAGGGGGGCACCGTAACCGTCGGGACCGACTATCACGATACGAAGAGACTGGTGGAGATTCTGGTCGGGGATACCGGAAAAGGAATGTCTAATGAGGAACTCAAGAGCATCTTTGACGCCGGATTTACAACCAAACAATCCGGTCACGGTATGGGGCTATCCATCTGCAAAAAGATAATAGATAATCACGGAGGCACTATCTCGGTGGAGAGCGAATTGAACAAAGGAACCACATTTAGGATAAAACTACCACTGTGATAACTGGAGAAACTGCGCCGGTAGGTTCACCACTCGCAGCCGACGCAGGGAGGGAAAGACTATCAGGGACGGAGAGACATTGTCAGCTAAAGTTTTCAACTCCCAGGTCGATTAATTAAATATCCCTGGCTTCTATGTGAAAACGGCCAGCTTTGTAGGGAAATCTGAGGTTCGTTGTACTGAGTTCAATTCACAACTCATCAAATTTCGGTTTTCTCAAAAAAGGAGGGCAGCAAATTGAATTCCAAAGCATACTCCAAAGGAGCACCCAAGTTGTCCTGCAGGATCGTTTTGTTTGCCGGCCTGTTGGTCTTGGCTTTTGCTCAAATCATCTGGGCTGGGACGGCTGGAAAAATCGCGGGAGTGGTCAAAGATGCCAAAAGCGGAGCACCCTTGCCGGGTGCCGCGGTGATGATCAAAGGCACCAGCATTGGGACATCCACGGACGAAGACGGCGAATATTTCATCCTAAATGTGCCGGTGGGAACCCACACTGTGACGGCGTCCCTCATAGGTTATCAGACCGTCGTGCAGACTCAGGTAACGGTGCTTCTGGACTTGACTACTCCAGTTGATTTTCAGTTAACATCTGCACCTGTGGAGCTGAAAGAAGGTGTCACCGTGGTGGCATCTCGCCCGCTTATACAGAAGGACTTGACCTCCTCTACGGACATGGTGATAAGAGAGCAATTGGACTACCTTCCCAATGCCGTGGGGATTCAACCTGTCATCTCCAACATGGCTGGAACGGTCATGGATGAATACGGGAACCTGCATGTTCGCGGTGGGCGTGAGGCCACAATAAGCTATTTTCTGGATGACGTCTACATTCAGGATCCCCTGGTGGGTCAGCCGGGAACTCGGATACCTCCTGAAGCGTTGGAGGAGCTGAATCTCACCACCGGAGGGTTCACCGCCGAATACGGTGAGGCTCTCTCCGGAGTGGTCAGCGCCATCACGCGCGAGGGTGGACCTGACTTCACCGGAAAAATAAAGGCTTACGATGGATTGACCCGTTCCTACGATGTCAACACAACAGAGTATCGGAAGCTGAAGAGGAACAATAATCACTCGCTGATCATCAACCTGGGAGGCCCTCTGGCTTTTGACCATAGCGACAAAGCCACCTTCTTTCTCTCCGGGGAGAAGATTTGGAATGATGCTTATCTCCCCCACAACCAAAGGGAGATCACCACCGGAACGGGAAAGATTAGTTTGCGTCCCGCCACGAAGCTTAAATTGGTTTTGAGCGGCAACTATTACACCAGAGATCTGTTGAGATATGAGCACAGAGACGTCAACGGCATCTCGTACGATTTCAATCTGGACGGGTTAGGTAAGATTCGCAACAAATCTTACACTTTCGGGATCAAGACGTCCTATGCCACTTCGAAGAGCACCTTCTGGTCCGTAAAACTCAGCCACTTCTATACAGACGTCAAGCTGGCCCCGGAACATCTCTTCGACGTTTACTGGAACCAGTGGCCGGGCTATGCGGAGGATTCAAGTGGAGTCTATGTGGGTACCATCGATGACGACAATTACAATGTCTCAGAAGAGTATTATTACACTGGCTTCACCTCCGCCCCGGATTACTATCCGCGGTACCACTACCGCAGAGCCAAATACACCAGTCTGGGCTTTGATCTGGTCAGCCAGGTTGACAAACATAATCAAATAAAACTCGGAGCAGAGTACCGGGCGAATCGATTGAGATGGGATGACAAACAGTTTTTCAACGTCCGACCGTACGGTGAGAAATACGATGTTGACCCCAACTATGGTGCCTTCTATGTGCAGGACAAAATGGAGCTCAGAGAAATCGTGGTGAATGCCGGAATTCGCTTGGACTATCTGGATGCTGACATCGACTACTGGGATGATCCGGTAGCCAAACAGAGGAGAATCCACACCCAGGCTAAGACTCAGCTCAGCCCGCGCCTCGGCATCTCGCATCCCATATCGGACCGTACCGTGATACATTTCAGTTACGGCTATTACTTTCAGGTTCCCGCTTACCAATATATGTTTACCAATCTCCAGGCGGACCTGACCACCGGATACCCGCTGGTGGGAAATCCCGATATGGATGCTGAAAAGAGTGTTTCCTACGAATTGGGCATCAACCACGCTCTGACCGACGATATAACCGTGAAGATCACTACCTATTACAAGGACCTCACTAATCTGGCTTCCACCCGCGAAGTGGTGTACTCAGGCGGCGCCTATACCCAATTTGTAAATGCCGACTATGGAACGGTTAAGGGACTTGACTTGATTTTTACGAAAAGGCCCAGCCACAAGAACATCTCCGGCACCATCAATTACTCTTACATGATAGCTAAGGGAAATGCCTCTACTGCCTACGAAGGATATTACGACTATTTCACAGCGGGAACCAACGCGCCGGTATGGCCGGTTCGGGAATATCCTTTGTCCTTCGATCAGAGACATACCCTAACCGTGGATTTGGACTACCGGGTTCCCAGAGACTGGAAGCGGAAAGTCGCAGGCATTACCGTGCCGGGAGCATGGGGGTTAAACGTCCTGGCCAGGTATGGAAGCGGAATGCCCTACACCAAGACCGACGACCAGGGAAATCGTCTGGGAGCTTTGAACGAGGGGAGGATGCCAGCAACCTATCGGGTGGATCTAAAATTCAATAAGGATTTCTATCTGTTCCCCGAAAAGCAGATCCATCTTTCCTTCTTCACCGAAGTGGTCAATCTTTTCGACCGAAGAAACGTACTGCGCGTTTACTCGAACACCGGGAAGCCGGATGATGATGGATATCACTATGAATTGACAGTTGATCCAGACGGAGACGGGCCTCTGACCGCCGAAGATGTGAATCGGTATTATCGACTACTGGCCAAGGACCCACAGAACTATGATGCGCCCCGCACCGTACGCTGGGGAATCCAGTTTGTATTCTGATAAACCAAGGAGGTCATAAATGAACAGGAAACGTATCGTCTTTCTGCTTCCAATTCTGTTTTTCCTCTGGTGTAGTCAGGCGACATCCAAAGTGGGGAAGAGCCTGCAGCCTCCCACCCCTCTGCAGGATCAGATCATACACAACAAGGGCAACATCGCCACCACGGTGCAGAACTGGGGCTGGATCGGGGGACAGAGCCACTTAGGAAAACCGTCCGGCGAGTGGCCTAAAGGATCCGGGCACCACTATCTGGCTGAGATTAAATACTGGATGGGGGCGGTTAAGCCGGGCCGAGATACGGTGGTGGCGAACACGGATGACGATTTCATGCCGTTGCCCTCAATGGTGAATGGTGAGGAAAGCTACAGGATACACCTTTCCACTGATCCCACCTCATACAATTATGATCTCGCTGATACAGTGGGGCTTGGGATCGGCAAGCCCGCCTACGGCTGGAGAGTATGGGATAGCCAGTCTGAGCAATGGGTTTACAACCAGGTCTGGACTCTATCCTCCGGTATGGTAGAAGCCGGCCCCATCTCGCTTCAGGAGAGCCATTATCGATTCTACGATGCCAACAGCGGAGTGGCGGCTCTGGGTCTGGAGTTGACTCAGACCATCTATCAATGGAACTACATCTATAATGAGGATTACCTGTTTGTGGTACTGGAGATCAAAAACGTCTCAGACAACAATTACCCCGATTTCGCCTTCGGGCTTTATTGCGATTTCGATGTCGGGGGAATAGTTCCGGGTACGTTCGAGAACGGGCGGCTGGGCGACCTGGTGGCCTTCGATTCCTCCATGAACCTGGCCTGGACCTATGACGAGGACGGCTATGATCAGGGATGGGGCCCTTTGGTAAAAACCGGCCTCATGGGTACCAAATACATCGAGACTCCGGATAACATTGGAATGACCGCCTTCCGCACCGGAAGGTGGGAGGATCTGCCGGACAATGACCCGAAGAAGTACGAGTTTATCGACAGTCAACAATTCGACCAGAGCCTTCCCCCTACCGATCAGTACTATGTTCAGTGCACCCGGGGGATAAACCTGTCCGCTGGTAAGACCGTTCGCGTGGTTTTTGCTCTGGTGGCAGGACATGATGAGCAGGAGCTTAAGAACAATGCCTCCATGGCTCAGGTGGTCTACGACAACTATTTCATCGGTCCTGAGCCTCCCCGGCCAGCCAAATTGGTAGGAACCCCGGGTTACCAGAAGGTGAAGCTGGTTTGGGACAACAGCTCCGAGTCCTCGGTCGATCCGTTAAGTGGAGAGACGGATTTCAAGGGATATAAGATATATAGAAGCACGGATATGGGTCAGACCTGGGGCGATCTGGTGAGAAACCCGGACGGAAGTCTGGGTCCAGACTATGTGCCCATAGCCATGTATCAGAAAGAACATCCCAATGACATTCTTCCTCACACTTACACCGATGAGAATCTGGTCAACGGCGTGGAATACTGGTATTCGGTGGTCTCCTTCGATGAAGGTGACACCAGCGTTCCCATCGAGCCTCTGCAGACAGCATATGGAAGACCGGGTGAGGACGTAAACTGTGTTTTTGCCTACCCTCGGACCGACCCGGCGGGATATTATCCAGCCAGCGCCACTGTAGAGCACCAATACTTGGGTAATGAAGAGCCGAGCGACGGCACGGTTACGCCGGTGGTATTCGACCAAGCTGCCCTGACCGGGCATGAATACAAGGTGGCCTTCACCGAAGACCCGCTTGCCACCTACTGGCACGTCGTTGATCAAACTATCGGGGACACGGTTTTGAAAGATCAGACTGTACAGTCCGGAAATCCACAAGATTACCCGGTGATTGACGGAATGCAAGTAATAGTCGCAAATGGTGAGAGGGAACCTAGTTCTTACGGTCAGACGCAGTTTGCGACTGCCGAGGCGGCCACACTCCATATGCACCACTTTTTAGGGAGCATGGGTGAGTTGTTCGGCTTTCCGCTGGGCGCCGATATGCATTTCCGTTCCACCTACGAGTTAAGATTCACCCAGCCGGGTTCACAGGCTTACAGTTTCTTGGATGACGTCACGCCGGTGTGGGTACCTTTTGAGGTATGGAACACCACCACCGGGGAACAGGTGCTGGTGGAGGTATACGATCAGGCCGGAAACGGGATCTGGGATCCAGACCACATGGACTATCTGGACATAGTGAACATTGCCTACGACGGACAGCCTCATCCAGAAGCTTTCCCCTACTATCACGTGTGGTTCTTCGCATTTGCTCCCACCGACACCGAATATGCAGCCGGAGATGTCTATCAAATCACGGGAGCAAAGTTGAACGGTCCGGACGATGAGTTTCTTTACACCGCCGGAGGCATAGATGCCAGGAGGGCAGACGAGGAGCTTTCCGAAATCAGGGTGGTACCCAATCCTTACATAGCTCATGCTTTATGGGAGACCACGGAAGGAATCAGAAAGGTTCAGTTCACCAATCTTCCGGACCTGTGCACCATCCGCGTCTACACCCTGGCCGGAGACCTGGTGAGGGTGATCGAGCACGACAATGGAACCGGAACCGAAGACTGGGATCTGCTGAACAAGCACCAGCAGGGAATCGTGCCGGGTGTGTATTTCTATCATGTGGACTCCAAGTATGGAGAAAAACTGGGCAAATTCGCGGTGATAAAATAGACCAGTCGAATCGGGGGATTAAAGGAGCCGGGCCATAGACCGAGGATAGCATGATTTCGATGGTTGCTGCCAGGTATCTGTGACTCGACAAGATGACAGAGACGACTATGATGAAGCATATACGAAGTCCTAACTAAAGGAATTTTGCCAAGAAGGGGGAAAACATGAAAATCAAGTTGTTCGCATTTCTCGCCGTCTTGTTGATACTCAGCCTGGCTGGCACCGGTTACTCTGGTGAGTTCTCCAGAGTGGGAACGGCAGGGGCGCAGTTTCTCAAGATAGGGATGGGCGCAAGATACGTGGCTATGGGAGAAGCCTCTGTAGCCTGCGTGAACGACGCCTACGCCATGTACTGGAATCCTGCCGCTCTTACGGAAATATCCTCCTCCAACCTGTCACTGACGAACGTGGATTGGATATCGGATGTTCAACTCAATCACGCCAGCTTCGCCAGATCGTTGGGCGAGTACAGCGCATTCGGCGTAAGCGTTACCGCCCTTAGCATGGGGGATATCGAGGTGACCACGGTGCAAGAGCCAGAAGGGACTGGGGAGACGTTCACCGCCTCTTCTTATGCGCTGTCTCTGGGATATGCCAGAAAGTTCACCGATAGATTCTCTGTGGGCATAAGTGGAAAATATATATGGGAGAGGATCTCGGAAGAGAGAGCCTCCGGCTTCGCCTTTGACTTTGGCACCTTGTTTTACACTGGCTTCAAAAGCCTAAGGGTCGGGATGAACATCTCTAATCTGGGTCCGGATATGAAGCTGGAAGGACCGGAACTGGATGCTTACTACAACCCCGAGCCAAACAACCCCAACTACGACAACGTCAAAGCCAAGCTGACCGTAGACCCTTATGACCTGCCACTCACCTTCAGGTTTGGAGTCGCTTACGATCTGGTTGATTCCCCCGAATCGAAGTTCACCGTAAGCATGGAGGCAAAACATCCCAACGATAACGTTCAGCAGGCCAGCTTGGGCGGAGAATATCGGTGGAAGGAGACCTTCTCCCTGCGGGGCGGTTACAAACTAAACTACGAAGAGGAGGGATTAACCCTTGGCGCCGGGATGAAATTTAACGCCGGCAAGAATACTAAGCTGGATATAAGCTACGCCTGGGCAGATTTCTCTCGCCTCTCCAGCGTTCACAGATTCTCTTTGGGATTTGAATTCTGATTGTCACATTCAACCGAAGCGCAGGGCCAGCTCCAATCAGTATCGAATGGCTGCAGGTCGGGTAAGGTCGCAAGACCTATCCGACCTTTTCATTTCTGCAGTGGGTCGGAGAACAGCGAGCCAAGAACAATCTTTCCCTTGTGCCTTAGAGAGCCCAACAATAAGCTTGTCCGGGACGACTACATCGACTCCTCAGGGCAATGGTCAGATGACGCAACGCCTGGGAAGTATATGCGAGGACCTCATACTCTTTTTGAAATTCTCGCTCTCGAAAGAATAGCAGACCCGCCGCCCCGCATTCCTCTCTCTGGCCCCATTCTCCAGATCCCACCAGGTCGAGTAACCGGAGTTGCTCCGGAGCGCCCTCTACGTATCGATGCAGCTGCGGCTTACGAACATATCAATCGGCGCACCCTCCGCTGGCAGGAACCCGGAAGTCTACTCATTCTATTTAGGGCGCGTCAGATCTATTTTCTTGCAAGCTTCATTAGGATCTCGAGAGATTAGCAGCTTTTTGGCCTTCTTGGGAAAGTACATGTTTAGAAAGATGAGGCTCTCTTGGTCAGCGATTTGTATTCCTCCTTCACGGTCCAATCTTTCCACCCCAAAGCCCTTTTTTGTGGTCTTGAGCTCCCGTTTCGTGTGCAGTGCAACCCCGTTGTGTCCTCCTTCTTTCTCCTAAAGAGTAGTACAAACGGTAGCCTTTGGCATTCTTCAGATCAGACCCGGGCTGTTCCCCTGTCGCTTCTGCCTCCTGAACAAGAGATGTCCGGCTTGTCCATGGACAACCAGTCAAGGAAAGCCCTCTTATAGACCCCCCTCAATCCATTCACGTTCCATGGCAATATTGCGAGGTTTTTATCTTTTTGTCTTTGCTCGTTCTGCTACAGACTAGACCGCTTTCGCGGTTTGCTCGGAAATCTTGTGGTAGCGAAACCTCGGAGGCTTCAACGAGAGGCCAAACGCTTCGAGAAAAGCGGAATGGTGCATTGCAGAGAGACTGGTGGGTGACGTATCTTTCAGAAATCAATGGATTGCTCCAGAAACCAATTCAGTTCACATCAGCAACCCGACAAGGAACTGCCCAATCGTCGATGACTTTACCCGGGTCAGAAAAATCTTAGCCCGCCGGAATGACCCGGCCATGTCTGCCTAGTTCCCCTGTTCCAGATGCTTCAAGCTGGAACCATCAATGACTTTGGGGAACGGCGGCACAGTTCCCTGTGCGGGAACAGTGAAACTGACCGTTGCGGTCGTGCCGTAGGCAATCGATTCTTCGCTTTCGGTGATGGGCTTGCTGTAGGCCGTGACCCAGATACATGCCGTTCCCGTGGCGGAACCAGGCGGATCGCCGCCGTCATCTAAGCAGGTGATGGTCGCCGAATGCTCACCCGGCGAAAGCTGTACGTTAAAGGTGTTTGCCTGACCCTTGGGAATAACTCCCAGATCATTGCCGTCTATGGCAATCAGGAACATGTCGTCAGCATCGGGACCGCAGTCTGAGACGGTGACCTGAACGTTCTTGTCACAGCATCCAGCGTCACACTCATCGATCTCACCGTCACCATCGTTGTCGATTCCGTCGCCGCATACTTCAACTCCTGCGTCCAGATCTTCTGGATCTCTGGTATCATCGGCCCTATCCCCGACGTTAGTCCGGGAGATCTGTTCGTCACATTCGTAGACGGCGAAATCACCCAGCATCCGCGAATAATCACGCTGCAATCGGTCTCTCTGTTCCCCCAACCGGCCGTAATCAGCCAGGGCCGTCTCGAAGCCAGGTAAAGAGGTGCATGAAGCTGCGACGTCGCCAAGTAGCTCCGCCAGTGCAGCATATGATACCTCATATGCATCAGCGGCGGTTCGAGCAGAGTTGAGAGCATAGGCGACATCCGCATCGCTGCACACAGCTTGCCACGCTTGAGGATCGAGTGGATCAAAGGAACGCAGCTGTTGATCGAAATAGGAGGCCAGGTCGTCGAATCTGGCTGCCACCCCATCCAGTTCCAATGCCATAGATGAAAACTCCATCAAAGCCCCGTCACAATCTCCGGATTGCGCTGATCTGATCACGTCATCAATGGCGTCATCAATTGAGGTCTTCGTCTCCGCCCCCTCCTCAGGCCCCGACGGCAATACGCAGCGACTCTGGAAGTCGCATCGCCAAGTAGGACAGTTTTGGTTTACCCACAGGCGGGCGTCGGACTCCGAAAGGAAATCGTCCGCCATGATCCTATCCCTCCTGCTGCCGGGATGACCGCTGCCCAGCTGGACCTCTCGGTTGTCTGCGCAGAATACGTACCAGTCTCCGCCGCGGGCCGGTCCCTCTGCGCAATTCCCATCCCGAGTGCATCTCCATCGCGGGCAACGAAGGTCCAACCACATGCGGGCGTCCGGCTCTTGGAGAAAACCTTCATCCATAACCACCTGCCCGGATTTGGGCATACCCGTGCCAACGGTAACGGCACCGCTTTGGGTGTCACAAAGGATCCTCCATTCGCCTCCCCGAGCGGGTTCTTGGGCACATGCTCCGTCCTTAGTGCAACGCCACATCGGACAGTTTTGATCGACCCAGAAACGAGCATCCAGCTCCCCCAGAAAACCGCCTGCCATGATCTTCTGTCCCGAGGCTGCCCATCCCCTCCCGATGGTGACGGCACCGCTCTCTTGGTCACAGAAAACGTTCCACTCGCCGCCGGTAGCTGGCTTATCTGCACACGATCCGTCCAGGCTACACCGCCAGCGCGGGCAGTTGTCGTCGATCCACTTCCTGACGGTCCGTGGAGCCGGGAAGGGGCCGGCCATGATGTGGTATTTGCTCGGATCAGCATCCTCGCTATAAAGCACTTCGCCCTCCCCTTTCACGCACAAAGCGTACCAGGTATAATCTGCCGGTTCAAGACGCGGGACACGAGCCAGCGTGTCTTCCGGATGAATGACGGGCGGCTGCCAGTCAGGCCCCTTGACCTCTCCTACGTTCACCACGGCAAAACCCCTGCCTCCGATGTACTCGGCGCTCACAGTAAATGTCCTTGTTTCTCCACCAATATAGACGTTACCCGGCCCTGGCGTCCAGGTGGCCGCGCGCGTGATATCCTCCTCGGTACCGTCCTCAAATACCAGCGTGGCCCTGAATCGTATGGTATCACCCCGCTCGATTGTCGGTCTGGAAGGGTCCACGCGTATCAACTTGGGCTCTACCATGGATACCCAGAAATGAACTTCAGACCCTGCCGGAACCTTCGTACCTGCCTCCGGCGTCTGTCGCGTAACTTGACCGGGTGCTAAATCGCTCGCTTCTGCCGCCACCATGCCCACCGCGAGCTTGGCGTCTTTGACCTCGTACTCTGCAGCTTCTCGAGTAAGGTCGTAGAGATCGGGCACGTCGACCAGCTCACGTGTGACCCTTACGGTGGTTGCCCCCCCAGCGCTTACCAGTTTGCCGTTGGGTCCGGTGGCTCCGGCCGTGGCTGCATTGATGAAGTCCCCCATCTGGGTCAGCGTCACGGAACATTCGTAAATCCAGGTCTCATTCGTATCCAGCAGGTAGTCGTTGTTCAGGTCGCCGGCCACGAAGCTCACCTGTTCGCACTTGTCGTCTGTCACCGTCACGTCGGATAGAGGGCAATTCCCCGGATTGGTGACGGTGAAGGTGTAGGTCACCGACCCCCCGGCGCTTACATTCGGCGGGTCGGCCGTTTTGGCTACCAGGATATCCGGTTGCGGCTTGGGCCGACCGGGTTTAACCAACACCGCACCGGACGCAGCCCACTTTTGGCCGCCTTCCTCTGCGGTTGCATCGTAGCTGACCTTTATGTTGACGGTGTGGGGCAAAGCATACGTCTCCTTTACTTTGTCGCCTCTGACCTTACCTTTGGTCTGGTCGACAAATGCGGGAGTCCAACTTGATTTCTCGCTGACCTCTTTTACCCGGCCCGATTCCAAGTGTATTCTGGCCACACAAGCGGAAACCTCCACCTCAAATATCCCGGCGGGATCGCAGTGCACTTCGAGCTTCGTGATTTTGTCCCCTCCCTCACGAGGGTTAAGAGGAAGCTCAATCCCGATCTGGTTCTTGTCCTTCTCGTAACGGTTGGCCAGAAATCCCCAGGTGAAGGATGCCGAATCCAAATCGTAGCCTGGCGCCTCCGCCCAAACCTGCGTTTTGTTTTGGCTTTTTCCCGGGTAGAGAATGGAGTGATCGCGAACAAACGTCGCCACCCCGCTGGGAGCATACTTCTTTTCACGGCCAACCTTGACTTCTGCATCCGGTACCTGAGCCCCGCTCTTGACATCGACCAAAGTCACCACCAGACTCAGCTTGGCCGGCTCCTCCACGGGATCAAGAAAGATCTGAGTGTATATTTGATTCTTCTCCCTATCCAACTTCTGAGCCAGCTCGCCCCAGGTAGAGTGCTCAGATCTGGAGATATGGTTGTCCGCCTTCGCAAAAATCTCGACTTTGGTGTCCCTGTTCTGCGGGTCGAGCACCTCACTTTTCCGCTCAAAGGTTGCCATGCCGTCCGGCGCGCTTTTTGTCTGGACGTCAAATGTCACGGTGGCCCCTTTTACCCTTGTCCCGCTTTTGCTGTCCAGCACTGTCACAATCACACCCAGCCCGGTCGGCTCCTCTGGGTTTGAGGAGATTCCAGCATTGCTCTGGTTGTCAGTTTCATCAAACTGGCCGGCCAAGTACTCTTTTTTGTAAGAAGCAAATTTCGTTTGGTACCCCGCATCTTCTGTCGTCACCTCCATCTCGCCCTTTCCCGGCCGAGAAATCGACGTAGCTGGATCGAGCAGGCTTTCGTTACGTCCGTATGCCGCAACATCACCCGGAACATCTTTGTCATCCTCGTCCAGCATTACTAGCGCGCCAGTAACTTCATCACCGCTTTTGCCGTCGACTGACCTGACGATTGGTACAAAATCGGTATTGATTTTTATATCTGTCAAGAGCTCTTTGATCTCTCGCTTTCCTCCTTCCACGCTCTTCTTGATCTCACCGAAGGGCGTAGCGTCTGCATCCGCCCCGCCGATCTGGTTGCCGACCAACGTACCCGGCTCGGCACCGCTGAAAAGTACTGTGGCGATCACGAAACAGATAATCTTCGCCCACATTTTTCTGGTCATCGTAACAGCTCCTATAGACGGTTTGAGAAGATATTCAACTTAATCATCACCACAACTTTATTGCTCAATTGAAAAGGAAACTCCAATACGGATCACCTAACCACGTCGAGCAAGTAGCGAACGACCAGCCCGAAATCTGTTTTTTCTAAGTCGGTGTCGGATTCTATGTGGGCCCGGGTGAGGTGCATGTTTCCTCTGGCCTCAATGTGAAGTTGCCGTCCCAGGGCATAGTCGGCCGAGAGATTGACGTCAGCCAGCGAGTAGTTCCGAACCGGCTCGGCGTTATAAAGGAAGCTCACCTGGTAGTATCCCCCGGTCCTGATGCGGAAAACGGACGAAGGTAGTATCACCGTTTTCAGGTACACCCCGCCCACCACTGTGTTTTGTGGATTTCTCCAGATGTAGTCTATATCGTTTTCGAAGGCCCCATCCCACTCCGTGTCGAAATAGAACTTCGCCCCCGTAATCGGCCCAAAGGAAACCTCCCGCAAAGCTCGTCTCCCTGTTATAACCCAGCCCATGCGATAATAGGAGTCCAAGGTGTGAGGCGGGTGGACATTAGCCAACCGCAGGGAATCGTCCTTATCAGAAGACTCCGTATAATACCGACCAGCCACGTTTGATTCCCAACTGAAACCTGACCCGACGGGCCGCTTGCTCTTGCGAAGAGTGACTTGGGCGAAATCATACTGCAGCGTGTCCTCATGGATTCGGTATATGGCTCGGAGCGATAACATTGAGGCCTGCCGGCCAAACGACTGGTGGCTAAGCACCAAACCGTAATCCGCAAAATCCTTGTCTTCCGTATTCGGGTATCTGTATATGGCGATTTCCGGACCATACCTCACCCGTCCAGAGGCACTTGTTTTCCTATTGAAAAAGCTTGCTTTGATACGATTATTATCGTCTTGAGAATTATCTTGATTGGGATAGGTGAATTGCTGAAATTGCAAATTCAGCTCCGGCCCACCCCTGGAAAACTCCCAGCGAAAGTATGGTGACAGCTCTCGATGGTCCAGAAGCTCCATTTCGTTGGATTTGCTCAGATAAACAGTACCCAAATTGATGGAACCCGTTCCGACCCGGATGTTCAGGTCTGGCTGAAGGGTGAGGGTTTTATAATCGGCGCTTTTTGAATCTTTGTAGGATCGAGAAAGATGTCTGGCTCCGATATCTGCCTGGACCCGCTGGCCCCTATACCCAAAGCCGCCTCCTATCGACAGTTCATCAAAATCAAGCGAATCATAGGCGGCATCATCATAACCATTGTAGGATAAGTCGAGACCAAGACGGACACCTCCCTGGAAGGTGTGATTAACCCCGGCGCCTGCGTCGGTCAGGGCGATTTTTCTCTGTTCAATGGTATTCTGGCGACTCCCCCGGAAGTTGATTTGTGTCAGAGCCGAGGGCCAAAAGGTCCCCGCAACCTTGAGGTTCAGATCACCGGAAGTAAGACTGGTCCTGGGATCCTGATGGGGCCTCTTGTAGGAAGAACCGCCTCCGGCACTGCTCAGCTCTCCGCTGATGCGAAGACCGGGAGCTCTCTGGGCTGGAACTGCCATCCCGGCAAAGACACCCCCCTTTAGCCTTATGGGAGAGCCAAAATCTCGCAGGGTGCGGTCAAAAAACCTCTTCACGTAGCCGTCATATTTCGCCAAGTCTTCCTTGAGCAGGTCAACATCTTCTTTGAGTTTGCGTTCTTCTTCACCGGGACTTCCGATTTTCGCGAGCTTGTCATTGAACCTGTCGATGGCCTTCTCCGCGTCCCGCACGTTATTGTCAAAAGACTCCCTCAGCGGCTCAATTCGCCCCAGAATTTGTCTTGCCAGGGGTTTCTTATCCTGGATGGGCTCACCCCCGCGACGGCGACAAGATTCATCTATGCTCTTAATCTCTTTCAGGATGGCGACCGCCAAGCCGCGCGACCGGTTGACCAACCGTGAAGCGTCATCCTGAAGATGCTGTAGATCCTTCAGTTTGGCGGCATGGCAGAGCGGAGGCCACATCACACTCAAGACAAATGCCAAGCCTAAAGCCCCTAAAAGTGAGTGTCGAAACAACCTACGAATATTAGGGTACACGTTACCTCCATTTATTTAATGTCGGACTCGAACATGCTTTAGTACAGTGAAAAGCTATGTAATTTTCACGCAAGTATAAATAGCCATTTTAGGGAAGTCAAGCTAAAATCTGGATGCATGACAAGGGGGGCGGGAATGAAAAAAACGGAGAAACTGGGAGTCTCCGCTAGCTATTTTGCACAACTTTTTCAATCCCACAGAAATGCATCTAATTCATTGCTTATCCGGTCGTTAAGCTCGTTCAGGTTACTTCAAGTACAAACAAGTTCCTTCAAGTTAGATTAAGTTCGCTGTTAGAAAATTGTTAGAAAGAATTCTGCTCATCGAGCGGAGTATGCTCGTGTGCGTTTTTTCACTGCTTCACTTAAGGCTGCCCCGATTCGGGCAAAGGGAAGAAGCCGAGTTGCGTGAGCATGGCAACATTGTCTCAGCTTATCCAGGTTTCTACAATCTTGCCATCTTCAGTCCTTTGAATCACGATATTCGTGAGTGTGGACTCTTTACCACTGGCTGAGAGGTGTCCCATCGGACCGGTCTATGTTCTGGTTGTGGTCATGACATAAGCTACCGTATTACCGTCAGCTAGAAAGAATTCGATTTTGTCTCTACAGTCCTGGACGGCGCTACTAAGTCAGCAACGAATGCCTTGAGTTCGTCCGTCCACAAGGCTCTTGGAAGTCCGGCGGCATCGCCTGGCAATGACGGACATGATCAGGTGACAACAGTTCATGGAAGATTCCCAGGTTGCCCTCGGAGACCTCTGAATGAATGCGTTGAGCTAGAGCTTTGTTCTGCTCTTCTATTTGCGAGATCCTACGGCCTTCTGAGCAACCGACCAGACCAGCAATGCCAGCGATCAGAATCATAACAATTAGAACCCTACAGATGTTCATTACCTCCTCCGAAGCTGATGTATTAAAGAGCCACCGAAGGTGCGCCCGGAAAGCAGGCTAGGAGCTTTCGCTCTTCTTCACCTCCTTGGGTTGACCGCCAACCTGGAGAAGGTGGAAGCTTGTGGCTTGTACGTCAGGAACCCAGCACACCTGACTTGCAAGCTGAAGGAATAAACTTAGTCAATTCATGTGAAGTAGCAGGCCAGTCAGAATCGATTTAATATTCAAAGTTCTCTCAGATGCTTGGGGACAAGGATTCACGACTGCGGCAGGCATTAGCATTTCCTGATGCTGACGCATAGAAAACTCAAGACTAACAGTAACCTATTTTTGAAAGGGTCGGGGATTTTTCCTAGGGAAGATATCAAAAAGGCGGCGAAGGACATTCTCGTCCCTCACCGCCTTAAGACATGCAAGATGTGAACTCTTCTCGCTTCAACGAAGAAGGTTCATTTTCTTCGTCTCGGTAAATCCTCCGGCGGTCATTTTGTAAAGATAAATACCGCTGGCAACCGCTTTCCCCCGGTTGTCCCTGCTATCCCAGACTACAGTATGGGTACCCGCTGCATAGTTCTCATTCACCAGCGTGCCCACCTCCTGGCCGAGCATGTTGTAAATCTTCAACTGAACACGCTCGTCTTTCCGAAGCTGAAACCGAATGTTTGTATTGGGATTAAACGGGTTGGGATAGTTCTGCTCCAACACGAAGTCCTTGGGCACGGCAGACGAAGACGAAGCAGCAATAACTTCCTTCGCAAACTGAGGAACGGGTCCCACATATAGTACCCGCATCATCTCATGGTCCTCGTGGGATAGGATGTGGCAATGCCAAACATAGCGGCCCGGCTTGTCGAAGTTCGCCTTGATCCGGGTGATCTGTCCCGGCAAAGCCGTGACCATATCTTTGGGGGCATTCTCGACGTATTCTCCAGGCTGCGGCACGGCGGCACCGTAGGTAAGGTTAACGATGCGGAACCCTTGACCGAGGAGGCCGTTGTGTTGCACCACAGGCTGGTTGACCAGATATGTCCCATCGCCAGCCGGGGTGCCATGATCATCGTTCGGGATGACCCGGTCGTCTTCGGTCGTGTGGCTATCCCACATAATCTCCTGCCGACCGAGAATCTCGAAATTCACCAGATGCAGGTGCACCGGGTGGGCATCGCCGGTGACATTCCAGATCTCCCACTCCTCGGTGCTGTTTAGGGCCGGGTTCTCCGTCGTCGGGCTGTGCCAGGCAATCGATCCCTCCATCTGGCCGATGAGACCGGCATCCATGTATTCCGGTGTGTTCGGCCAGTTGATGGGATTGCCAGCATAGTCGGTAGCCGGTTCGGCTGTACCCAGCAGCGGCTGTAAACGTCCGAACTCGTCCTTACCCTCAAACAGCGCCACCTTGCGTAACCGCGTCGGCATTGGAACGACTGGACCGAAGTTGATACCCGTAGGGCTTGCATCGGGAACCGTGTTATCCAGAGGCAGTACGACATCGAAGGCCATGATGCGGTCGGTCTCACCAAAGACCTGCGGTCCAGGGATATCGCCGCCGAAGGGCTCGTCGCCGCCGATGTTCTTCATGATCACACGATTACCTGGAGTTACGGACTTGAAGTCGAAAACAACGTCGTACCGCGAACCGGTCTCCATCAACAGCGTATCCACAGATGTGGGGCTGGAAGCCAGACCTTGGTCGCTCCCGATGACTGTAAACGGCAACGGTCCATTGGAGCTGCTGAAGTTCTTGGCACCCGGGGGCACCTCGAAGAACTGTACCGCCAGGAAACGACTGTCACATCCGTTGAGTAATCGAAGACGATAGTTGCGCGGCTCCACGTCCATCTTGGGCCAGATCTTCCCGTTGACCACCATGTGGTCGCCGAAGAACTCGGCGAGCGCCGTCGGACCTCCACCGGGGAAGATGCCGGGCGGCAGCACAGCGCCTTCGCCGGTGATGAAGTCCTCATAGAATGGATCTCCCGGAAATGCCGGATAGAAAAGCTCACCGTTGTCCTTGAACATGCGGTCCTGAATGGCAAAGGCAGCCTCATAAGGGAAGGCAGGTAAATCCAACGGATTACCTGGCAGGCCGGTGTCGGACTCATCCCGGATAATGTAGAAACCCGCCATACCAGCATACACGTTTAAGCGGGTGATACCCAGGGCATGGTCATGATACCAGAGCGTTCCTGCGGGTTGGCTGTTGTCGTATAGGTACTTCTTGTCTACCCACTGGGGTCCCCGGATGGTGTAGCCGGGGCTGAAGAAGAACTCCGGATTACCATCATATTGGAAATCTGTATGGCCTCCATGCACGTGGACCACGATCGGTACCCCGTCCATCTCGATGCTGTATCCTTCGTAGCCGTGCAAGCTGTAAGCCCAGTGCAGGCTGCTGTCAAGAACAGGCCTACCGGTGTAGTCGCCGAAGCCCAGTCCTGTGTTGTTCTTGCCGGTGATCAGGTACGGGAGCCCGCCAAGTCCGTTTTCCCACTTGACCTCCAGGGGCTCGTACCTGCGCACCTGGAAAGTGCGACCAGGCCAAGTATACATTTTGTCGTCCCCATATCCCCAAATGATGGTTGACAGCTTATTGCCCAAATCATCGACCAGCCCGGTTTGCTGGACAGTCTGCCCGACAGCCACTTTAATCTTCCCCTTACTGGTATTGTAAATGAAGCCTGTATCGAGTGCGTTGGGCACCGCCTCCTCGAACATGGGCTGCAGCGCGGGATCACTTAGCCCCGGACCCAGGGTAGCAGCCTGCAGCCCTTTGCCACCAATCAATCTCGGAATCACCAGGCACACCCCGGCCATTCCGGAAAATGCAAGAAATTCTCTCCTTTTCATGGATAACCTCCCGAACATTTGCTACCGACAACACAATATGTTTACGTTAATGGGAAGAGAGTGCTGATCATATCATCAGGGCTGTCTCCCGGTAAAGAAGATCCAAAAGACCCACCTACTGGAGCAACGGTCTGCGCCTTTCTCCCCATCTGGTTGGAGAACGGTTTCTGTGTGACACTATAATGCTGAACTCTTTATGGTGCCAATCTCCTCCGCGCCATTACAGGAATCGCGGTACCAAATTTCAAAAGGATCAAGGTGATCTTCCCGATAAACGGCACGCAAGGTTCTTGGAATGGCGGATCTCTGGAACCGGGCTGTACTGCAAACATAGTCGCCCTCATGCCTCCCGTTACCATTGGCAGCATTACCTGTCTCATAGAGCCAAATCCTGTCCGAGGAAATGCCCGGAGCGGCGCAATCGAAGCTCCACGAAACCGGAGGAAGACATCGTCAAGGATTGATGGCACCGCCGCCCAATCGACCACCGCGGCTGCCCAGGTTGGGAGAATTACCAGAAGCAAGGCTTTTTTATGCTGGCACCTTCTGGGTCCATTGTTTTCCAATGATAAATCTCCCCAAAAAGGCTTAAGAGGACTACAAAGATGTTTTCCCCTTCTAGAACACGAAACCTTTCGGTTGCGGCAACCGGCTCCCGGGGTACCAGACCGTCATCTGTCGACGCTGCTGCCTGTAACGGTCATCGTCCTACTGAGACTGTGCTCCCCTGGCATACATTTTAGAGGATCATTTCAACTGCGCGTTCCCAGCCCGGCTGTGATTGCAGGAGGCTTACAATCGTCCGTAAATAGCCCCTCTCACCGCCTGGGCGTGAAGCAGGATTCTCTCGGCGGCTCGGCTTTCAGAATGCCAAGCCCGAATCCTACTTTTGTCCTTCCGTCCGAATAATAGGACGCAAACCCAAAATGTCAATACTAACATACTGGCTAGCTATTGCGTAAACGGCCTACGCGGGAGGGGCATTTCAAGCTACGCAGAGATAATTAGCTTTATCCCGTTTGCCGAGATGGCCTTTCAGTTTTCTTGAGCAGGCGCAGATTTCAATGGGGATGTTGAGGAAAGTCGGTCTGGGGATACGCTAGTGGCTGGCGTGTAGGCGTTCCCGCATGCTCACAATCGACGAAGCTAGGTTCACTTTATTCAAGGGCTTTGCCTGCGGGCGTTACTCGGGACGGGCACTTGTGAGCCGACGGATGCGGCAAGATCCGGTCGCCCGCGAACCTACGCAGGTCGTCTATTGAGCCACCACAGTGGAAGGCAGTCCAGGCAGCTTCTATCTCAATAGCATATCGGGTTCCACGAACTTGTCATGCACCAGCTTCAAACCCGCGTCGGTCTCGTCCTCGCTTCCCTGAGCTGATTTCTCGACAACCTGTTAGACTACATTCCTGGGTGCAGTCTTCCCTTTCACCTTGAAGTCTTTAGGAAGCGGGGCTTTCATCAGACTGTCTGCTTCCGCTTTCAGGGCCTGAGCCGTTTCCCTTATCGCCTCGTAGTCTCTTTCCGGCAAGGGCCTTAGAGGTATGGAAATCGGGAAAAGCGGAATCTACACAGAGGCAGCGGATATATGGAAAAGGAAATTGCAATCGAGTCAGCTTCGATGTTTTCTCTCTCCAATCGGCTCCAAATCAGCAGAACTCATTGTAGCGCAACCAGTTGAAACGGAGAGACTGGGATTCGAACCCAGGAGCCCCTTTTGGGGGCTACACGCTCTCCAGGCGTGCTCCTTAGACCAACTCGGACATCTCTCCGTCACTCAATGCACTATTCTGTCGGACGCTCAGCTAAGAGCTTGTGGAGGGCTTCTCCGCCTTTGTATCTTTTGATTTGTCTCTCTCTTTGGAAAGCCTCCTTCTTCGTAGGATACTCCTCCTTGTAGATCAAGTGCCAGGGTGCTTTTTTCCTTGTCCATCTGCTCTTGCTTGAGTTGTGCCCTTTAATCCTTTTAGCCAAATCGGAGGTATATCCTACGTAGTGATTCCCAACCTCGTTCTCCAAGATGTATACGCAATACATCTCCGGCTCCTACACGCTCTTTCCGCCTTTGGCGGAATCCCGCCAACGGCGGTGAACAGGCGTGCTCCTTAGACCAACTTGTCCCGTCGAAGGCGGGGCTCGGACATCTCTCCGTAAGTTGGGACTAACCTTTGACGGTAGTGTTCGACTTCCTGCACGCTCTTTCTGCCTTCGGCGGAACCGGAACATCTAGCCGTGCAAATCACTCATCGGTCAAAACACAGCAGCCATTAGCTTTCTTGCTGAAACTCAGTCTTGGATCTTATCGGAATCTCGACCAACGAACCGACCAAGACTTATTATAGTATCCCGTTCCCAAGAGTGCAACGATTTTTTACCGAATGTCATCTTCCTCGCGGGTGCTCACGGAATTAGGCAGAGGGGTCCCCACTCCGTCTGGATCTGACAAGAATCTGCATCGACCCGGGGTTGAACAGCGCTCCTATCGGCGACCGCATCGGGTAATAGAACATGGTTGGATGGCATGTTAAAGAGGCCGGGGAGTAACCTCGCCGCCTAAGCCTTATTCCGAATAACTCGGGACTTGCGACTGGGCAGTAAGCCGTTCAGTGTAAAGCAGTTCGCCCTCTTAGGCAAAGGTAAGGTGGTCG